>Ga0315914_1003493_pt1 | contig 23858 bp, 6 predicted proteins | sample MpolenodulesMG_FD_203920 | JGI IMG/M metagenome (GOLD analysis project Ga0315914, IMG submission 203920) | Medicago polymorpha root nodule microbial communities from Los Angeles, California, United States - elongated nodules | ecosystem: Host-associated > Plants > Roots > Nodule | place: USA... | reverse complement strand
CTCTACCACCTCCTCATCCATTTCAGTCCTTATGCGGGTACTATTGGGTCGACCTTTCTTTAGTCTTCGCATGTTTGGATTATGGCAAAGTACGGGACCGTCGTTGGGAGCCAATAACTCTTGTCGTGGACTACTTTGAAAGTAGTTTTTATTTTTATTTCTTATGAATAAATTAATTAATTTTTATTTTTATTTATCATTTATTTTATTTTAATTATATATATATGTTGTGCCAAAAAAACGAAAAAAATAAATAAAAAGTCAGTCCCGCCATTCCAAACGGCGGGAACGAAAAAAAAATTAAAAAAAAAGTCCAATCACGTCAGCCTGTGACGATTGGACACGTGTCGGGCAAAGGCTCATTCCCGCCATTTGAAACGGTGGGAATGGAGAAAACGACAAAAAAAAAAAAAAAAACCGAAAAATGAAAGTGGATCATTTTGAAAATTTTTTTTTTAAAGGGTGTCAGACTTGAAAATATTTTTGGCAATAGGGTCAGGAAAAAAAAAATTCTTACTTTAAAGTTTTCAAGGTGAATATGTCGATGAGAATTTGGTGATGCAAACTGGATTGGCACCTATCCAAGATAATTGGAAATGGACCTATTTGGATGCAACTAGAAGATTGTTTGGGCCAATTTTAAAATTAAAAGAGTTTGAAAGGTTTACTATTGGTATGACATTCAACTATTTGGGTAATTTGGTAATTTTGTGTGCTCAAAACTCTCATCTTTTCTTCTAAAATTCCGTGGAGGAGGTGGTTGGTAGAGACAACAGAGCACATGCTCAAGCCTAACTAGAGATTTTTGAGAGAGAGAGAGAAGTCTAACCAGAGAAAGAATTATCAATTAGACACACTATTAAATGGACATTGGCCATGTTAAAAACTTCAAAAAAATGATTATACAATAATAACTTCAAAGCTTTCATTATAATTTTATGTTAGTTATATACTTACTCTCAAATTTATTTAAAGTTGATTGGATCTCCTACCAAGCTTGCACACAATGTTGCAATTGTGATAGAAGAACTTATTTGATCAATTTGATGATCTAAATCAATCTTAAATGTTTGATTCAATTTTTTTTTATTTTTTAAAAATTTGAGATGAATTTGAACAACCAAAGGTCGAAGTAGTTTGGTTCGGCTAACAAGTTAATAATTTTGACTGTAAATCCGATCATTGAAACCAAAATTGCGTTGTTCTTTTAAAAAAATTGTTAGGATATAGTTTAAGATTTTTATGTGTTGAATCTACAACTATTTTAATTTAGTTCAAAGGCTAAAATATTAAGTTATGGATTTAAAAAATCTATTATATCAAAAAGTTTAGGCGGGTTGAGTTATGATGACTAGTTAAGGTCAATCAATGCCTCAGGGCTAAAAAAATGTTATGAAGGTCTCAAGACTAAAAATTTTTTAACAAAAATATCAACATATTATTCATCAACAACGTTCTTACATGAGCTAAGATAATTGATCCAAAACTAATGTTTTAGTGTGGTTAAAATAGTAGTGTTAAAAAAAATTGTCTAATGAAATTAGGGTTTTACTTTTTCCACCCTATCTACATCTCACGCCCTGTAATTTTAACAAAAATGCCCATGTGATTTCGATTTCTAAAATCCAAATATATCCAAAATGTGTTCGGATTTTATAATCCAAAATATGTTTATATATAATCAGCAATCAGAATCTCTCCCATTTTAGCAGTTTTGAATCCCATTTCAACAGTTTTGAATTTTGCTTTTAAAAACAATCAAAAAACAAGGTAAAAAATGATAAAAACCTGTCAAATAAAAATATAAAAAAACCACTAAAAAATTCTAAAAATCAAATAAAACTAATGCAATTTTTTTTAGACTTTTTCTGAGAATATGAAAAATAAAAAACGTGTCTAAACGATGAAATTTTGGATTTTGAGGGGCGGAGTCCCGTAAGAAGTCCCTACTATGGAAGTCTTGATCCTTGATTTTTTTTTTCTCTCTCTAATTTTCTAGGAAGGTTTCAGAGTAATCTGATCAAGTAGCCCGAAAACCGGATTTTTTACTAAGAACAACTAATAATTGCCTATAACAGAAGGATGAAAGTTAGGAAGATTAATATTGTCTTTAAATTGGTTATCCATGTTACAAAGAGACTCCTAATTTATGATGATACAGTTCGGATTATATAATTCGAACTGTTTATCCCCTAAAAAAGAGTGTTTAGAGGGTGTTCGGGTTCTATAATCCAAAAAAAAAAAAACCCATATTTTTTGAGGTTTTCGAATTATAAAATCTAAATTAAGTTACTCTCTTTTCTATGGTTGAAAGCAATCAATATTACTTTTGTTTCAATTATCATATTTGTTGGTTTAATCATATAGTCTGTTTAGGTTTAGGCTTTTAACCTTCCTTGTTCTCTTGCCTCAGATTTGTAGTTAGTTGTAACTATTTGTATTTTTCCTTGTCACTCCTTGTGCCGGTGATAATGCATTGTTAGCCTCAATATATTATATTTTTGCTTGTTAATTTTTTTTTAAAAGGAGTTAAGCTTGGTAGGATATAACCACAAATCTTTTTTTTCTCTTCTAATTAACCTAATATCTAGAATTCATTTTTAAAGTGGATAAGTAGAGTCTCAAGTTGAAACTCCCATACATATAACAATATATTATTCCTAACAGTTGAGCTATGCAAACACACATTCATTATAGAAAAAAGAAAAAAAGACAGTTTTAATATGCGTCTGCTTAAATACAAAAATATTTATATCTGACCATGTAATAACACCTCTATTTCTAGGAAGAAAAAATGTAATAAGACCTCTATCAAAAGCTTCTATCTTTCGTGGGGCACTACTCATGAAACAGGACACGTATACCTTACTTCTTGGTGACATAGAGGACACGTACAATACCTTCTCAAAAGTAGATATTCTTTATAATGTATTGATGCACATATATAATTTACAATTATTCAAACCTAAATCTCTTTTTAGAAGTGTTTAAACCTAAAGTATCGTTGTTGTATCTTTCTCATAAACTATTGATTGACAACTCTTTTTCTTTTGTGTATTTATTTTTTATTGTTGTCGTGCTTTTATCGTCAGTCAATTATGAATACATATTGTTGGAACAATAGTGTTCTAACAAATATATAAATCGTTGGAAACATCTCTAAATTATTTGTTAATTGTTAAAATTTTTATTGATTTTTATTCTTTTCAGTATTAATGTGCGAGTAATGAAAGTATATACGTATAAGTGCTTAAATGTTTATATATAAGAATGGTAGACGAACACTAAAGTTATTGTCCACAAGGTATGTATTTAGATAAGGATATATTTTACAAATACGATTATGGAGACAGACACTATAGTACCTTGTCCATTAGGACCGCATTGCCATCCCTTCTTCCTAAGCAAAATGCAGAATTTGGAGCAACTTTTGGCAATCTATCCCTTTAAGCAAATTTACGAGTTATTTTTCATATATCACATTTGACCAAATTTATGAATTATTTTCCATTGCTAGTTATCTTTTGAATAAGAATCTCATAAAACACTACTGAAAATCATTACAATAACAATATATCTATTTAACATTAACAATCTTTTTTTTTTTACGAGAATCATGTATTTATTTATGACAAAACAAGAATCATTTATTTATTCTTCTTTCTTGTTAACATTAATATTTGATTTTTATTTTTCTTGAAAAGCCAAGTAAATTTTCTTTGAAGTCCAAAAGGTCGTCGTACAAGAGGTACCAAAATATCTTACAACAACATCAAAGCACCTGCTTGTAGCTTTCCTTTCAAAATATTGTTAAAAATGAGGGTCCAATGAACCGACATTAGGAAATAATTATACAGTATCATATTTTATTTAGTACTATTTTACAAAAAAAAATGTTAACAGCAATAATTTTTTATGAAATAAAAATTAGCAGTATATCCTTAAAAAAAATAGAATAATACATAGATTTTTCTGCTAATAATAACAATATATATTTCTAAATATTGAGAAGAGAAAATGATGAGCAATAACATAAGGAGAAGAAGAATACCAACCTACATAAAGAAAATGATAATTGCAATTTTGAGATGTCCGTTGAACTCATCAAACAATCCAAAGACAGAAACTGAATAAGGACTTTTTATTTTTTAAAAATACAAAATTAGTGAAGAAGAAAACAAAATAAAAAATAAAGAAAACAAAAAGGTCGATATTTTTCTCTCTGATTTTGGATCACACTCCTTTGAACACTCCTCCTTTGTTTGTTTGTTCCTTTACTACAAGAAGAAGAAGATGAATGAATTTTTGTATGTTTGTTTGAGTTGTGGTTGGGAAATGAGAAGACAACATATGGATAGATAGATATTTTTGGAATGAATGAATGAATGAAGACTCAAATAAGGCAAGGGTGTATTTTCTATACATGGGCCCACTTTGGTCATCTTTTTTCTCCTTTTGTTGATATTTCATGACAAGAGGAGTGCTAGCAACACTCTCTTTTGAACACTTTCTCTAATACTCATTCTCTTATTGGTTTAAATCATTGTGGGTCTACACATTGGAAATAGAACACACACAAAGTGGTGGGACATACATTGATTTCATCCAATAGAAGAGTGGGTGCTAGAGAGAGTGTTCAAAAGTGTGTGATGCTAGCATTCCTCTTCATGACAATGAAGAATATGACAACTTGCCTTATTTTTTAGCGGGAGAAACCCTAAATTCTCTCCGAGCTTTCTTTCTCTTTCGGTCAGCAAGCTGAATGATTTTATGTCATTCTTTTTTATTCATAAGAGTGTCTACAATGGTAGACCGCTGATAGGGACTTCTTGAATGGACCTTACTTGTACACCTCATTTATTTATAATTTTTCAATAAAAGTTCATAGGACTCAATGACTCAAATGGCAATACACTAATAGGGACTCCAATGAAAAGTGCTTAAATAGATCCCACTAACTTTACATCATTATACAAAAGTAACTTATTTATTAAATTATAAATTACCTTATAAAATATTACTTCTTTTGAAAATGGGACAAACTTATACACATTTTATTACTTCTTTTAAATGTGGAACCTGTTAGTTATTTAGGAGAGAGAGTCCTCTGCATATTTTATTTTGAGTAATTTCCACTACAAAAAGGCAAGAAAAAAAGATGCCAAACAAATAGAAGTCATGTGGAAAAAATAATGCATATTGAGTTAATATACATGTGTAGTTTTTTTTTTCCTTAACTCATACTATACATGTGTGTAGTGTTAATTGATTTTCAGTATGTAACAAAAGTTTTGGGCATGTGTTACTCGTTTCCCACGTTCATACTCATTCAATTCAAGTCACCTTCCAATAAATATTCTTTCTCTCCAAACCTACATATACGACCCTTGAAAGTTATGCCACTTGCATTTTCTTGTGTATCTATAATCTAAACATTTTGTGTTGTTCAAAATGTATATGTATATGTATCTGTTTCTCATTGTTTCTAATTACATTTGTGTCTTAATGTAGCTAGCTAACATTTACTCATAAGAAAGGGGTGCCCTTTTAGGTCAATTCTCTTGTAACCATTTATTTATATGTCATCAACAGAAGAGATGCAAATTAAAAGGGGTTGGATAACTCAATTGGTTTGAACTAAGAGATAAAAAAATACGAGGTTTTGGGTTCAATTTCGACAAAAGAAAAAAAATTAATCTAACCACTAGCATTTGTCATTAAAAAGTTGAGATTCAAATATAGCAAATATGCAATACAAGCATTTGAGACATTATAAAAAAATTAATAAAACTAAATACAAATATGAGATATATTCTCTTGTCAAAAAAAGAGTACGAGATATATTAAAAAAGAAAGGTGATTGTGTTACAGGTTGTCCATCCTTAATAAGTCGGTCCTAGTTTTCTCCCATTAGATTCTTTCTTCTATTTTCTTCCTTTGAGAAAGTGATTATGGAGATTTTATTTCAAAATTACCCATCTTCATCACAATATTCAGATTTAAATGAGAAATTTACAAATTTTTAACCCAACACAAACCAATAAAATTTGATTTGATTGAATTGCAAGTCTAATCACAATTGATGCCACTCGTGAACACCCTTAAATAGTTAAAGGAATCTTTATCCAATGTCTCCGTAGCTATAAAACTAGAGCAAGTCTTGTATAGACACAATCCTAAATAAAATTTATTTGGACACACACATGATTGATAAAATTTAAATGAGAAATGATATTAATTGATGTGACTAAATTATTTATCTTTTGTAACGAAAAAAAAAATTATTTCTCTTTTAAATTTTATCATACATATGTATGTCTAAATACTTTATATTTGAGGTTGTGTCCAACCAAATATTTCTCATAAAACTATATATAACACCACAAGGAATCCAAGTATCTTTAAAAGATTCTCCCTTCCTCTTAAAATATAGACAAAATTAGGTCAAAGAAATTAGATCAAGTAAAATCAGGACTAAATTGCACCAATTATTTTAGACCAATAATTACTGATATATTGAGACAAAGAATACAGAATTGTATGTAAGAGTCATTGAAGTGGTACCCACAACATCACCTCCCTCAGGTGCACCCATTGCTGCTTCTCATAATATCTCTATACTTTATCAAAAGCTTGTGTCTTGCATGCGACACTACTCATAAGATTCTTTCTTCTCAAAAAAGTAGTATAAACCAAATTGGTACGATAAGATAAATTAAAACAAAACACGTACACTTATTTCTTTTTGGTGATATTAGAAGACACGTACACAAAAAAAATATACAGTAAAGACATGTAGACTAGTTCGCAAAATATCAACCAAGATTCACAAAAGAATCCAAACAATTGTTTTACGACAACTCTCCAGTCTTTTAGAAGAAAACACTTTCATAATTCTGAGTTTGATCGTTGGATAAATATAATTTGGTCAATAATTATTCAATCTATAAGAATCAATACAATTCTATGTAACATTTATTAAATATTGTAGATACCACTGTCCATTTTACATTACTTTTTTTTTTTTACAAAATTTTACATTACTTAATTATCAGAAATATTATTTAGACAATAAAATTATTTAGACAACAAAGTTGTTCTTGTATAGATTTTCTTTTTGAGGGATTGTTCTTGTATATATATGGATTCGTTTTACTGTTATATTTTTGTCTTTAAATGATGTATTTGTATATGGCATTAGATACCGTGTCTTTAAACAGAAACATAAGTCATCGTGAGCTTAACTCAATTGGTATGGATAACATAATATATGCAAGGTCCGGGTTCAAACCTTGGCCACCACAAAAAAAAAAAAAAAAACAGAAACAAAATTATAAGGACTTTCTATTTTTAGAAAATACAAAATTAGTAAAGAAGAAAATGAAATAAAATAAAGAAAACAAAAAAGAAAGTCAATATCTCTGTCTGGTTTTGGGTCACACTCCTTTTAACACTCTTCTTTGTACTATTGTTGTTTCTTGTGTTTATGCTCCATGATATGCAACTGCAAGAAGTGTGAAGTTGTTTGTGCGAAATATTTAATTAGGTACAACCTCAAATTAAAAATATTTAGATATAAATATAAATGATAAAATTTTAAAGAAATAATTTAGTCATATTACTTAATTTATATCTTTACACGTTTAAATTTTATCATTCATATGTATGTCCAAATAAATTTTATTTAGAGTTGCATTTATATAAGAGTTGCTATGTGTTTGTTTGTGGTTGGGAAATGAGGGGACAACACATTACACATGGATGGATATTCATAGATATTGTATGGAATGGATGAATGAAGACTCAGATAAAGTCAAGTGTTTCTTTTATGTAAAAAGTTGTTGGGGGCTTTCTTTCTTTGTTTTTTGTGTGTTACTTTTTTCATGATTTGGGTCATATTTTCTTATCCTTGTTGATATTTGCTGATGTTGAAGAATAGTATAATTTAAAGCAAAAAGCATGATATTTGAGTGGAAGCTTTGCTCCAATAATCTTATTTTAATTTTAGATAATGATTTAGCTTTTTATATTTCTACTTTATGTCACTGTGGTTATTTATCAGTTTAAATATGAATTTCAATATTCAAATTTGTAGTTTTCTTTCCTTATAAGCTCTCAATCTTAAATATATATTATGCCCAAAAAGAATTTATGATATAATTTTTATATGTTAAATATGTTTTTAGTCCTAATAAAATTAACTATTTCTTAAGTTTAGTCTCTATATAAATTTTGCCCAATTTTATTCTATTTTGCTTTTGTAGGGACTAAATTACGGAATTAAGAACACTAAGTTTTAAAATGGGAACTCAAATTCGACAATTTTTACCCCAAAGTTTTCAAGATGCCTATGTTTTGAGGCTAAATTTTGATGATGTGACAAATGCGATGTTTATGTAGTTGAGTTGATGTCGCACACTTTATGTAGATTCTCACCTAACAACTCATTTCTACATCATCAAAATATACATTATTCGATAGTCGATATCATAGATGCGACTAAATTTTATGCAAGACAGTGTCTAGGTGGAGTATCTCGTAACTATTTATTTCTATTTCTTTTTGTCATCAACTCAAATGTAACTTTGCTAAGCTCAAAATCATTTTTTTTCCTTACAAGAACCTGTAATTTGTTTATTTTTGAAGTAATTTCGATCCTTCATAGGAGAATAAGCGAACTGCATTCTGGTAACTTAATTCAGCTAGTTCCTCTTTTGTAATCTCTAGCATAGATGCAACATAATCAAGTACCTGTATGTAAAATGAAATCAAGAGTGTCAATTTATTAGAATGGTGTTTTAAAAATCGGACCGAGACCAAACCAGTGAGACTTCCATGTCATGATTCAATCTGGACGTCAAATACAGTCCCGATTTGGGTCGAACCAACCAGCAAACTGGCCGGTTCTCAGTTCAACTCGTTGAACTAGCCAATTCAGTCTGGATTTGAAAACATTGATTCTAAAGCTTTGCCACCCTTCATCCCTAATATTGCAATTTAAGAGGGAAACACCCTCATGCACTGAAGATAGCATTACATTTTCATACCTTGGGTTAATCAAGTATATTTGACATGAGAACAACCTTCCTTATGGGGAAAGAAACCTATTGGTTGAACTTGTTTCAAGAAACCTTCCATACATGAAACTATATCAAGAGAAAGATTTCTGTTAATTTGAAACTAGAAGCAGCTGAGAGCTAGGTTTTGAAAGCTTCAAAGAGAGAAAATGCAATATATTCATGTATTCTTAATTATTACCAGAAAACCATTTTTTTCCACAGAGCAAGCTAAGAGGTTTTCAATTCTATAGTTAATGATATAAGAAGAAATGCTTATTTTGAAAGGGCAAAGTGACAATAAAGGAAAATACTTGAGCAACTTACGTTATGAATGTTAGCCGGATGGTTGAGTGTTTCCTTCGGTAACGTCGAAGCATCAGTTAGGACTTGGGACGAATTAGCGGGAGAAGAATCAGAAGTTGAGGATGAAATTGTTCTTTGTTCATGAAGCTCATTGTCAAGAGAAGCATCTCCTTCAACAAACAAAAGAGAATCTATGTTCGACTTTGGTAGCGCATCAGGTGCATCGGTCTCCAACAGCACCCTATCAGAAGAGACCTAAATAGAATAGAATATAAGAATGTCACTGTTTTGACATTTATAGTATAAGATAACATTGAGCATCAATCATAGAATAGAAGTGATAAAAATCACCATCTTCAGCATTTTCTTCGCCTTATTAGCTTTTAGTGACATAAGAAACCCAGAGAAGGAAAAATAAGCACCAAGCTTTGAAAACTCAGGAACCATCTCAGCTGAACCTAGGTAAGAATGAAGGACAACACCAGCAGGAAAAGGTCCCACAGACCTGGAACATTTAGAATGTTTTTAAGGTCGCTACATAATAATCGCTGATAATATCTATCAATTACCATAACAACAATAAGAATTAAAAAAACATATGGGCGCAGAAAAATTGTAAGGTCCAGGGATGTTTATAGGTTCGAACAGCTTTTCTATTTCTCCAGAATGCTTTCTTCCTTATTACATCACAGTTACGAGTTATATGTCTACATTATGGTAATAATCCACACAACGCATAGACTTCTAAATGGAAAAGCATATCTTACTATTTGATTAGACTCGAAAGTCTAACCTGAAAGGAGGCTTAGGATGTAAAACTCGGCAATGTGGCAGTTATGTGTTATGTAGAACAGTCATGTAGTTGCTATATACTCACAGTATAAGATATAAATGAGGGTTTCGAGGAAACTATTGTGTATGTTGGATGGTTTTGAACAAGACTCATTCCATGTAGAGGTTTCTCAACTCTGGATAAGCATCCTTAATATAGTTTCTTGAAGACTTTGTTTGAGAATTAGAAAAGGAATGCAGGGAGGGAAAGGAACATTCTTTCGTGTGAACTGTTCAATTTTTTGTTGATACGAAAGTGCAAGTGAGGATATGCACAAAATACCGCAGAGGGTGTGATTCTTGAATTCAAACTTGGTGCAATCACAACTTGCTTCGGGGGTTTGAAACTATGCCATCACTCATAGAAATCCAACTTTTCCATCTTATGCTGCCATCGATACAACTCCCAGTGCTGAATCTCATGATTTTCGGTAATAATCACCGAATAATCATTTTCCTTTTTGTTTATCCCTGAGTTAACTGTTTGAAGTTTTCATGTTCTCTTGAATTAAAATGAATTGTTCTTTTTAATCATTCGTGCATTTGTTTAGGCCCTATTTGAATAAACAACTTAATTAAACACTTCTAACAGATAAAATAAATTTAAATTGTTTGTATATAAGCTATCATGGATAGCATAGGGAGAAGCTGAAAACAACTTATGAACGTATCATAAGCTTTTTTCACAAGCTCTCCCAAAGAGTCTCGCAAGTGCTTATGTTAGTAGATTAGCTCAAGTAAGTCAATTCAAACAAGTCTTTAGTTTTTGTTAAGAGGGGAAATGGAAGAAGAGAGATAACACTCTTATGTATCATTATGGTCCATCTTGAGGGGTAGTGATGGAAATAGATTTAGAATTAATGTTCCGCCTATCTTAGATCATTTGTATAAAAGTAGAATAGATTCGACGCACCGTAGGAAAGAGAATAAACACTAATTACTCCTCTTGTAAACTGAATAATGCAGAAAACTAAAGAGAGATGTTAGTGGAGACAAGGAAAAAGCTACATTGGACAGACACCTTGCGCATCTCATTCCATCATTGACTTAATATTGCAGAACTTTGAGAAGAATATACTCATCCATAAAGAGACAGCTGCACATCATAAGACGATTACAACCATCGTATGTTCAAAGAACGGTCTTATTTATTTATTTATTTATTGCATCACTTTACCAAAGGAACGGGTTTTCTAGATCTCTAGATATGGACTATTTTCTTTTATGTTTTGGTTCTCTGTGTTATCAAAAACTGAGGTGACTTATGAATTTTATAAGATCTAATGAATTTTCAATTTAAGTTTTATTAAGTCATTTATGTGATTTATTTTATTTTATGCATTTTGTTTTCTATGTAAATATACAAGTATAAATATAATTTTGCATTTTGGCGGATCTTACGGTTCGTGTTATGAAACTCAACTTTGACAACATTGTTGTTTGCTATTTAAAAAATACATCCTCGCATCATTATTCTCAAGTAATCTTTTAAAGTAAGGAATCGCAACAAAAGAGAGAAGAATAGATATGCATACTTCATTAACTCAAGAAGATCACCATAAGCACGAACACAGTGTACGGATGCTGGCTTGTTTAACTCTTTAGCAAGTTCAAGCTGCTGCCTTAATACTTCAACCTGCATAGAGACGACATCTTAATGCATTAGCCAACCAACAATTCAGCTAACATTCTTCAGCAAGAAAGGACCGTCTTTTGTCATTGATACATGATTATTGATTAGTCGATGTGTTTCACATTAAATTTACAGCTTCATATCATTTTCTCTTCAATAAAATCAGGTTTTCACGAAGTCCAGAACTCTATTTGATAATATGGAAATGAAATGACATCCTTCACTTTAAGGTCATGGGACTGGACTCGAATCCTTGTATGATGTATGCACTACTTTAGAGGTTGCATTTAACACAATTTTCATCATGATTTTCTATTAAATTACAATAGAATTATGAAATTCTATTGCAGTTAAATCTCGATTAGGCCTTTCTATAAACATCTTATATCGTCGAACTCACATAAGAAATAAAATTCTCTCTTCAGAAAGATTCAAATTGCTCACAGTTTCTCATGAACTCTTCAGAAATATTCAGATTACAGTAGTATGCATATATAAACAATAGCGAGCAAAAGTGCATCTAATTATTGCTTCAAATGAACCTATTAGAGTTTCAAAATTGTCAACAAAAAATACATTGTAAAGCCAAAGAATGGGGAGCTATTAGCTAATACCTGCTGAGAAAAATCAATCTTCTTTCCTTGGGAACCTTTGTCCAATCCAATCTGTGGAAGAAAAGAAAAACTCAGTCACATCAACTGTTAAGCTGACGATATTCACGATATCCTACACAACTTTCATTGCTAGATTATTACAGGAAAATCAGTACTGTGTATTGTTTGTACTGTTCACTAAACACAATTCCATACATAGATTGTGTATTCAATAGTAAAAATCAGAATTATATTAAAATTGAAATTTAACCAAAAAGTTTAATACCTGACATGTTATAATTGGTAAAAATTACAAAATACTTATAGAACATTATCAATACTTGTTCATAGAAAAATAAAATACCTCTCCAACTGCAGCGGAGGGTGTAGAGTCAAAATACTCTTTCAACGTCTTCAACCAATTAGGGCTCCTCTCTGCAACATACCTGAAAAATATAGACCAGATATAAACTTACATAGCACTGAAAAGTTAGATTGACGGCGTGTCTAACATGTGTCAGTCTCCTAAATCAACACGTGTTTACACTCGATCCCTTTCAGTGTTTACAATATCAATATCATGTGTTGCGTATGTGCGTCATAGGATATAGGATATAAATTACAGAGAAACGTTATTTGAACATCAATTTGAGACAACAAAATTCGACAAAATTCTGAATGGCTAATGCAGTTCAAACACGTGCTTAACGCAGTTTAATAAATGGCTAACTAGTATTTTAAGATCGGATAGCTCACTAACCATCGATTCAACTTAATTAACCACAAATGTTAACATTATTAATTACAATTTCAGGTACTCCAACTACATGTAGATTTTAACACTTTAAAATAAAGGTTACTCACATTGAAATTTGTGGCTAGTAAGTTCAATATATAGTTAATAAGTTGTAACACCTGATATATTTATTAACTAAACGTAACACTTCATCAATCGCGTGTTGCATTAACCTTTTTTGGGATATAGTGGTTAACTAATCTGTTAGGGGAGAGGAAAATATTAGTAACAGGAATCAAACCCCTCCCAATAGATAACACACTAGGCTACTTGTTTGGGATCTGCATAGACAATCTAAAAGGTTGTCAAAATTTATTGATCCAAATTGATCGGACATAATGTGTTTGCATTTTCGATATATTCAGATACCAATGATACAACAAATTATACTTCTACGATCGGTGGTGACCTTGAGCACAGATTAATACTCAAATGTATATACGAATTATACTTCTACAATCAGTGGTGGCCCTGAGCACGGATATACTCAAATATATATACCAATTATACTTCTACAGTCAGTGGGCACAGATTAATACTCAAATGTTGTATATACGAATTCTACTACAATCAGTGGTGACCTTGAGCACGGATTAATAATCAAACGTATGATACAACAAATTATATGTTTGCAGTTTCGGTATATCCAGAGACCAATGATACAACTAATTATTTCTACAATAAGTGGTGACCTAGAGCACGGATTAATACTCAAATGTATATACGAATTATACTTCTACAACCAGAGTGATGACCCTGAGCACAGATCAATACTCAAATATATCTATATATAAATTATATATTGGTTAATATATGTTTACCCCCTGTAATATTAGCGGTTTATGATTTCCCCCCGCCATATATAGATTTTGTGCTATCAAAATTCATGAAGGTCCAAAACCAGAAACCGCTAATATTAGAGGGAAAACATATATTAACCCATTATACTTCTACAATAAGTGGTGACCCTGATCACAGATTAATAATTATATTAGACGGCGTGTGTGACTTATAAAAAAACATGGGATAATAGTCACTTTAGTCCTTGAATATGTGATGAGTAGTCACAATAGTCCCTCAATGTATCAAAATTTAAAAAATAGTTTTGTGCACTCTGTTAATCAAAATAGTCTCTGACGCTAAAATAATCACTCAATACTCACAATAACTCGTTCCACGTGGGGACTAAAATGACAATAAGTAAATCTTAGAAATTGTGGTTGGGTCTAACACAACCCCACAAAACTGGCCTGTGAGGTGAGGATTGCTCCCACTTATAATGGATCTTGAAGAGGCTCTGATACCATCTTAGAAATGGTGGTTGGGCCTAACACAACCCAACAAAACCGGTTTGTGAAGTGAGAAGTGCCTCCTTTTTATAAACTTTTATTAAGAGTCTCATCTATCCGATGTGAGACTTGGGTTTTTCCCAATAGACCCCCTTACGCCCACCACTCTTTGGGCTTGATGCGTGAATAGGTAGGTGACCCTTGAATTCGACAAGCTCTGATACCATTTTAGAAATCGTGGTTGGGTCTAACCCATCCTTACAGAACCGGCTTTTGAGGTGAGGATTGTCCCCACCTATAAATACATTGTCAGGTCATCTCCTATCAGATATGGGACTCTTAACACTAAATACTTATAAGGACTATTACGACAATAAGTAGGTATATTGAAGGACTAATATGACAAACATTTTAACACTATTTTGATTAACGAAGTGTACAATCATATACTATTTTGAAATTTCGATTCTGTGACGGCTTGTTACACGTTCAGGGAGCAAAATGATTGTTAAGCAAGAAAAAGATAAGAAAAGTGTGAATGAATGAAAAAACGAACCAGGGATGGAGACCAAAGGAAGGAAGGACAGAAGGGTAAGTAACCGACAACTGCTTAACAGAAAACCAATCTTGTTCACAAACTCCGTTAACAGCAAAGTGTAAAACACCACTGTCTTGTGCTGTTTTTATCAATTGTGGTGTCTTGTTTATGATTCTTGGGTCTTGTAGATGACAGTGTGCATCAAACAGTTTCATCATTCAGATTAATTCATAAGCTGCTTATGGCTTCAATTTGTTGGATTGGATGATGTGAGAATTGTGTAACACAGTTTTTCTCTGTCCGCAAATTCCCATTTATCCTATGTAAAAAGAAAAAACAAAGATTTTTGTACCAAAAAAACAAAAAACTAATTTTTTTTTCTTTCAGATTTAATCCTTTTTAAAAATTCTTTTATCTTCGATATCAAATTTCAAAATTAAAAGTATTTTTGCTCTCTTGGCTTACTATCCACCATCATATCATTTACTCCCTCTGATTTTTGTTATAAGAAACAAAACACAAACCTTTTTTTTTTTTACACAAAAACACATATCACCAAGAGAAAGGAAACATATTCAAAGTATTGTCCTATATTATATGTTAATTTAACAATTTATTGAAATTTAATGAGAAAATAAACATTATTATTTATTGAAATTGTAAAATGACAAATAATTTTGGTCAATTTTTTTTTGTTAGAATAACATATAATTTGAATTTAGATTTATTTTATGCATACTCTTATAAATAAGGATATAAATAAAAATTAACGGCTTATACATTTGAAAATTGGTCAATTTTTTTTTTATAAAAAGGACTAAAATTTTTGATATTTTTGTTTCTTATAAAAATGGCTAAAGGGAGTATTTTAGTACACTCAAATTTCACAAAGATCTAAAGGTAAAAATCTTTAGAGTCTGTTTGATCGGTAGATTACAGAGACAAAATATGATTAATATAGTTTATCCTATTCTAATCATTTGTTTGATGCATCAATGAGATAAGATAAATTATTCCTTTTAAATATCATATTCTATCACTCCTTTGTAATTTTTATCCTAAGTTTAAGTTGAGATAAAATTAACAGATCATAAGTTAATGTTTATTTTATTTCTTAATCATAAGATAAAATTGTCATTGTTTGTTTCATTGAAAATGATAAAAATTGCGGGGAGCTTATCGCTTTCTCACTAACTCCGATGAGTTGGTGGACAGGACTCTAGACGACGACATTTGGCATAATCATATTTCTTCGTGTGACGCCTCCTTCGAAACAGACTTTCCACTAAAGACAATTTGGTGCGGCGGCATGTCCTTCATCAAGATGATGCAGCGTGTGTGTCAGGATGAGGGAATTTGGAAGCAGCAGCACATCTGTTTTTAGCTTGTGACATATTTAGTTCTCTTTGGTCTCATGTTTGGCACTGGTTGGGTATTTCTTCGGTCTCTTATGGTGACCTTCGTCAACATTTCGTTCATTTTACCAATATGGCGGGCTTGCCTAGATCCACTCATTTGTTCTTCAGAATCATTTGGTTTGCCTCTATTTGGGTTCTTTGGAAGGAAAGAAATGACCATGTATTCCAAAACACGGCTTCTAATTCTTCAATTCTAAAACACGGCTTCTAATTCTTCAATTCTAATTAAAAGGTTAAACTGACATCTTTCTTATGATTGAAATCAAAACATGTGATATTTAACTACAGTTATCATGATTGGTAGAAACATCTGCTTCTTTGTATGGGTGTCCACTTGTAATCCGTTTTCTCTGCTTTGATGATTTGGTGGTGCTTCTTAGTGTTTGGCACCTTGTTTTTGTAAATACTCTTGGGTGGTTTGCCTTTTGCACGCCTTGTACGGGGTAAATCACAGTTGTTAATTATATATCATTTTAGTTTGTTAAAAAAAGAAAATGATAAAAATTGATATTATATTTACTATATTTCTGGTGTCTGAAAGAATGGTGTATTAGAATTTGAAGTTCACAATTATCTATACTTATTTTCTCTCAATTTTTTTTATCTATACTTATAATTTTAATCAAAATCAAAATTGAAAATGTATGTTCATAGTTTATACACTTTAACGTAATAAAAAGAGCGGTCAGACAGAACGGGATGTCCGTTTGAACGCTAGTATTATATATTATATATAAAAGAAATACATGATTTTGGGATGGTTTTTCACTTCAAATTATACATTTAAACAAATTTACCTATATGAATATTATAATACGGATTATTCTTGACAATCATATGAGGCAAACTAAATCTCTCTCTTTTTTCTTTTTTGGTACAATATCTCTTTAATTCATTAATTTTATTCTAGAAAATTCTATACAACCTCGTATAAAACAAATAACCAAAAAGAGACGGTAAAAAACCCTCACAATCATATCATGAAAAACTATACTGCCACAACTAATATGTTGCAGTTGGAAAAATCCAATTGATAGCTGGCATGCATATAAGAATTAAGATCACCACAAAATTAATAATGTTGTTCGTGACCACTATTCAATAAATATGTGGTAATTAAACTTGAAAAATGTTACCTTGTCAGATAAGGTGATAAGAGAGACTGACGTGGTAAATGTGATATATTGTTGATGTGACAGGAAAGATAGATAGAGATGAAATGAGATGTTGAAAGAGTGTAGAAGAATATGTGGTGTTCAAATATAATGGTTTATTAAACTTATTGATATAATGCTATTTGTTTTGATTGGAAAAGTTTCTATTAGAGATGCAATTATCTAAAGGCTTATATTTTATAAGGAAAATAAAAATACACCACGTGTTTTTATAGGAAAATCTAGTAAACAATTTTGTAAAGAAGGAAGATGGAGAAAGTACTTGTTCCAGATGCAATAAAAACAATCATTAATATAAATGATTTGATAACTTCAATATCTGTTGCATAATTGGAGAGCCTCGAAATCATACTTGAGATCATGCTCAACTTTCAGAATTTACAATATAAGAGATTTAGACACATTTACGTATGGTTGTCAACAAAGAAAAAACAATGTATCTTTGCTTTAGATGTGAGACAATGTTTTTTTATCAAGCGATGTGAGACAATGTAGATTTAGATATTGGAGGTGTTACTAAAAAGGTATTAGGGATGTTACTATTATTAAAGAAATAGTAATTGTGGCGTTAATTACTTGATGTAGCCATTGTCTGACACAGTGTTATATCGTCGCCATGGCAGATTATGGTGGTGGTTTTCGGACTAGCCGCAATGGTTAGTATCGGCCAATATGGTGGGTTTTTTTGCCATAATCCACTATGAAGGCGGCACGAAGCGGGCAGTATGGCGGGATTTTGGCTCAATGCATTCTATCTCCACTATTTTGACAATATGGCCGTGATCTGTCATTACGTGCGACTATCTCCGCTATAGAAAAAAGATAAAGAACGAACAACTCCACTAATACTAATAAAAAAATAAATACTAGACAAAAAAATAGGCTTTCTACATATATAGATCGTTCGAAACAACGATTGTTATGAGCTGTAGCAAAGAAAGAAACTTCATAGAAGTCAAAATATGAAGAAATAGAATATACATGCCTAGATACTTTTTTTCGATGGATAAAAGATCTAATTGATAGAGGAAACACCGTAAAGATCAATTAACAAGGTTTTTGGCCGATACAACAAGAACTGCTTACTTATATGAATAAAGTGGATCCCCTAAGGTTGTGAGCAGCGGTGTAGTATCAGATCCCAAAGATAGTAAGGCGCTGTTTGGTAAGACCACAAAACTAGCGTATAGCTTATAGCGAATAGCTTATAAGCTCGTTTGACCAAAAAAGCTCTGTTTGGTAATGGTCTTTCACCATGAGATTATAAGCTATTTTTCAGACGCTATTCCAAGTAGAGTTTGAGCTTATAGCTTATCATCTTTTATTCCATTTTTACCCTTATTATTTCATCTAAAACCCGTTTTTACCCTTTATAATTTATTTTAATTTAAATAAAATAGTTTTTTTGGTTGCAAAAGTGGGTTACGTCATAACTTATATATATTGTTCTGCTCATGTTTCTGATATAACACTGATCCCCTTATTACGTGTTCATATTTTTGTTTTTATGGATTCATAATTTTTATTGTTAGGTTTATAATTTAAAATTAATGCATAGAAAAAATAATAATGGATAGAAGCATATTTTAGTGTTGTATTTTTTCCGTAAAGTATAGTACTTTTAATGAAAATAAATTTAAAATAAATATATAAAAGATAGATTAAATTAATAAATTCAAATTATTAAATTCTAAGTATTTTAAATATTTTGTAAAAATAGTATTTTAAATATTAATTGATACAATTTTTATTATGAATTAAGAATGTCATTTTATGTCATTTTATATTTATCAGCTAGTTGAATCGCTAATTTTACCAAACACTTCAATTAGCTTATCAGCTATAAGTCATTAGTCATCAGCTATAAGCTATCCGCTGTCAGCTAACTTATCAGTTATCCGCTATTTTTACCAAACAGAGCCTGAGTCTTTTCTTATGAAGAAAAGTCTTTTTCAAAGATTCTATAGAAATGGATATATCATATATGAAAGTATATGAGATATGAAATCGAGATAGTTACCTTTCCGAAAATTTTAATAAGAACGAGCATTAGTGTTAATGTCGATGCTTTATTCTTCGGAAGGTAGGAAAAAAGATAAAACTAAAAACAAAGGATTAAATTATTAATCCAAATTCAAGTTTGAAACTCATGTAACTAACCTCTTTGCTTGTTCTTAACTCCAGAAAAAAAAAATGGAAGATAAAAAGAATTGACTGTTGAGCCGTATGACTCAGGAAACTCTCAAGTACGGTTCTAAGGGAAGGAATTTACTCACCTATTCCGACCGCGGAGAACAAGCCATTCGACAGGGAGATTCTGAAATTGCGGAATCTTGGTTTGATCAAGCCGCTGAATATTGGAAACAAGCTATAGCCCTTACCCCTGAGAATTATATTGAAGCACAAAATTGGTTGAAGATCACAGGGCATTTTGAATAAGAACACTCTGTTTATTATTTTCTTTTTTTTTTATTCTAAATATTATATATTTTTTTATAATTCTCTTTCTATTCTATTCTATTCTCTCTAGAGAGTAGAATATAAAGAGAATCTTGATTTTGTTATAGTTTATTGTTTGTTGTCCTCATCCCTAAAATAAAACGGATCCTTTATAAAGCAACAAACAATCAATAGACTTTCTTATATCCCTTCTAAAATCGTTCTATTTCATCTGATATTTCGTTATGTTTCTTACGTGATTTGAAATAAAGTACCTAAGAATATCTTCTCAGTAAGATATGCAAGAAAGACAAAAAGTTTCATTTGTTCCATCTAGCCATCTAGGAATCTCTAAGTGAAATCTGAATAGACTAAGTTGCACAATAAATTATTGGTTTAAATGTGTCTTTGATCCATGCACTTTCATCACTTTTTTCTATTAGTCCATACACTTTTTTTTGTTTGGCTTTAGTCCCAACACTTTATAAAAAATTTGGTATTGGTCCCTCTGTTAACTTTTCTATTAAAAAAATTAAATAAAACTAACGGAGTGCCACATGGCCCAATCATTTCATGCCACATGGCACACTAAAAGACAAAATTATAAAATTAAAATAAATAAAATAAAATATATATTTTAATTATTATTATTATTCAGAATTAATTAAAATAAATCAAATAAAATATATTTTTTAATTATTATTATTATTCAGAATTAAAATAAATAAAATATATTTTAATTATTATTATTATTCAGAATTAATTAAAAACAATTATTTAATTTGTTTTATTTTAATTCTGAAATTTTGTCTTTTAGTGTGCCACGTGGCGTGAAATGATTGGGCCACGTGACACTTTGTTAGTTTTGTTTTTTTTTTTAATAGAAAGTTAACATAGGGACCAATACCAAGTTTTTTATAAAGTGCAGGGACTAAAGCCTAACACAAAAAAGTGCAAGGACTAATAGCAAAAAATGATAAAATTAAGTGCAGGGACCAATGACACATTTTAACCAAAATTCTTTAACTTCATTAAATTCAAAGTTCAGAAAAGGTTTTAGAATTAAAAAAAAAGAGGGGTCCGTTGAGCGCCTCACTGCTATGTCATTATAGATCCGAACACTTGCCCCAAATTAACTTTCGGATCATAATTGTTCTAGTTAATAACTAAAGAAAATATAGAGTAGATAGAAGAGAAAGATAGTCAATATAAACATCTCTCATAAGTTCACTAATTATGTTTTATGTTGGCGGGTCTCTTTGTATGTGTTGTCCGAAAAGAGGAGGACTCAATGATTATTTGTTCGCCGGAACCAAGAGTCAAAATTTTGGTAGATCCAGAAGTCAAAATTTTGGTAGATAGGGATCTCATAAAAATTTCTTTCGAGCAATGGGCAAAACCTGGTCATTTCTCAAGAACAATAGTTAAGGGACATGATACTACTACTTGGATCTGGAACCTACATGCTGATGCTCATGATTTCGATAGCCATACTAGTGATTTAGAGGAGATTTCCCGAAAAGTATTTAGTATTCATTTCGGTCAACTCTCCATTATCTTTCTTTGGCTGAGTGGCATGTATTTCCATGGTGCTCGTTTTTCCAATTATGAAGCAGTTCTTGTTGTTTTAATCTTTCTCATTATAAGACTCTTTAATCCTTCTGACAATTTTTTGCTTGTGATCAGTATACATCCGAAGGTCGGTGGGAGTGTGTTCAGTATTTTGGTTCTATATATTGAAAATATCCTGTTTGCAACTAATAATTTTGGTTTATTACATGAGAATAAGAAAATTCCCTTTAACAACTTTAAAATAAGATATGAACTAGAATAATCCCACATGGACGGAAACATGTAGTATGATGCAGTTTATATTCACCAAGGTACCTACAGAAATTGTCTTGATCAAAAGTGGCAATTATGAATAATTTGTTAAATTAATGTGCGCTTATTTGACACTTCTTGATTAAGTTTTTTATTAAATAATTAAGTTTTTTTTTTTTTTTCTGTCTCAAACGGTAAGGTACATATAATTAACTATGGAATACTTTTTGTGTAGTTGATACATCATACATGATGAATGCACATATGATTAAGTTTTTTTTTAAATGTCGGGATAATACATGTCACTCCTAAAATATGTGTGTATCCATGGCATATGGGATGGGAGAAGTCTTTGGGACCGGTGCATAAATCTAAATGGTTGATCGAATGTTCAACTTTGACCTAAACAATTTATGGTGTTTAAACCCTAACTGGATGTTCGTCTAGACACTAACCTAAACAATGGAATAAGTGTTCAACTTTGACCTAGACAATTTATCAGTTGTGGTGTCTTGTTTATGATTCCTGGGTCTTGTAAATGACAGTGTGCATGAATCAGTTTCATCATTGAGATTAATTAATCTCACAATTCATAAGCTTATGGCTACAATTGATCCTATCGTAAAAAAACAAAGATTTTTGTACCCAAAAAACAAAAACAGAAAAACATTTTTTTTTGAAAAAAAAAGCTTAAATTTGTTTACCCATGTATTATTAGCGGTTTCTGGTTTACCCCTGTAAAAAAAATTTATTTAATACTGTAACATTTGTAATTTGAGTTAATTTCGGTTCAATTTTCCCCCACCATATATAGATTATGTACCGTCAAAATTGGACTAACGAATATTCAAATCACATGATTGAAATCTAAACAAATTTTTTACAACGGTAAACTAGTAACCGCTAATATTACATATACTAACTCGTTATACTTCTACAAAAAGCTCGGATTAATAATTATATTAGACGGCGTGTGTGACTTATAAACAAATATGGGGTAATAGTCACTTTAGTCCCTAAATATGTGATGAGTAGTCACAATAGTCTCTTAATGTATCAAAATTTCAAAACAATCCCTATGCACACTGTTAGTCAAAATAGTACCTGACGCTAAAATAATATCTCAATACTCACAATAACTCATTCCATATAAGGACTAAAATAACAATAAGTAAATACTTACAAGGACTAATATGACTACCCAAGTATAACTGTTTAACAGAAAACCAATCTTGTGTTGGGTCACGAGGGGAGCTCGGGGGGCTGTCCACATCGAGGCTTGAACAACCACACTAGCAAGAGAGACGCCACACTCTTACCCAAAACCTTAAGGTTATGGGTTTATGAGTCCTCTTACTTATAAGGTGTTCAACCTTTACTTTTCTATCCGATGTGGGACATATATAACTCACACTTGCACACAACACTCCCCCTCAAGTGTGAGTCAAGCGGAAGCTTTTTACTTGCTTGTATCGTCGTTGCTGGTTTCTCCGCAAATGGACCGACACGCTTGTACCGCCGTTGTTGCTTTTTGCGCAAACGGACCGGCTGCCTCGGTCGTACCCTTCGTCGAACGGGACACTCCCCCTCAAGTGTGAGTCCATCTATTCATCATACTCCCCCTTAAACGGAAGCTCTTACTTGCTTTGTATCGCCGTTGCTGGGTTCTCCGCAAACGGACCGACATTGCTTGCACCGTCGTTGCTGCTTTCTGCGCAAACGGACCGGCTGCCTCAGTCGTACCCTTCGTCGAACCGGGCTCTTATACCACTGTTGGGTCACGAGGGGAGCTCAGGGGACTGTCCACATCGAGGCTTGAACAACCACACAAGCAAGAGAGACGCCACACTCTTACCCAAAATCTTAAGGCTATGGGTTTATGAGTCCTCTTACTTATAAGGTGTTCAACCTTTACTTTTCTATCTGATGTGGGACATATATAACTCACACTTGCACACAA
>Ga0315914_1003491_pt1 | contig 23866 bp, 19 predicted proteins | sample MpolenodulesMG_FD_203920 | JGI IMG/M metagenome (GOLD analysis project Ga0315914, IMG submission 203920) | Medicago polymorpha root nodule microbial communities from Los Angeles, California, United States - elongated nodules | ecosystem: Host-associated > Plants > Roots > Nodule | place: USA... | reverse complement strand
TTTATTTTTGAAATTTTTTTTGATTTTGATGCAGGAGTTATTGCCGCTACGTTTGTGTGTCCTTTAGATGTGATTAAAACCAGGTTTCAGGTTCATGGGACTCCTCAACTTGCTAATGGAAGTGTTAAGGGTATGTGCTTTCTTGTGTTTCTTAGTATAAAATAATGTTTTTTTAGTTTTTATTATGTTTAGTAAAAGAGACAATGTAGATGTGCCCTGTCTCATAAAAAAAAAATTGCTACTTTGTCCTTAAGTATAAGATGATCCCTTAGTAAATCACGGGAATTAAGAAAGTTGGTTTTGATATTAAATATGTTGACAAATGGTATTGCTTTTACAAATTTGATGTTTACATTAGAGTATTTATTGTAGATTGCAGAACAATACCTAAATTAATTAGGATTATGTTAGTAAAGAAATAGTTAATGCAGTAGAAAATTCAAAGAGGGTCTTATAAACCGGAACAAAGAAACATACGAAAGAGTCTTATATTTAGGGACAAAGGTAGTAGTATTTTAGTTTTAGGGTTTGAGTCATCATTCTTAGAATTATTAGTGTAAACTATAAAGAGATGTGAATAAACATCATTAAAGAACTATAGGTGAATATTGTATTTGTTTAACCAACATTGGGTGTTTGTGTTACCAGGTAGTCTTATAGTTGGTAGTTTGGAACAAATATATCACAAGGAGGGGATGCGTGGCATGTATCGCGGGCTAGCCCCGACTGTTCTGGCCTTACTTCCAAATTGGGCTGTGAGTTTACTTCATGTTGTCATTACTTTACCTGATGAACTATTGTTATTCCTCTTTGAAAGTTTTTTTTTTTTTTTTTTTGCATCATATATTTCTGTTGTTTTAGCTTTAAATTGGCAATGAAAAATAAGTATAAGAAAAAATAACAACAGACTTGGTTTTTAAGAGTCCATTGGTGGTTGATTCTGTGTTGTGAAAGTGCCTGCAAATTATGATCTAGAAGATTAGTGGGTTTAGGTTTATCCAAGAATCAGCAAGGATAATAAGGAATGCTTTTGATTGAGATATGGACAGACAAGAAAACGAGAAATGAGAGTGAAGTTGATAATAAATAAGTAGAAATTATTAATTACCCCAGAATAGATGATTAGTATGATTGCATCACAAACCAAGAAAGGACTCGGAGCAAGCAATCTTGCTGCAATGATTTATACAACTGTGTGTGCTATATTATTTGATAGTAGAGTACATTACTTAAAGGCTTAAACGCACTTTTGGCTCCCTAACTTTGCACTAGTTGCGATTTTGGCCCCCTATTTAAAAAAACCACATTCCAGCCCCCTAAGTTTCCCCCCTTTTGCAACTTTTAATTTTGATCATTTAAAATCAACCATTCAACAGCAGAAGATCAAGAAACCAGTCCCAAGCCATATTCTTTGCCTTATAAATCTGAAAATTGCTCAACAAAATACCCCACTTGTTTTTACTATCTTGAATTGAATGATCAAAATTGAAAGTTGCAAATTGAAGGAAACTTAAGGGGCTGGAATGTAGTTTTTTTTAATAGAGGACCGAAATCGCAACATGTGCAAAGTTAAAGGGGAAAAAGTGTGTTTAAGCCTTACTTAAATATGGCATAAGTTGATCACTCTGCAACTAATAAAATATGTGACCCATTTAAGTAAATAAGGGATAAGTGCCTAACTTTAAGAAACCAATGGTAAAATACACTTGGACCAAGAACAATACTAACCATAGCCCATAGGAACATTAATTGACCTCATGATACACCTAACAAAGTTAAACAGTTATGATTCTGTAAAGCTATTTTTTACTGGAATGATTCTAGTAGAGCTACAAGCAACCATCATACCAGTTAAATCTTTTTATCTTTAATCTTATACCATACCTTTTTGGGGTTTCTTGCTGCCTAATTGATTTAACGTACTATTGGATGATGTATTTTGTGGGCCTCTACATATCTTTGTATGTTACATTGTTACTAGGTTCGTGTCGTGTTTATATAGCAGATTAGTGTTATATTCTACTAACTACTAATATTCTGTCAATTTATTGACTTACAGATTTATTTTACCATGTACGAGCAGCTCAAGAGACTGCTTTCTGATGGTATGATTACTTTTGTTTTTAAGTTTGTCAACTTGTTGTTCGTGTGTGAGCCACTCACGTGCGTTGTGTAGTCATTCATTTGGAAGTACAAATTGTAATAACTATGATATGATATGTATGCAGATGAAAGCCATCATCTTTCAGTTGGAGCTAACGTGGTAGCTGCTTCAGGTGCCGGAGCTGCAACTACTATGGTTACAAATCCATTTTGGGTTGTCAAGACCAGACTCCAAGTGCGTTTCTTTTTCAGTTCAGACTGAATCTTACTTTTCTTATATCATAATTGATTTTCTTATGCTATCAACGTATCATATAAAATTGGCATAATTCATGAGTGCATCAAATGATTAAAATATGTGAAATTAGTTGTTTACTAAGGAAAGGTTGGACAAAAAGCGGGAGTATTAAAAGTATACTCTAGAGGGAATAATGCAACTATTAAGTGAATAGGTGTTGAGGATAAATCGTTGGTGTAGATAGGAGAGATGACATATAATAATTTTAGCAGTAAAATTATTTTGTTTAAAAGGCAACATTTCCCTTGAAAGAGGGTGTTTTCACCTCTTGTGATTTGAATAAACACATATTTTCTATTCTCTACTTTGACCTGCCTTTCTCTACATCTTCTTGGACATATCAATTGGTCTGACCTGCTTTTTGAGCGAGAGTCGGTGTTTGTCGTTGTTGGGGCTTGAATGGGGCGATGGTCTTTAGGGACCTAATCTAACTTCATAAATTAAAACCGCCTACCCTCATTGCTGTGCGGTAAATGTAGGTGGCCTTGTTACGGATCTAGGATTGGTTCTGATACTGACTTAAGCCTAACAAAACCTCATAAAACCGACTTACGTGAGGGTTGCCTAAGCTTTGCAAGACAGAAATTTCCTAGGCTTTATAAGCTACATCAGGCCATATCTCTAGTCAATGTGACACTTGAGCTTTTCCTAATATATCCTGTCACGTCCAGAGCTATTGGGCTAATTGCATGGATAATACTCGTGGGTCAATAGCAGATCTAGGATATACTCTGATATTGTCATAGTTTTTGAGCCTAAATGTTGGATACCTTGACAGAATTCATCAAGAATATGGCAGCACACCGCACTACCCAATTTGTGAAATTAAAGGATAATGTGGTACATACAATGGATGTGAAGAATTTGGTTGTAAAGAGGATGCATAAACGAGGACATAGCTGGGATGAAATGATAAGTGTGGACATGGAAGAAGAATATATAGTGGGTAATCCAACTTCCTCTATTCAAGGACTTACTTGTTTAGTTATGACTTGTGGGCTCAAGATGATCTCCCCCTTGGATTGACCAACACACCTCTGCTACCTTTCAATGTACTATGAATTCCACATTTTGGCCATTTTTGCACACATTTTTGGTATTCTTTGATGACTTATGCACATTTACATCATTTGGAGTTGGTTTTGTGCCACACTTCAACAATCACTATGGATCACCAAACAGTGGCTAGTATTTTACAGTGGCCAATTCCACAATACCAAGGATGTTAAGGGTGATGCTTCCGGTAGGATAATTGGATCGGAGTTGCAGAGTGGTGCATGAGTAAGTCAAACCAGATGGAGTTTTGGACAACAGAAGTATTTCATATGAGCAGATAAGGTGGAACATATTTTAGGTCAGTGGCTAAATCCAAATGAGGAAGCCGTTGGGAAAGACTTGTCTTTTGTTCGAGAACAATTTTCCTATTGCAACGTTGTTTTAGGGAACAAAAAGAGGGTGTAGGTAGATAGGATAGGTGTCAGAGTATAAATAAGTCATATATGGGTGTAGATAGGATAGGGAGACACTCTATAATAACAGTAAAACTGTACTCAGGTGCAAAAGGGAACATTTCCCCTGGAAGAGGGTGTTTTTGCCCTTTGTAGAGTGAATAAACACATAATAGTCTTGGATGTTTGTGATGTACCATTGCTAGAACCAGGCCATTATCAAATGGGAAGGCAATGAAGGTATCACACTCATAGTGTCACCTTTTGATGGCTTTCAGTGCATCATATGCAAGATTACAAAACTTTTATCTATATCGAGTTGAAAAAAAAACCCTCCTGAAACAGCTAGTTTGTATAATTTTGCCATGTGTGGATCATATCTCTTTATGAGAGAAGGAATGTGTGTGTTGGTGGGATAGCTGTTGTAAGTATAATAATATTGTTCCTATAAGCAATACAATGGTGTATATGCATCAAAACTAAAGGACTTATTTTATCCTGCCTATCATCAGTACATGTATATATTCTGGATAATAAGTTTGTTTCCTTTGTCACTGTAGACCCAGGGAATGAGACCCGGTGTTGTGCCGTATAGAAGCACACTATCTGCTTTGAAGAGAATAGCTCACGAGGAGGGCATTCGTGGGATGTACAGGTTGGTATCATTTAATATCCAATACAACATTGTGGTCATTGTATAATGCTTTATAATTAATAATTTATTGACATCTGAGATATTACCATAAACAGTGGCCTTGTACCTGCTCTGGCTGGTATCAGTCATGTTGCCATCCAGTTTCCAACATACGAGAAAATAAAATTTCATTTAGCAAATCAAGGTAAATTTAATGCTTGTTCTTCTAGTTCCTTTGTGGCGATTTGAGAGTTTCAGCAGTTGATGAATTTGATCATTATTTTGTATCAGATAACACAACAGTGGATAAGCTCGGCGCACGTGATGTTGCAATTGCCTCATCAGTCTCCAAAATTTTTGCATCCACGTTGACATATCCTCATGAGGTATATGCTGAATGCTTGACTCAGTTTTGTTAAATATATTCATGCATAATCATACCCAACTAGCTTCCTAGCCGTGCAAATGGAATGCCCTTACCATTTATAAATCCATTTTCAGTGTTTAAACAAAAGCAAAAGTGTATTCACTATTCAGCCCCCCTTAACCTTGGACCTTTTCTGTGCCACCACAAACTTTGAAGTCCTCAGTTAGTCCCTAAATTTTAACTATTACTCAAATTGACCCTTCATTTCAACTTTTAACTTGACATTCATGTGAAAAAACCCTGTTCATCCATACGTGTCGATCTAGACAATTGGTTGATTTATTTATTAATTAAATTATAATGTTAATGAATTTTTAGATCTTCCTGGATTAATAATCTTGATGATAACCGCACATCTTTGATCAAAGTGCATAATGTCAGCTGTTTCTTGAAATATTTCTCGGAACATTTTGAGTTTGATTGCTACTAACCTTTTGTCATATTTCCTTCCTTTATAGCCACCATAGAAAGTCATTTACCACCTATTGGTTTGAGAATAATTCATGAGTTCCTTGTTTCTCTTTTTTATGCTCTGAGGAGACAAGCATCCGAAATTATAAAATGTTTGTTTCTGGTGCAGGTCGTTCGATCCAGATTGCAAGAACAAGGACACCACTCAGAGAAGCGATACTCTGGTGTGACAGACTGCATTAGAAAGGTCTTTCAACAAGAGGGCCTTTCTGGTTTTTACCGTGGGTGTGCCACCAATCTTCTGAGGACAACCCCAGCTGCCGTAATCACATTCACCAGCTTTGAAATGATACACCGTTTTCTAGTTTCTCTTTCCCCTTCTGACCCACAATAGCATTCTTTGTAAAGATGAGCCCGATTCAAAAAAGTTAGTTTAGTTGACAAATATTTATTTTGATGATTAAATTAAGATCTCATTCTTCGTGATTCTTGATTGTTTATCACGTTAGAAGGTAGACTTCCGCCCTCCTCAAATCACACTTGTGCAAATTAATTGACTTGTAGGCGGAAAGAGGTCTTGTTTTAAAAAGTGATGATGACGATAAATGTTTTACAGTGCATATTTTATTATGAAACTGCTGGCTAATGAGACGCAGCAGAATATTCTCTAGTTCGACCACACTGCTTCACATCTCATGCATATAGGATCTTGGAGTCATTTGTTTTTCTGCGCTCTAGCCATGCCAGATAGAAGTCGTATGATTGACAGCTACTACTTTATTTCTGTTAAACTGTTTCTGTTAAGCTGTTAAATATACCTAACCTGATGATATTACTCCTGCCCCTATAGCATTTACTCTCGTTTTTCCCCCCTTCATTTTTCTGTTCTAAACAAGATGATGATATTCAGCAGTTTGAACAACTCAATCTGCATACACATAATTTTACTGGTATACTTCTTATTTACATGGAGCAAAGATATTTTATTTAGAGAGCATTTGTATCAGCAGCTTACCTTACAAGTATTGTGTGCTGTTTAAATAAGCTATTTGGTTAACTTTTTTTTTTGGTTGCTGAAATCTATTTGGTTAACTTGCAAAACTAAATCCAGAATAGTTGATAGGCAAGTTTTCAAAAATAATTACGCAACTGTTACCTGTATATGCTATTAGACAAACCCAAATAAACTTTGTTAAATTTTCCCAGGTTTCTGTGACTACTAGGAAATTAAACTGTAACTTCCATGTCTTTACAAAAGGGCACCCTATGCTACAAATGAGTTCCATTGTTGCTGTACTGCTGGGTGGTGGGATATAATGTGTGCCTTTATGGAGGTATTGAATGTGATACCTTATCATTATGCACAAGAAAGGCAATGTGGCTAGTGGCAATCACATTAACTTGAGGACTAGTAGGTCCTTGTTAAACTTAGGTTGAACGCAACTTCCCTTAAAGAAAAACATATATTGTCACTAGTTATTATCATTATAACAAAATATCTAACGTTAGAAACGATGAGAATGAAAACGTCAAGGATTTGCTTTTTATTTTAGATGTTTATCACAACATAAAAAAGTACAATAAAGAAAATGGAACAAAGGCCGTTACTGACTCAAAATGGAGGATCAATGCTTTTTGAAGAGTTGCTTTTCTCTTTTAAAATTCTATCAAACGAGGAACAAAATGCAACTAAACATGGGGTTTACTAGAGTTCATAGATAGTTCTTGTAGGATAGTAGATATAGTGTGTCCACTTTGAATGCCTAACCTAAACGTCTACTCAATAAGCACTTCCCAAACGTTAATAACATGTTATTTTTCAGTGGGTTCTGTTTCCTTTTTTGAACATTTGGATCAATTAAATTTTAATTTTTAAAGTACACCATAACATGTATGTACAACCAAATAAAAGGTTCTTAGTGTTTGTTTAATTACTTGAAAATGCTTTCGAATTTAACGCTGGATCTTGTTTAGAAAATTAATCTCCTTTTCTTTGCATGATAATGCCAGATAACTCGGGCAAAAGGTAATGATGTTCCATCACTGTACAACTCATAAGTGAATACCAAGTGGGTAGCATCCAAAGTTTCAGGCATCTTTGGAAAAGACACTTAGTATTGGATTCGTTTGTCATGTTCTATCACATTCAAAAGAAACAAAGAAAAATTACCGTGGCTTTACTTTCTGATTTCTTGATGAACAAATAAACACAATTTATATTTGTAAATTAATAATTATTTTTTGTACAGATATGATAAAGCAAGAGACTGTATTATTAGTAGATAACGGGCACTCCTGTTTCTGATTTTATGTTCTCCTTCAAAAACAAGATATAAGAACAAGTACATACTTTAAGGATAACGGGGACTCATGTTTTGTGAGTGGCGTTATTGGTGTTGTGATATAAGAAACAAGATCTAAGAACAAGTATATACTTTCACTTCAAGGATAATGGGAAGAAAACGGACATGGCTGGCCCTAGGAGTCTTATGGCCGCGGTTTAGTTGCGTCTTTGGTTGTTAGTAGTTCAGTATATAAAATTGCTTAATGTGATACTTAAGTCGGGATACTCTCTTTAGATAGACTAATATTTTGGATTGGACTCTCTTCATATGTTTAAATCCTAGGTAAAAATATTTGATGTGATAGCTATAAGACTTCAATACCTAATAAACTAGTCTTTTAGGTAGGACTCTGTTTAAATCCTAAAATTAATATTGATGAGACTGAGAGTAGCTATTGATGCAGAATTGTGGTCGTGAAGATATAAAAAAAAGGCAAAATTATGATGCATATTACATTGTACCTAAAAATCATTTTTAATAACTCTTCACTTTCACCTTAATCATTGTTTGGTCGATCAACATTGCATAAACCTATTAAAGCAACTGGGAGTGCTATGCTTTCATGATTCCTTTTGAAATGCTGGCTATATACCCCACCTCTTTGGGAAAGCATGGTGCTTTGTGGGGAAGAAAGAGACACAAAGAACGCCTTTTTTTTTACTTCCTTCAGGACCATTTCAGTTTGAGAACTTGTAATTAATTAACTGATCAATTAATTTTTTTACTCCTTTAAACAAAGAATTAAAAGCCACCCACTACCACGTTAATTTGGTAATGTAACAAACTCTTTTTTCCTTAAGAGTAAAGGTTAGACAATTATCTTTTGTTTATCAAACAATTACATTACATGTATATTTTTTATTCTAAATATTGTACATCCATATAGCTGGTGTAATAATCTTCAAGAGGAAGGCTAATGGAAATATAATTAAGTAAATGAAGATTGCATTAAAGAAGACAGCAAAATGGGGTCTCAGCCTGAAGTTATCCTCCAAAAAGTCACTGCTATGATGAAAAGAGTAGGTGACAATTTTCTTATATTTTAGAGGTCATGTTGTGGATCATGCCCAAAAGGTTCACCTGCATTTCATAAAGACTAAAGAGGAATACCAACAAGATACTGAGATAGTAATAATGCTACACTTTTGTCCTCTTTAAATTTTTACCAATGTCAAACATTATTTGGTCGCGGACTAGTTCACTCTTTTTTTATATGTAAATAAGTAAATATTAGTATGTTGGTGATTATGTTAGTTTTCAGGATTTGAGCCCTATACTTTAATATAGTGGCAGTCATGAACATTTTTATTTTTTAGAGGTGTTATTGCGTATGATTCTATTTTTTTAGGGGCAAAAATAATTTTTATCATAGTTAAAAGTTTAATATATATATTGTACCAAAAAAAAAAAAGTTTAATATATTTAAAAAATGGATATGTTGAATCTTATCGGTCTTTTCTAGGTCCAAAAATATTTGTTGACAAAGTTTAAGGTCTCTTATACTTCAAAGCACACACATAAAAGAAGTTTCGTCTAGTAGCCTTATACACTTCATTTTTCTTCATAATCAATTCCTCTCTCAATTTTCAAGAGAATGTGAAATGTTTAACTACTAAATCATTAGTAATTATTTTTCAGCAAAAATTGTGAGAATGATATTGAAATGATTAACATGACATTATTTTTTTAGTTTGTAGAGGACAATCAAAATTTTAGGGACGACCTTCCTCTATATTAGGATTTGTCTTGTGTCCCTCTATTTGCACGTTTTGTACTAGTTGTGAATGGGTACAATTCACGTTAACTTGTAGAAGATGATTTTTATTTCTCTGTTTGAGAGGGTGGGTTGGGTATAAAGATGCAGGGATTGATGAGTATTGCTTTCAACAAAATGAGTGAGCATGTGCTTCCATTGAGTGATGTGGCTTGCCATCTTTAGAGTTGACAGCATCAATGTGCACATTTTTCTACAATAAAAAAGTGATGTAAACCTCACAAAGGGAGTTCATGAATATAATTTTTATCGTATGCTATGGGTACCATCTGGGCTCACTTAACATGTGAAATTCGATCCTAAAGAAAAAGCAATGACACATAACTTTTACCTTTCAATAATAACTAACCATAGCTATGAAGTTTTCTTAGATTAGTTATTCAACATTTTAAACAATAATACTAACCACAGAGATCACGTTTAGTTTTATACCTTCTTCATCCTGTCCTACCTTGTAACCATTATTTGTATTTGTAGATAAAATCCCATTTTGGAACTTGGTACTACTAGTAAGGTGAGGTGAGAGTACTTGGTGGCACGTTTACTAGTAAGGCAACGGTTATGATAATTTAAGTGCAAGAGAAAGCCGCCACGTAGGAAATGATGATCTTCCCACTCCGTCAAAATGATCGAGTTTGTGGGCCCTGTTACATCGTGAAGTGGGTCATGTTTTAGATGCTCTTTATGACCTTAGCTATGCTCCTGAACCACGTTGCTCTGGTTCCGAACCACTCTTTTGAACGTTACGGGAGAATGCTTTCACTATTATATCCTTTTTCACAAGTTTATATTTTCATATTAACTTCGATCATATGCATCCAATCAAACAATTTCATAAAATCACATTTTTAAGTAAGTTTTAAAATTTCTTTACAAATACCTATTTTTCATAATTTAATATGTAAAGAAAAATACATCGTCAACACTTTAAAGCTTACATTACATGTATGCTTTTTATGTTCATTGTGGTTTGTTAATATTATAAAAAATTTATACACATGGTATTGATAAACTAAACTTTTTTTTTTTTTTTTTATCGATAGTTAAATATGTTTACTTTATATTACAATAGTCAAGTAAATTGAGAATATTAAAGAAGTGACAACCCCTAAAAAACAATAAAGAAGTGGAATCTTAAGATTGAATAGTAAATATTAAACGAGTCTTCAAATGAATTGTCTTATAACGCATTATGCTTCGATGAGTTTGATCAAATACTTTGAAGAAGTTTAAACGAGTCTTTAAATGGATTGTCTTATAACGCACTATGTTTCGATGAATTTGATTAAATACTTTGAAGATGTTGTCACTAGACTGATCCAAAGTCGAACATGTTCGCCCAATCTCCAATGTTTTTATTTAGACTAATGGATTGGGGTGAAAAGATCTAATTGATTTTTTACTTGATTTTTAATAGTCCAACCCCAACCCATAGAGATTATTTGTATTTAATCTACTTCATCAATCGGAGGAGAGTCTGATAATAATTATGAGGTGAATCATCATTTATATATACAAATTTTTTTTGTAAATCAAATGTATTATCCACTCATAATTATAGAGATTGATCCATTCGAGATAACTAAAATATATTTAAGAGATTAAACTATCTCAACAAATATTTTTTCATACGCATCGATTAAACGTTAAACCTTAAATCAAATGGTTAAGGAATCTAAATTTTTTTTTTTACTCTAAGGAATCTAAATATTAAATGTCACATTATGTTGTTATTCATATATATAAATGGTTATTTTGTCAAAAAAAATAAATATATATATAGATGGTTATAAGGTACATATCATTGATTTCTATTAGACTCCACTCAAAACATTTGATAAAAGCTTGCTTGGGTATCTTTCAACACAGATGGACTTCAAGCCTCCCTAGGTTAGGTTAGGTCCTACACTAGGGAGCAAAATCTGAGATGAAAACATATATGTCTTGGATGAGAAGGCCACGGTTGATTAATTAGTTGCATTGCATAATGCATATTGCACTGCAATGGTATTGATTTTAATTTAATTTTTGATCATTAAAACTAGCTAGAAGCCCCCACACATTTACCATTTGTGAAGCAGTGGCAACTGTTTTCCATCAACCACTTCACTAACCGACAGAGACATTCTGTCTACCTTATGTTTTGGTGCCATACCCCAATTCATTTTGAAGTTACTATCACAATGATTTGTTATTTTATTTATAAAAGACATTGTAAAATTGTGAATGATATCTTTGACGTTTTCAACCTTTTTAACTAAGATAGCTTAAGCCAACATTAATTGAATATGTTGCTATTTATCTGGAAGTCTATTCGTAACCAACTTTCGTGACTTCAAAACTTGTTAACCACCTTCCGTCCATGATACATGCATATTTGTAATCTACATTATGGCTTAATTAATAACTTCTTAGGGAAAGAATGCCACATGCTTTGCATCTAAATTGACGTGACACATTCTTAGTATAAACACTATGGTTAAGTGAGTAACAAAATCACTATGGTTAATTGGCTTTGCTTAATTATTCTACTAAAAGTCGATTAGCCTAAACAATGACGGGTATTTTGTCGTATTAGTCTTTGTCATAAAACCAAAATTAGGATAATGAAAGTGTTACAAAACTCATCATAATCTTATTCTTAAAAGTCTAGTAGAACCATGATTAATTTGAAATTCCATCAATATGAGAGGGTCCCACTAAATTCTTACAATTTGAATCAATGAACAAACTAAAATAATATTTTTTTTTAAATACAAAGTTGATTGGCCAAACGTGGTGTTTTGTGGATGAGCATTAACGTTAGTAGACAAACCCAACCACTTCCAACCTTCTCAATAATATTTTTTAAGTAGTAAAATATTTAAATGTTAGTTTGAATTCTGAAGGAGGGATTTTATTCTAAGTTAAGTTAGGAAGGACGTTGTACTTAACTTTTCCTAGGCCACCATTATATTATATATTTTTTTCCTGAGTAGCAGTATATTATATTTTATTTATTTATGTAATACAATATAATATAAGGAGGGTCGTCTCAGTGGAGTTAAGTGACTGTAATCATTTCATGACTCCTAAAATATACACTTAATTACGTGTGCAATTTTCATACATACATATGCACAGGTTGATTTTTCATGAAATATATGGTGAATAAATGATATGTTTGAGTAATTGAGTTCCATGGTATAGTAAAAACAGGTCCATACATAATTTGGCTACTTAACAATGACAAAGGCAGAAAGTATCAACATATAAATATATTTAAATTTGTTACATACATGGCATGCTGCGTAAAGTAATTTAAATTTAATTTTATAAAATTAAAGTTACTATAATTGATCAAACAAAATCATTGTGATCTACATCAATCAAGTTCATATTAAATAATTATTCAGTTTCCTTCTCAGATTTGTCCATGGTTTAATATTTTCTTCCGAGTTGCATCACAATCACAAGTAGTACTAGTTTGGACAAACTAACCTGAAAAAAAAACGTGGCAATCATTCATTGCAGGTTAAAAGGTTAACTAGGAGTATAATAAAAATAAAATAAGATAGATCAAAGTAGCTTATAGAAAATGATAGATGAAAGTATTAGCTCAAATAAAAAATTCCAATTTGAAATTTCTTTACAACTTGAAAAATAATATCCGAGAAAATCTTACATAAATACAAATACAAATAAAATTATTTGGACACACACAACAATAAAAAAAATTAAATAATAAATAAATTAATCATATCATTCAACATCATTAAACCAATTTATCTTTTTTTAAAAAGTGTTTTATGTGAGTGTGTCTAAATCTTTTACATTTGGGTTTGTGCCTATGTAAGACCAACATAAGTTGAAAGGGTGAAGTGCACATGCCTTGAAGTAAGCTAAAAGAGGACATTATACTAGACTAGACACATGTTTAAATCCGGTAGACGAAAATGTTGTAACTGTTAAGTCGGATATTGTGACTAAGATTTAAAGCTCGGCTGAATTATTTGTATGTGTACGTTTTCAATGTCTGTTATTATTTTGTCTATCTAAACAAACCAAATGACGTGAATTCAACTTCCGCTGTCGTAACGAGTTGTTGTCTACAATAATATGTAAGTAGCTTGTGTTATTTCAATCTTGAGACATGTCTTACTACAACGCGGGTTCGAATTTGCAATTCTCCACTGTACTTAACATGTGCGTTTCGTCGATAGACTCTTCACTATGTTAAAACAAGAAGAAGAAAAAAAACTTAAATATCTATTACTATTTTTTAGTTGAAATTAAAATTAAAAATGTATGAAAGAGGATGATGTTTGGAACATAGTGGGGTTCGGAACCGAAGCATGTGGGAAGGAGTTGGAGATAACCGAAGCAACAAAGAGAGATAGTGGGAGGAGTATAGTATAAAGCAGATACAAAAAGAAAAAGGAAGAGGTATTTGTGTGTTGTGTACAGAGCAAAAGCCAAAGGTAACATAACATAACATAACAACATAGAATAGAATCTATCATGCTTCTATGTTTGTATTGATAACACATCACCAACTATAAGAAGATCATAGAGAGAGAAGAGAAGAGAAAAGAGAGACTTGATCAGCTTTATGTTCTGTGATTCTTTCTCTTTATTCTTCTTTGGTTATGACAACGTTGATCACTTAAACTTTGTCTTTAGTTAAAGGATTAAGAAGAATTTAAGAGGTTACATTGTTGTTTGGTTTTGGTTAGTTGTTTGTTATGGCAGCATTGTCATTTTCAGTGGCATCTGTTGTTGAGGATGTTCTTCAACAGCATGGTACTCGTCTTAAAGATCTTGATTTGGAATCTAGAAAATCAGAAGAAGCTGGTAATTATTATCATTTTCTCTCTGATATTGGTTTTGATGAATTTTCATGTGAAATGAAAAAGGTGTGTGAATTTTGAAAAAAATAAAAAATGTTTGAAATTGCAGCATTAAGAAGATATGAAGCAGCAGGGTGGTTGAGAAAAATGGTTGGAGTTGTGGCAGCTAAAGATTTACCAGCAGAGCCTTCTGAGGAAGAGTTTAGGCTTGGTTTGAGAAGTGGGATCATTCTTTGTAATGTTCTTAACAAGGTTCATCCTGGTTCTGTATCCAAGGTGACCATAGTCCTGATTTGATTTACTATCAATGATTTTCTGGTTATTGTTTGTTTACTATGTAAATTCTGTATTTTCTTTAAGGTTGTGGAGAGTCCTGTTGATTCTGCACTAATCCCCGATGGAGCGCCGTTATCCGCTTTTCAGTATTTTGAAAATGTTAGGAACTTTCTGGTGGCTATCCAGGAAATTGGAATTCCTACCTTTGAGGCATCTGATCTAGAACAAGTATGTAAAGGATCAAATTTTTATTATTGTTTCAAAATATTTGAGTAAAAATGGTATCATGGTGAATTGAATTGCCAATAATACAACATCAGATAATTTGGGCGTTGTTTACTATGAAAGTTCAATAAAATGACTTTGGTTTTCTGCTATGTAATTGATTTATGTTTTTAGGGAGGAAAATCATCAAGGATTGTGAGTAGTGTATTAGCCCTTAAATCCTATAGTGAATGGAAACAAACTGGGGCTAATGGTGTATGGAAATTTGGTGGAACTATCAAACCAGCAATCACTGCAAAATCTTTTGTGAGAAAAAACTCCGAGCCATTTACCAATTCCTTGTCAAAGACCTCCTCCATCAATGAAAAATCTATGACTTCTTTTACCTCTGATGTCGAGTCTAATAAAATGGTTGGTAAGCTATATTTTTTACATTTTATATGTGCTATGATTTTGTCTAGGTGAGAAGGCAGAATAACTAAATGGAACTTTTTTTTTATACTTGCAGACTAGTTCTCATTCTTTAGGTATGCTTGTTCGTGCAATACTATTCGATAAGAAGCCAGAAGAAGTTCCGACGGTAAGGACTAAAGGGATACATTCTTTTGTGTCTCACTTAGGAATTATTTATACAAATACAAAGGAAGTACAAGGCCCTATTTGGATAAACCGTTTAATTAAACTTTTAACCATAAGTGCTTATGTATAAGCTATAACAAGTGTTTTGCATCTACTACATTATTGTGCATCTAAAAATTGGACAGGTATCTAAAACAGTCATTAAGGGGTCTCTTTCTTTTAGTTTATGTGGCCATTTCATTTTCTTGAAACGCTGAAAAATGTGCCCTAAATGCAGAATTGGTTATTGACAGTCCCATCTAGTAGTATTGCACTAGTCTCTTGCTGCTGCGTTTCAATCTTGTCACTGAATAATCATAATACTCAGAGAGCCTTTGAGATGACTTTCTTAAAGTAATATTGTTCTTCTGCATGGAACAGTTGGTTGAATCTGTTTTGGCGAAAGTCGTAGAGGAGTTTGAGCATCGCATTACAAGCCAAGATGAACTGGTATGATACTTTTCACCTTTAAGTAATGCCATTAGCTATTAAGTGTCATTTTATGCCATTATTTTACTCAATTCTTAGGAAAATAATTATTGTAGAAGTTGATTTTTATGACAAGTTATGTTTTTTGTTATTTATTATCGCATAACACAGACAAAAACAACTTCAAGAAGTGAAGTGTCCCAAAGAGATGGAGCTGTAGCAAAGTTTTCTATGGCACGTAAAAAGGTAATAGTACTTGCTTCACACTCAACATATTCATATCATATGTAAATTTAAAATGCTTGATTCTTATACTGTGGTTTCTGATTGATTAGGCGGATAACAAGCTTCCTATGGTAACAAAGAAAGAGGAATTCATCTATAAAAATCATGTTGCTGACGAGGAGTCACAGAGGCAACTTCAGAAGCAGCAAATGCTCTTTGATCAACGGCAGAGAGATATTCAAGTAGGGAGCTGCAAAGATATTGTTAATCATTTTAAATTTGAAAATTTTCAATTTATTAGTAAAATATTGCCATCTTTGTGTTTTTTGTAGGAATTAAAGCATACAGTTCAAACTACCAAAGCTGGTATGCAGTTCATGCAAATGAAATTTCACGAGGAGTTCTCCGATTTAGGTAATACTTTGCTAACATATGTGATTAATATTGTTCAAATATTTTTTATTTTGTCTTATAATTGTTGAACTAGACGCCTCATCATATTTTAGTTTTCACCTCTCTTTATAGGCATGCACATTCATGGCTTAGCTCATGCTGCTTCTGGATATCATAGAGTTCTCGAAGAAAATCGCAAACTATACAATGAAGTCCAGGATCTTAAGGGTAATAAGATTACTGGTTGGCTGGCTTCTTTAAATTTCTATTCGTGATTTTTTAAAGATTTTATGCCAATATAATATTAAGGTGGTTAACTTTGTTTAATCAGGAAGTATTAGGGTGTACTGTCGAGTAAGACCTTTCTTATCTGGACAACCAAATCATTCGAGTACTGTGGAGAACATAGAAGATGGAGTTATCACGATTAATGTTCCCTCAAAGAATGGGAAAGGGCGCAGATCCTTCAACTTCAACAAAGTCTTTGGACCATCTGCAGCCCAAGGTTGGTTTCCTTTTCAGTTATCTATCATCTGCAAGATTACTATATTTTAGTATATGATAGAATTTTTTCTCTATTGTGTTCAGGGGAGGTTTTCGCTGATATGCAGCCACTTGTTAGGTCTGTGCTCGATGGTTTTAATGTTTGCATATTTGCTTATGGCCAAACAGGATCAGGAAAAACTTTCACAATGGTAAGATACAGTTGAAGTTATCGTCTGATTTTTTTTTGAAAATTTTCATGTTAATTTTGTTGAAATGCAGAATGGACTTAAACAACAATGGTAATATACAGTTGAAGTTGTCACCTTGAATATTTTGATGACGTTTTTCGTATTTTTTGTATTTGAAATGTAGACTGGACCAAAAGAGATCACAGAAAAAAGCCAAGGTGTAAATTACAGGGCTCTAAGTGATCTGTTTTATACAGCGAATCAAAGAAAGGACACTTTTCGCTATGATGTGTCTGTTCAGATGATTGAAATTTATAATGAGCAAGTCAGAGATCTATTGGTTACTGATGGAACAAACAAAAGATATCCTTTTAGTTGTTACATTAAAATTGTAGAATATATAACCAATTTCGGCTTTGATTTTTGTTTTAAATACTGGTTATTCTAACAATGAAAACAGCCTTTATTGGTGGTGCTTTCCCTTAACCATTCATACATTAGAAATTCGTAGTAACTCTCAAAGAGGGCTAAGTGTACCAGATGCAAGTCTTGTTCAAGTATCATCAACAAATGATGTTATTGAACTAATGAACCTGGGTCATAAGAATCGTGCAGTCGGAGCAACAGCCCTTAATGACCGTAGCAGCCGATCTCACAGGTGTATATCCTATTTATTGTCCTGTTATCCATAACTGTTTTTGTGACATTTTTGTTATACATTACTTGACTATTGACTTCTTTAATATTTATTCGGCAGTTGCTTGACTGTACATGTTCAAGGAAGAGACTTGACATCTGGAGCTGTCTTACGCGGATGCATGCATCTGGTTGACTTGGCAGGAAGTGAGAGGGTCGACAAATCTGAGGCGACGGGCGATAGATTGAAAGAGGCACAACATATTAACAAATCTCTTTCAGCTTTGGGTGATGTCATTGCTTCCCTTGCTCAGAAAAACCAACACGTCCCTTATAGAAATAGCAAACTCACACAATTACTCCAAGATTCACTTGGTAAGTTTTAAGAAATTGGTTTGCTACATTTTCGACGGCTATATTCTTTTCTAGTCCTCAGTTATACAATTCTATCATGTTTGTGTTTTTCATTATGTTGCTTGGGCTAACTTCAGGAGGACAGGCCAAGACACTAATGTTTGTTCACATTAGTCCCGAGGCCAATGCTGTTGGAGAAACAATTAGCACATTAAAATTTGCAGAAAGAGTTGCTACAGTTGAACTTGGTGCTGCCCGAGTCAACAAGGATGGGGCAGACGTCAAAGAGCTCAAAGAACAGGTTTATTTTCGAAATTTGACCTCCTAGTTCTTCATGATAGTCTTATGAAGCCTTACCTTGTCAGTTAAGTTAAAAAAATTCAATCCTGTTTCAGATTGCCAGCCTTAAGGCGGCATTGGCAAGAAAGGAAGGAAATTTAGAACATTCTATATCTGGAAGCTCTGGAAAATGTAGGACAGCGGCTAGTGAACGGTCACCTTATCATGCAAGCCAGCGGGCTGCAGGTATCATGGATGATCCCTTTGGATGCCGGCAATCAGTGATTGATGTTGGCAACTCAGAGGTATGTATATTTTTTCTTGTTGATAAAAAAATTTATTTCCCTGATTTTACAAAATTATATCTTATGGAAATTTTATTTGGTTGATCCCTTTGGATGCCGGCTATTCCTTATTGATATCTTATGGATATTTTAAACTGCTTCTGCAGCTTCAGAGCAATACCATATCAAGACAAAGAACTCAGAGCTTTGATTTTGATGAGACATTAACAAATTCACCACCCTGGCCACCAGTGAATAGTCTTGTTCAAAATTGTGTGGAAGACGATAAAGAAACCGGTACAGGAGAGTGGGTTGATAAGGTTATGGTAAACAAATTAGATGTGAACAAGACCGGTAACATGTTAGGGTGTTGGGAAGCAGATAATGGGAACTTATCTGAGGAATTTTATCAGAAATATCTTCAAGATTCTTCCAAAGTATACTCGGAACGATCCTATAATATGTTCATGAGAGGGAACCAGTTTAACATTGCTGGTTCGGATGACACTGATGATATTGATGCTGCAACTAGTGATTCCTCGGAACATGACTTGCTTTGGCAATTTAATCATTCAAAAGTTACAAGCGTAGCCAACGGAAATGAATCAAAGGGTAGGAGGTTTGTCTCAAAGTCAGCTAAAAGCACAGAATTGAGGTAATGCAAATATGCTCCTCTTTAATAATGCTCATAGGGTTCACTTAGATATGTTACTGTGAGTTTAATATTTATACTGTCAGTGTTTACATATATCAACTAATTTTATGAGTTTAAAAACACATAATTTTTCATACTCGTGAATTAATGTATAGACATATTATTGAACACATATGTAATATATTAGCAGTGCTGCCTGTGCATACAATTTTGAACATGTTATTATTCATATCAATGATTTTTTTGCAATTTTTGCAGCAAGAATAGCATTCATTCTTCTACTGCTCCTTCGCCTTCAAGGAAACATGCAAATGGTGTCGCACATAGAACACCAACAAGGCAACCAGCTCCAGTTGACATGAAACGTAAAATTGGGACAAGAAAGTGAACATGTTATTTCTTGTTGAGCATTTTAAAAGGGTGATTTTTTTTTCTTCTTTTTATTATTTGTTTGTTCCTTCACAATTTTTTAGTTCGAGGAGAGAGCTTTCACACAAAAGAAAAAAATCATATATATTTTTTTTGCTGGGTTTATGCTTGTGATAGTTTTGTAATTTGTTGTATTTACACAGATAATGGAGCAATAATGCCCGTTGCTTGTACATGGCATGACATTCTTTTATTTAACATTAGAGCTTTCAGGTTATGTAAAAATTGCAACAATTGTCTGATTTGATTTGCTACTTCTGGTCAAATTTATCTCTTATCTCCCCTTGGTTCCCCCTTTCTCTTAAACTGCTGTACATATTAAATTTTCTCACTTTTATTACTTTGCTATTCTCGTTTGATTTATCGCTGCACGATGAGTGCCAAGCAAGCAATAACAAATGGCATATGAATTTAATTTGTATATGTACAGCGAGTACCAAAAAGTTTCATCTCTAAGATATTCTCAAAATCAACCTAATATTATGTATGATTCTGTAGTGCATACACAATGCTAACCGGCGGCTTGACTATGGTTTTCCCTAGTAGACGGTGTTTGGCGAGTAAATCAGTTGTCCTTCTACATAATCTGTAAAGCTTACACTACGAATGCATCACTTTCCTCAATTGCTCGTGAAGAGCAATAGATATCGGAGTTCCCTCGGATAGTTGGATCTGAATGCATCCCCTTGGAACCTCATGGTCGTTTATAGTTAAATTTTTGTCGCGCTCGTTATTTTACTGACCTGATGTGCTACTGCATCCACAGTCCATGCGACAGTGGTATAGGCATACAAACCTTGACCATATATCTCATATCATAACCTAGACACCGAACCATATCATATCATGCAGTCATGCTACTTAGTATGTCATTCATATCATGTTCAAATCAGTGCTTGATCATATTAGTTTACTATCTATGATCCTGCAGTCCCATATGGATGCTCTAAATATCTCCTATACCTGAACCTGATTTCCAACGCTTATTTTTGAAATTTACTCCTTACACCTCCTCTTTGTGCAACCAATACCCTTTTATTTGATTGTCAGATAGCTTCTCGAGATGATTCTTGACCTTTACTCAACCCTTTATATGGAGGAGCTTTGATAAGACCCCAACCCCAACAATATTTTCTAAGAAAATGAAAGAGAAAAACATGATCTCAATGTGAAAATGAGAGAAATGAACACCATATTTATAGATCAACCTCACGCTACAAGAAATGTCTTTCTTTTTTAAAGAGCAAGAAATGTTGTATGTGGCGCAAAGGTTCTCACATCTTTTCATCGGCTATTCCATCTCCATTGTCCATTGAGCCCGCTCTAAACAATCCCCCTTTTGCTGGATTATTGCCGATGTAATAAAAAAAAGCTAATTTTTCAGGAACTTTAGACCAAGCTTCTGATAAACTTTGATTTTCGGCTAGCCCAGCACCAACTCTTCGATATATTTCTTGCAGGAAGTATCCTGATCTCATTGATAACGAGTATGACCAAATAATTCAATCGGAGTAGTTGCTGAACCATACCACATAGTTCCAGCAATAACAAAAGCTGCAGAAAATACAGCAACGATACTACTGGAAAGGACGGTTTCAATATTTTCCCATACGCAATCATTTGTATAAACATTGAGGTGGACGCACATTAAGATGGAAAAGGCCCGCTAACTAACTTTCGAGACACGAAATTATTCTTTTCTATACAACATTAATTATATTTTTTAATATTTTTAAAATTGTTAAAATGACGGAGAGAATAATTTTTACATATTTTTATGAAACGTATGCTAGGGAGATAAAAAAACTATATTCAAAATTATTATATATACATATATTTTTTTTTTTGGGTGAAAAATTATTATATCTTTTTAATAGGCGAAATTATTATGTTTTAATTTTCTTAATGGTGGCAATTTATTTTTTGTGGTAGTATTACGATGTAACGAGACAAAAAAAGAAAAGAAAAAAGAGGAAGGGATGAAATCAAGTTCCAAGCTCTCTGATGAGATATTCCATGTGAGGCAAATGAAAGTTCCATTGAACAGAGCACCTTGCATATGATTCTTCCTTAGCTATAAAATCTGCACACATATTTTGTTCCCTAAAAACATGCATTAATGTTGTATTTCTATTTCCATGTAAAACATCTCTAATATGAATGATGTCAGGTAGCATAAACGTGCAATGTATGATCACCACCGACAATAATCAGGTCAATTGCTTAGATAAACTTGTTTAGTTTTTTATAAAAAGAAAAAAAATTAATAATTTGAGATGAAGAAAGCATTAAATAAAGTGCAAGTTGGAAGAAGGCTGCGGCGTCGCGTACCCTGATTGGTCGTTTACCCATCATTTTCACTGTTGCACTAATCAGACTATTCCATTTCTCTCCATCACCACCATCCTCCTCAATCCAAAACCCTTTCAATGGCGCTCTACGTTCTATCACGCCGTTTATCAACCAAATCAACCTCACCAACACTCTTCACCTTTCGTTACTTCTCATCAACCACTACCTTCAGAGAAGAACGCGACACATTCGGACCCATTCAAGTTCCCTCCGACAAACTATGGGGAGCACAAACTCAACGATCTTTGCAGAATTTCGATATCGGTGGTCCCCGTGAACGTATGCCTGAACCTATCATTCGCTCTTTCGGCATCTTGAAGAAATGCGCTGCTAAGGTTTTTTTTTTTTCTTTCGTTTTTGATTTTGAATATTTTGTTATTGTATGGATTTGATTGATGAAATGTGATTTAGGTTAATATGGAGTATGGTCTTGATCCTACTATTGGAAAAGCCATTATGAAGGCCGCGCAAGAAGTTGCTGATGGAAAGCATAATGATCATTTTCCTCTTGTTGTTTGGCAAACTGGAAGTGGTACTCAAAGTAACATGAATGCTAATGAGGTTCATACCTATCCTGTTTTTGTTTTTATTATTATTTATGAAAATTTTATTTTGGCTTTTGACTTATTTGTTTGCATAAGTACTTATCAAAATCTTTGGGAGAGATTATGAACATAGTTTATGGTTTTGTTTCGTTCGCTTATTTGAGCTTATCTACTATAAACAAACTAAGTGACTGTGCTCAAGTGGATAATGAGTTCCACCAAATGATGAATTGTTCGGGAGAACTTGAATTTGATTTCTAGGTGGAACAATTTTTGGCTAGGATATACTTACCTTCTGGATTGAACTCTGGATTACCAGGGACTCTTTCCCCTGGTAACTGGAGGGTTAACACCAAAAAGAATCTATTGGCATAAACACTTGTGAGACTGTTTGGGAGAGCTTATAAAAACAGCCATTGGCATGTACATAAGCTGTTTTCAGCTTATTTCCTTAAGCTTTGCAGGACAGTTTATGAAAACAACTTATAGCTTATATGAGAGTAGTTGGACTTTATTTTATCTTTTGTTATAGAATTAGTTTATACATAAGAATTTATATGATAATTGTCTATACTATAAGCATTTAATTAAGTTGCTTATCTAAACAGGGCCCATGTCATGTTTATATGCTGTCTTTGTTGAATTTAATAAGCTCTTCGCGATAGCTTGTGAAAACAGTGTGCAACTTATATGAAAACAATTTAACTAATTTTTTTCTCTTCAGTTATGAACTTATATGGTAAGTGTTTAATTAAACTATTTATCCAAATGTACTCTCAGTATTATTGTGTAGCTGTGCCAAACTTGAAGGTCTTGTTATGAAAGTTATTATGCCTCACGTTTAAGGAATCTTAGATTACTGAACTTATGACAGTAAAATAAATATTAATCTTTATTGTATATCATAGATGATTGTGTTAAAGACTTCAGAATCTATTTAGTTTTTCCCAGTTTCTGTTTTGTTTGGACAGTGAGGATATTTGACTTACATAACCGTTCCATCCATTTGAATTTGATCACTGCAGTAGCCTATTATGAAATAAGAAAGTTTGTGTTTGAATTCTTTTCAGGTTATTGCAAACAGAGCATCAGAGATTCTTGGCCATAAGCGCGGTGAGAAGTTTGTGCACCCAAATGACCATGTCAATATGTCACAATCTTCTAATGATACATTTCCAACTGTAAGTCGTTTGTACATCTTATGCAATTTCATCTTCAAAAAT
>Ga0315914_1003489_pt1 | contig 23875 bp, 14 predicted proteins | sample MpolenodulesMG_FD_203920 | JGI IMG/M metagenome (GOLD analysis project Ga0315914, IMG submission 203920) | Medicago polymorpha root nodule microbial communities from Los Angeles, California, United States - elongated nodules | ecosystem: Host-associated > Plants > Roots > Nodule | place: USA... | reverse complement strand
AGAGTTGGTGAACTTGGTTCAACTTTATCCCACTTTATGCAGCAACTTTTGATGCATATGGAGAAGTTACTTTTTGGTGGATAAAACCCAACAAATCTTATGTCACGTCTGGAACAAACCCAGAAACTCATCAAACATTCATCATTGATGAACCCAGATAAAGATCATCATGAACATCAACATTCTGATGAAGAACACAGCAACATTCTAATGATGGACATTAACCCGAACAATACACATGCTGCTATTACAAGTGTTGCAATTTTGAATAACCTAATTGAATTGTCTAAACCTAGGGATACTTTGTTATTAACTTTAGCGGTCAAAACTTCTATAATGACAAAAAGGAGAGGAATTTTATGACTACAACTAATGACATTTTTATAAATGATCAAACATTCATTGAGCCGTTGGAGAAATACCTAGGGGGTATACGACAATTTTGATTATTGATGCATGTTTTAGAGGAGGACTTGCCTATCATATCCTCAATGCATAGAAACTTTCTGTTATTTTGACTCCATGTGCTTTAATACGAGTAGTGTTAATTTTTAATAGGAAACCTGCAATAGGTTGTATTATATTCCATTTTAAAGATGATGTGATTCTTTTTGCTGATTTAGGAGAGTTTGTGGTTTGTTATTTTGAACAAATAATTCTAGTTGATTTTTTCTTTTAAAAAAATAAATTAGACATTGATGTTATATGGTATTTTTATCTAAATAAAAATGTCATAACATTAATAATAGTATTTCTAAAAGAACAATAATAATAATAAAAATAATAATAATAATAATAATAATAATAATAACTATTTGTAACATAATTATATATATATCACCAAGATTTTGAGCATCATTTCAATAGTCAATCGCTCTTCTTTGACACATCATTGTGCTTACATGATCTTAATGAAAACAATGCATGTAAGCTTCATGCAAAGATTGTTTTCAATGAGTCGGGTTCCTCGATTCATTTATCCAATGATTAGTCTGAGTTTTACAATTTATCCAATGATTTGTCTCACACTTTTAACATCTTGAAGTTCAAATCAAGACACCGTATAAATCATTGTTTGAAGAGTTTTACTTTATTTCAACTCTAAAAGGTTTAATGAAATTAGTTTTGACTGTTGTGGTATGATAATAATTTTGTGGGTTGTGGTAATAACATTCGATTTGAAATTTTCACCAATAATAGAAAAAGTTAAGTTTGTCTATGATGTGTGGTATGCCATGAATCAAACAAATTACTTGAAAAAATATAAGGTTAAATAAAAGTCCTTGCTTGAAGACGCATTTAAACTTGATCTCAATTTATTTTAAAACAAATTGTCATATAGAGGTTAAACTGATGAAAATTTGAATTCTAACTTATGGGCGTAAGTTTTTCTTGTAGAGGTTTTTGTGTTATTTTTCCAACGTCGAATTCTGATTACAAACAAATTTTTTTTGTCAAATTTATTGATAAAAAATGTTATGCAAAGAACTTAGATTGTTTTTCAGAATTGTCATCTATTTAAGTATTTTTTATTTTTTTAAAACTTGTTTTGTTGATGTATTTTGCTAAGTTAAATGATATTATTCTCAATTATGCATAGACATATTTAGACATGGAAAACTTGTTTAACTCATTGAAAATATCATATAAAAATATCATACAACAAAAATACAATGTAGAAATTGTTGTTAGAGTTTAATAGTTGTATGTCGACAGTTCAAAATAACTTTGTACACATAACCAATCAAAACATTTACAACAACCACGTCAATTAATGTTTTTAATTTATGTGGCGATTATGAATATTTTGGTTAGTTGTGTGTGCAAGGTTGTTTTGGATTGTCTATCCACTACTATTAATGTTTTGACTATACTAATTTATGCACTTTAACTATTATCTATTTTAGAACTAGTCTTATTGATAAGTCATCCAACCTTTCACATGTCAAACCTGAATGGACCATTGGCAATCCAGTTTGCCTGTAGTGGAAAATCTGGAAAGCAAAGATGCAAATAACATCAATTTTTTTTAGTATCAAAGCGCACCAAGTATTGGGATTTCTTATTATTCTTATAATAAGTATTGACAGAGCCAACACATTTATTGATTATGCATATCGTAAATTCTTTTTTCTTCATATTTCTATGAATATGATGCTATTTGTTGAAAATATATTAAGACAAAATTTGTGCAAAGGTTACACAATTATCAAATAGACGGGTGCAACTTACACCACTTGAATGTTAGCAATAGATATATTGTAAAAGTAATCTAACGGTAAAGTTTATAAGATGGAAACTTGTTCAATCCATGTATTGTTTAGGCATGGCTACATGTAGTTGCATGTAGTGAATAACTTTTTCGTTTGCCAATTTTTTAAATTTTAGAACGTGCAAATAATGGATTTTAATTTTTCTTCAAACCATGAAATGTTTGATTTTTTTCTGTTGAAATGAATTCTATTTTTTATTTTTCCATCCGTCCTAAAATAATTGTCTTATTAGCATTTTTTTCTGTCTCAAAATAACGGTCACTTTAAAATAAAACTGTAACATTTATTATGATTTTATACTATTATACCCTTATTTATTGAATTTCATCTAACTTAACTATTCTACTAACTACAATTAATAAGTTTATTGTAGTAAATGATACTAATTTTACCATTAAAATCAACACAATTAATCATTTCTTTAAAAATCGTATACAAATCTTATACAACTATTATTTTGAGACGAATGAAGTATTTAATTTGTATATGTAAAATAAATGAAAAATCAAACTTTTAAGCTCTTAATTTAATTTTAGGTAACGTTTAAGTTATTTATCTTTTTATTTTCCAATTTAATCATTTATTTTTTAAAAGACAACAATGTAAACATTTAAAAACACTAAGGATTTAATCATAAATAAAAAGATAAAAGACTAAAAAGTTACTGAAATTAAGTTAAGGGATTAAAAATATAATTTTGTTTAAAATAATTTCTGTTGTTAGTAAAAAATGATGATAATTGATATAAATGTTGATCCTTAAATAATTGATATAAATGTTAAGATTTCAATAATTGTAAAATTATATTTTATTTTTTCTAGAAGAACTTCCAAACTTACGTTAAATTGACATTAAAAAGTTAACAACTTTCACAGTGAAAAAATTAGTGCTTTTATTTTCAACCAACTTTTTTAGTATCTTTAAAAAATCAAGCATCTTGATAGTAGTTGTAATAAAAAAAATTAACAATATTGAGAGTAGTTAAAACACAACTATTTCATATCGAAAGATTTAATCCAACAAGTGTCTGTTTGATTTATTTTAATTAAATTTAATGATGTAAGATTTAATACTATGTTTACACCTTAAGTGGTCCATAATACCTTCTACATAAAAAAATATGCTATAAGCAAGTCATCATAGTGGTGCAAGTTGGACCAGCGGCGGAGCTGAAAATAATCTTGAGGGTGGACGGATTTTTTGAACAAGTGTATATTTTTCTTTTTTAGGGAACGTGTAAATTTATATCTTTTTATTAATTAATTCGAGTGACTATTAATTTTTTTCTATAGAACATAATTTAAATCGATGTTTTAAGAATATTTTAACATAAATATTATATAATTTTTACTTTATTGCACGTATACTTGTAATTGAAAAATAATTGTGCTATATTTATTGGTGAGCGATATAGCATTATTTATATAATAATCAAAATCAAATTACAACACATAGAAAGTTGTTGTCATAATGGTTATGAACTTGTTGATGTTTCAAGTTTGTGTTTGTGTGTACAAGTTCAAACCCCAGCGATATATTTTGTTTTGGTAAATCATTTTTGATAAAAAGCATAAGAAATTAAAATGAATGGACACAAAGGCACAAAACTTCTCACCTTAACTGCTAGAACAAGCATACAACTTGGTGAATTACACGCAACATATAATATATATAATTTATTTTCATATTCTAGTATGTGTATATACCTATTAATATTTTTTTTAGGGCTGGGGTGGGCCATGGCCCACTTTGGCCCATAGGCAGCTCTGCATCTGAGTTGGACCAATGTGATGGATGGTGCAAGCTAAATACCACCTCTTACCACAAGTATTGACAGAGCCGACTCAGTTTTTGGTTATGCGTATTGTAAATTCTTTTTTCTTCATATTTCTATGAATATGATGTTATTTGTTGAAAATATATTAAGACAGAATTTGTGCAAATGTTACAAAATTATCATATTAGATGTAAAACTTTCTCTAGGTTCACTCCAACATGCTGAACCTAATTTTTTTTCTCTCTAAGTTCTCTCTTCCATTCTCTCTGTTGAGGGGGTGGGTTTTGGAAATTTTTTGACATGGAATCACCCCTCTTCATCTTGTTCTCTCTGTTTCAATCTAAATAACATAGATCTAGTTTCTTATTCTTCGTGATTTCATCATCTGAGTCTGGCGTTGTGTTGTTTATCATCTTGTGGGGCGTTGTTTAATTTCCTATCTTGTTGGAGTGTTCATTTGGTTCTTATTGAAAGACCAATCATTAAATCAATGATTTGGGTGTCAACGTTGCATATCCGAAGGCACGAGTATTCCAGTCACTTTAATTTGATCATATTATTTCTAGGCATTTTGCTGTTGTATGCAATTAACTTAGATGTTGTGAGTTTGTTCATAGATTCATCATTTATATCTTTAGCGATGTTGAATGATAAATATATGTCAATTTGAATGATTGAATATTGTTTTATTATTGTAAAAAAAAAAGTCAAGGTTGTGTGCAACCAAAGTATGTAAAAGTAAAATAGTAATTTATATTTGTGTTAGAATTCAATATTATATTTTCTTATTTCAAGGTTTAAGAATAGGTAAATAATGTATATATTAAATATTATTTTTAACATATATTATTAATTAAACTTAATTTTCGTTTTAAAAAAGTTCTTGTAGCAATGGGGTTGAGTCAAACGAAGGAGTTAGACCCTCACAATCTAATGAATCAATATTTGAATATTGAGAGGGAGCGATACCCATATTTAGTGTATGTCATGCTGCAAATAAAATTACGCATTTAATGTTCTTAATTTTTATGTTTTTCTGTCAACATATTTAAAATGCCTTTATATATAATTTGCTTTAATCCTATAAATATAACGGGCCAGCCCTAAATATTGATTGGGCATGACAAAAAATACATGGTTTTTGAAAAGTCAAACGTTAGACGAGGAAATTAAAAATATTTTGTGCAATTGGTTTCTTTAGTTTCAATATGTGGTTATACTTGGACATAGCTGAGTATGAACCTTTTGCTTGATCAAACTGAAAAATGGAGAATGTTCATGAAAATATGTGGTCAGATAATGCATTAGACCTCAAGTCATGTTAGTTGTGTGCATCCCGCATATACATATATTCAGAGTCATCATTGTATCATTCTTGATTTTGTTTGGTTCTCTCTTGCTTACTATGTGCAATGTTACTTGAACATGACCAAGACATTTGTTTATAGTTTGAGATAAACCCACTCCATCAAACATTTTACATGTGAGCTAGTGATTCTTTGTTTAACCCTATATGCTTAAAATTTATTTTTCTTTCTTGAATATAACTCTATGCCAAAAAGAAAAACAATGAATACTTCCTATTCCTATTAAGATAAGATAACATGTATATATTCAAGTTGGGGACAAAAAAGGAATGAAAAAAGAAGAGTATAATGGTATACAATTGAGGATTGAAAAATAAATAAATAAAAAATAAAAATAAAGAAAAGAGTGATTATTCACCAAAGGAAGGTTGATGAAGTGCTGAGGGTTGTGTGAAAAGTAAGAGTGATTTGGTTATAATTGTTTTTTTTCTTTAAATTCTCTCTTAGACTCTGAGACATAGTTGTTTATCGAAAAAAACAAAAATTCTTTGTAACATAACGAATTGTGATATAGACGGGAACTTATTTCATCAATAATTAAAAAAAGATTAATTTTTATGCACCAACATTGTAAATATTTTTTTACACACGCATCCAATCTAATAATTCAAAGTAAATATTTGTAGAAATAATTTGGGAATTAAGCTAAAAAATTGTCATCATGAAGTGATTTGATTGGATGCTTGTAGTTTACAATGTTAGTGGATCAAGAGCTAACATACATGCACAATTCATCTTGTTTACTAAAAAAAAGATTGAATATTAATTCTGGTCCATTACAAAAATGTTTGAGACTCAAGTGTATCCTTCATAAAAAAATAAATACATTTTTTTGGGATTACCATGATATAAGTATGAAGTTTAATCTATGTGACAAATAAGGTGGATTCCCTCCTACCAATCAATTTATTTTTCATATGCAAAAATTTGAAGTCAAAATCCAAATCCAATGCTGAAACTTAAAAGAATTGACGGAAGAGTACCACCAGTAATGGAGCCTGCGACTTAATTTGACTCAACACGGGGAAACTTACAAGATCCAAACATAGTAAGGATTGACAGACTGAGAGCTCTTTCTTGATTCTATGGGTGGTGGTGCATGGTTGTTCTTAGTTGGTGGAGCGATTTGTCTGGTTAATTCCGTTAACGAACGAGACCTCATCCTGCTAAATAGCTATGTGGAGGTAACCCTCCACAACCAGCTTCTTAGAGCGACTATGTCCGCTTAGGCCACAGAAGTTTGAGGCAATAACAAGTATGTGATGCCCTTAAATGTTATGGGCCGCACGCGTGCTACAATGATGTATTCAACAAGTCTATAGCTTTGGCCGACAGGCCCGAGTAATATTTGGAATTTCATCGTGATGGGGATAAAATCATTGCAATTGCTGGTCTTCAACGAGGAATTCCTAGTAAGCGCGAGTCATCAACTCACGTTGACTATGTCCATGCCCTTTGTACACATCGCCTGTCGCTCCTACCGATTGAATGGTCCGATGAAGTGTTCGGATTGCGGTGACATGGGTGGTTCGCTGCCCACGATGTTGTGAGAAGTCCGCTGAACCTTATTATTTAGAGGAAGGGGAAGTCGTAACAAGGTTTCCGTAGGTGAACATGAGGAAGGATCATTGTTGATGCCTTACATGCAGTCCAACACGTGAATCAGTTTGAATACATATGGGTTGGCTTTAAGTGTTCCACACCTCGACTTACCTCTGGTTCAGAGGAAGACGACGAAGTGTGTCCTCCTTTGTGCCAAAACTCAAACCCCGACGCTAAATGCGTCAAGGAATTTAAATTTTGCTTTGAGTACACCTACATGGCACCAGAGACAATTTTCGTGCGGGTTGTGTTCTGACACATCATATAGAATGACTCGAGTTCCATCCCACTTGAACAAATATGTTGTTGGCAAATGTAAGCATATTTTAGTCTTTGAGAAAATTAAATTAGGATGACTTCATTCAATTAATAAATGCCGATATTAGTTGTGTCTAATTATCAGATTATAATTGTCACTTTGTCCACCAAACTTTTATTTTACATTTTTTTTTATAAAAAAAAACTCGATATCCAATTTAAAGATCAACTAACTTGAGATCATCAATCTTACCAAAAAGGATACAAATCAATACTTCAAGAAGAACAGTCTCGTAAGTCCTAAATTACCACCACCCGACCAATCTTAGTCCCAACAAAAGATAAATATTCAAACAAAAAGAGAACAAAGATTTTTAGATCTAAACATTGTTTCTTTCTCTCTCTCTCTCATAGGAATAAAAAATTGTTGCGCCCACAAAACAATCATCATTAAAATCCTAACGTTAGCATTTTCGAAACTTGTTGGAGCTTTGTCAAAAACAGAAACTCGTTGGAGCCAAACGGCTTTAAAACTTTGTCACATGTCTCTCTCTCTCTCTCTCTGAGTTGCATTCATCACTTTCTTTAATTACTCTTTAATAACAACACCAACATAAACATTCTTTCTTATCTTCTCTTTCCATTGAAAGAGAGGAAGAAAGAAAGAAAGAAAATGGGTTGTTTTCTTCAGTGTTTTGGTTTAACAAGCAAAAGAAAACGCAGAAAGACTCTCTACAAAGTCCTAGCTGGAGAAAACCAAGTAAGTATATCAAAACAACCCATCATTCTTAAGTTCTTGATTCATGCAAATTCATTGAAAAAATCTTATCTTTTTGCAGAAATATGGAAACTATCAAGTTCTTGCTACTATAACAGAGAAATCTATTGTACCATATTCTGAAATCAGAGAGATCAGGTTTGTGTTTATTTATCTTTTGATTTGAAGAAATATTATTGTATGTGGATCTGTAAATGGATATAAAGTTTGATTTTTTATTTTATTTGTTAGAGGTGGAGATCAAGAAAAGGAGAAGAGTGGTGTTAAGAGCAAGAAGAAGAAGAAAGTTAGCTTTAATTTGAATGTAGAGATGTATGAGGCAAACCCTAGTTCTTATCAGGTTTTGGATGATGATGATGAGGAAGATGAAAATAAGGAGACTACTGTGGAATCAGAGAGAGAAGGATCTGTAGTGTCGATGATTCGATACCCGTCAAATCATAGATATTATAACTGTAGTTATGACAATGAGGAGGAGGATGAAATAGTGTATGAGGAATCTGATATTGATGAGTTTGATGATGATGAATTTGATGAAGGGTATGACTGGGATGATGATGAAAGTTTGGAGAATTATGGGGATGCTGAAGTTTGTGATGAAAACAGTGGACAGAAAGAAGATGGGATGAAGAATCAGAAGTCGAACGATGCTGAGTTGAAATCGAATTTGAGTGGACGAGAGAGGAGCATAAACATGAATTCTGTTCTGCACCCGGTAGAGAATCTTACTCAATGGAAAGCGATCAAAGCAAAAGTTGCAGCAAGTAAACAAAGGAGAAAGGAAAATGTTCCATCAGAGCAAAAAAAAAGCATGCTGCCTGCAGTCTTGGAATCAAGCTTGAAGTTCTCGCCTTGTGTCTTGGAATCGAATACCATTCAGTCAAAGCCTTTGTTGCAGGAAATTGCAGTTGATGCTAGTCTTTCAAACTGGTTGGTTTCTCCTAGTTATAATGTCTCCACTACAATTCGTTGTCAATGATGTGGCCGAGTGCTTGAAGAAACAGAAACTTAGAAAATATACAATGCATCAAATTTTGATGCTTCTGTGGATTATTCATTCATTCATTCATTAAAAGTTTGTTGGGATGATTTCATTGTATGTGTGTCTAATTCTTGTGTCCTGTAATTGTTTTGTTTTTGGTTTGTGAATGGTTATGTTGTGATCAATGAAGAGTGTATTTGTTTCTGCTTATGTCTTCATGTTGCAGCTATGCAACTTGAGGTGTTCTCAAATCTTATGCTCACAAGGCAATGTTTGAATCAGTTAAAAGTGGTTTTTGTGTAGACAACGTAAGCAACATAGGTTGTTCATTTATGAAAAGTACAACTATACAAATTTCAGGGACCAGGAGCACAAACTGACATAACCAAAGAACCCTCGTCATGTAGCAGAATTGCACGAGTACAAGTTCTTGTCATGAAAATTCATTCTGCATATTAAGTAACTAGGAAATTAAAAGGTAAAATAGACTGAGGTATCTCCTCTTTCATTTACAATATGAACTAAGCAATTGAATGTATAATATTTCGAGAAGCATGAAAATGCTCATTTAGTTTTCATACATGGAACCGGTGCTTGAATCAGCACCGTCCAAATCAAAATTGATGGATGTCATGTGTTTGGTTTGATCTGCATAGAGAACTTGCAGGTGCCACCCAAGAAATTGTCAAAATCCGGCTAGATGAACTAGATCCTTATCTTGGCTTGCTTTATATTTACTTCAAATTCGGGATCTACGGCCTCAATAATGTTCCCTCGATTCGTTCAGTAGAAAGTTTGAGACAGGTTATCAGGATCATCTCTACATTATTGAGCAGATACAAGAATCCTCATCATCCGAGTCACTAACATCACTGCACACACAATTTGGCGACCAAATGTCAGATAATAATGGATACATGACACATCTAGAGATATAGAAGTAAAACACATTTTGACATATCACAAGGAGTGTATTCAAAAGTGTATTGATAGCATTTCAGTTATATTCAAATTTCTTTGCTACAGTGTATCCCAAGTAAGCAAGAAAGCATTGGTTATTTTTTATTTATTTTTCCTTCTCTTCGAGCATCATACATAGAAGCAACTCCTATCAATTTTCACCTTTGCATTATACATCTACTTACAAGTTAAGTAAGTCAAGAAAAAAGAACCAAAAAGTTATGCACTGGTCAACCTAAGTCTGATAGCTTCTAGGGAGCATCATCTTCCCATCAATGTTTTAAAAACCGAACCTAACATCAAACTTGTGAGATCTCTTAGTCATGCCATATCAACTACTTGAATTGAGATGAAACCACAATTGAACCGTCTAAATAACTGAATTGTTGTAAAGGGCTAAAGGATGGTTCATAGTTCGACTGGTTGAACCATCCAGTTCGGTTTTTAAAACAGTGCTTTCCATAAACGATGAACAATTCAAAGAAAAAAAGACCACATATTGTGCTAGTTTCTGCTCTCCCTTTCCTCAACAGTTTCTATCATATCACAATCAGTTTTAATGGAGCTGCAAGTTTTATCTCCAGTTTCTATGTAATAACTGAAGTATTTTTTCACCAAGTACTTGTCTTTATGACATGAATGTTGACCAATAAACCTCCCTCAATTTAATTAGTGTCATCCGTTCCTTCAGAATCCACTCAGTGCTTATCGGTATCACTAATTCACTATCCCACCCATCTCATTCTATTACCAGCCAAAGATGTATTCCACCACTTCAGTAATATTTAACATTGCAAATGTTAATCCTCAGGTGCTAAGATTTGGATTTGCTGTAGTCAGTATATCTATGCATTCATGCAATCAGACATCGGTGACAGTTGGATCAAGATTAGACAGTTCATCTTTTAATGCATACTTGATTTTAAGAAAACTGAAATACCATCTTAATATCTGGACAGACAGATCTCGATCCAACGATGTGTGAACCGTTGACTGCAGCAAATACAAATTCCTCTAAAGATGTCTAACTTAGAAGAATGTGTGTTTCAAAAGAACGACAAAATATGCAAAACAGACTAGACACTACAAAATGATACAATCCATTATCCAGCCCAATCAGTTCCTCATTCATACTTCAACTTAACATCGAGAGAGACTAGAAAGTTGTGCCTACTTAAGTTGTTTTTCACAAACACTGGATTTGGATTCTCTAAATACCAAAATCACTGAAGTTCCAGCAGCCATTTAGACAGATCCCAAAGTTTTTTTTTTTTAATCTTAACCGCACCCTACAAATCTGACTCCAAATCATCTCCTAATAGGATTTTGCCTAAATGTAGGAACTTCAAGGATTTTGGAATTTATAGAATCCAAATCCCACAAACTCATTTTCATATTCTAACCAGAGCTTCCCTCGGCCAAGAATCACAGTCCGGATTTCAGAGATAATGAATTCGGAAATAATAGACATGAAAGTTTTGCAGATTTGATCAATTTATTGCAGAATTGTATCCTATTTACCAAAGATTCCATTCCATATGCAACATTAAAATAACAGACATCACATCACATTGCTTCACACACTACAAATTTAACCAAAAGACCATCTAAAATTTCACTACTTGTACAAAACAAGGAAAACAAAACAAACCAATTTCAACTCCTTTTTTTTTCTAGTATACACACTAAGGTTCAAATCAGTTTTGGTCACAACCTATGAAGCACGGACAATCCTCGGATTAGGCGTGTCCCGATGTCGGACACCCGACACCGACACAATACAGACACTTGTAATTACACTGAATTATGTGATTTTTTCAAATTATTAGTTGTGTCAGTGTTGTGTCCGGTGTCTGCGGTTCATACTCACAACTATAACAACTTAAAATAACAGTTGATATACAACTCAACTGAACCAGCACACACTGTCACTGACACACACAATTAAAGTTTCAGCATATATCAAAAACAAACAATTACTTTGGCTGTAAATTGTAATGGAACTGATAAAAATTTACCTTGGTTCATATTCCAACACCTCAACAAGCTTGTTTCCAATGGTATCAGTCCACTGCACTCTCCTACATGTCTTATCCAACTTTCGAGCCATTCCTCCTCTTTTAGGGAGTGTCGTCAACAAAGAATTGGAATCACTATCATTTTTTCCATTCACATGATCTTCAACCTTTTTACAATCCAAAGAAGCCACATCCATAGGCTTATTCACAGAGCCATTAGCAGTATCCTTTTTGGTCACAGTATCATCCATCATCAACAACAACACTCTTCCAAGATGATAAAGACAAATTCAACAAAAAATTCAGAAAAATCAAGGAACTTAGAAGAAACCCATTTGACTGAAAATCACAACCCAGTTCTTGAATTCCTCCAAAAATCAAAATTTTGGAGGAATCAAAAGAAGGGTTGAATTCAAAACAGAGGAAAAACAGGGGAAACAGAAGAGAATGAAGATGAAGCAGATGTTTGGAGGGTAGTGAGAGAAATTGTATGGTTGAAAATTGCAAAGTGAAAAGAATCTGAATTGATTCACGGAAGAGTATCACACACAGGGTTGAGAGTTGAGACAGAACAGAACACAAGTTTCTGAAATTTTAAGAAGGGATTATATATATATTTTTTTACCACAGGATCTAAATATTAAGGATCAAACAAAGATTTTCATAGAATACAACAAAACAAACAAGTGATGATGATGTTATTGTTATGTGAAGGGTGTGTGGGGTTGATGAAGGTCAATTTAGTGAATTTTTGTCTTGTCAATCTCGGAAGAATTTTTTTTTCTTCTTAATTCTTAAATGATTTATCAACTAGAGATTCACCCATCTTAAATGTGGATAAATAGATAATTTTTAGTCTATGAATATCGACGTATTTAAAGTTAAAAACTCAATAGTATTTTTGAGATGAAAAATATTTTTGTATAGTAAATATCCAATTTGATCCTCACAATTTTTGCATTACCCAATTTAGTTACTATAGAAAATAATATCTAAATTAATCTCTTATTTACTATATAATAAATAAATTAATTTGAAAATGTCAAAGACTAGTTTGATAATACCATGATCTTAAGAAAAAATTAAATCAACAAAAATTAATGTATTTCATCAAAATTTCAGTCTAAATACATCAATTTTTGTTGACATAGTTTTTATTTTTCAATTTTATATAAAATCAAAAGGAACAGTATTGAAATGGAATTATTTTATTAAATGGAATTAATTTTTTTCAAAAAAAAAAAGAAATTAATTTCTTCTTTTGAAAGGATTATCAAATGAAATTAATGTCTTAATTGAAATAGGATTTTTTTTTTAAATAGGATTATCTCTTGCAAAGAGAGCATGCAAGGAAAAAAAGTATCAATTCTTTTTGTGTCAAGTAATTTAGTGGCTAATAATTCACTCTTAAGATGAATAAGTGAGGAATTTGAAGTTCGAATATAATCCAATATTAGTACCATATGCTTAAAGAATTTAAGTTCCTTACCAAATGGATAAATCGAATTTGGTATAAAAGTACCAATTCTATTATATAAATTGGTAAAAAAAAAAACTCTAAGGTAGCCTAGAGAGCTAGAGTATAAGCTATCTCTTTTTCTTGTATCAGACTAAACTCAATACTAGAGTTTGCAGAATATAAATTACAACATCGCTGTCTCCGTGAGCTTAATTCAGTTGGTAAAAACATTGCATAATTTATGCAGAGGTTGGAGTTCGAACCCCGGACACCCCACTTTTCTACATTTAATTGTGTGAGCTCTAGCCACTAAATTACTAGACAAAAAAATAATAATTACAACATCGTTTACATTCATCTAAGATAACTCCACATTTTGTGATGCCATTCTTGTCTTTGTTATAATAATCTACGACTTTCTTTACAACAAGCTCAAAATCAACCTTGGTAATATTATTAATGTGATTAAATTGACTTGTTTAATTAATGTGATAAAAAACTATAATTGAAATTGACTTTCTTTGTTATAATAATCTATCCTTGAAATTGACTTGTTGAATTAATGTCATAAAAACTTTAATTGCAGATATTATTTTACAATTTAATTGATTTAAAAGTCAAATTGTCAAAATTTTCAATTATAAAGATTAAATACATGATGCAAAAGTCCAAAACTTTTTTTTTCTTTTTTTTAGGAAACAAAAGTCCAAAACTTAATTATTTTTTGGTTTTGGCCGGGATTCGAACCTCGGACCTTGCATCATTGTCCAAAACTTAAATAGTTATTCACATAACTCTTTAGGAATACAAAATAATAATTAATTAAATATAGAAAATGAAAGTAATTAATTAATATTATATTATTTAAATCATTAATCCATATTTATTATTACATTATATTCTAAAATTATTTGATGCAGTTTATTAGATCATCTTACTTTTGTGATATGAATGCCAAAATTATCTAAAAATTTGTATATACGGATAATTATACAACTGAGGTCAAATTGATCAAATTCACATTCTACGTAAAATTAATGGAGGGGTCGATATTAAGTTTGACATTTGGTCTGAACATCATATTATATATTTTCCTTCAAAAAAAATCATATTATATATTTATACTTTAATACTTTAATGAATCATCTTACCAATACATGTTTGACAAATTAAACGAATAGTACCATCTTAATACTAATATTAACATTTTGTCAAAAACAAATACTAATATTAACACTAGACAAAATTTAGCATAAAAATGAATTCAAAATGTTTTTGAAATATTTATTAAAAAATATAAAAGTTGTTCCGACATTGTAGTTCAATTGGTTTTGTCAAAAAAAAAGCAAAAGAAGTTTAGTTCAATTTCTTTTTTTTTTCTTTTCAATTGGTAGCTACCAACGACATTATGTGCAAAGGTCATTATGCTATTCGACAAAAAAAAAAAAAACTCACGACTCTTCTCATATTTTCGAAACTTAAGTCAATATTTCACTCATTAAAATAAAGAGATTCATTATCATCTATCACTAAGAAAGATCTACATCATGGTTGAAGTCTTAAACAATTTTTCAGTACTTATGAAGGTATTCATATGGTAAATCCTCAGGTGAAACAGGATTGAGGGTGAAACTATCAGTTTTTTGGACAAGGTGAAGCTATCAAGCTATCAATCTTGTAGAGTTATCGGAGAGTGTGGGGGAGTGTCCTGGTTTGCTTCATAATGTTGTTTTGCAGGAAACATCGAGTGATACTTGGCGGTGGTTACTAGATCCAATCCATGGTTATTCGGTCCGAGGAACATATCACTTCCTTACTACTTCAGGGACAGTTGTTGATAGATCGTTGGTTGACGATGTTTGGCACAGGTTTATTCCCTCAAAAGTGTCCTTATTTGTGTGGTGCCTCCTTCGTGACAGACTGCCTACTAAAAATAATTTGGCAAGGCGGAGAGTCATTCAAGCAACAGACAAACAAGGACACCTTTGCATTATACATCTACTATATTTTAGTTTTTTTAATAAGTGTGATTTAGTTTTTTTAACAACAACACCTTCGTTTTTTTAATAACTTCCTATAGGAAGTTACAAACTACTATATTTTAGTTTTTTTAATAAATGTGATTTTTTTTGGTTTTGTTTATAATATGGGACGGAGGGAGTAGTTTTTATAAATTTCCAATAATTTTGGATACAACAATTTCTGTATATTTGTATCTGCTCAACTATCACAGCATTTTCCTCCACAAAAAATTGCTGCATCCATGAATTTGATTAACTTCACAAAGTTAGGTCTTAACGTCATTCCAATATTTGATTACTTGACGTCCCCAAACAATTACCAGCCGTTATATTGCGGAAGTGAAACAATCAGTTTATAATAATTTAATAATAATGCAAAAAATTTCATGTCATTTTCAATTATGAATGAATCGTCGTGATTTCTCCGAATGTCATATGATAAATGAAAGATAACAAAGAGAATCAATCCAAGTAAGTATTCAACTTGATCCAGCTCAAAATTATGGCGAGACAAGTTCTTATTTTAATTAGCTTATCTATTTTTATTTTTTTACATTAAAGAGAATTTTACTAACGAAATTGAAAATAATATCAATTTTCGATTCATATGCAATCCAGATTTCAAAGAGCATTTTTTCTTTTTCTCTTTAGCACTTTTTCTTTTTTTAAAAATAATTGTCACTTTAAAATACCAATGCAACATTTATTATTTTTTCCATTATTATACCCTTATTTATTGAATTTCGTCCAACTTAACTACTCCACTAACTACAATTAATAAGAGTGTTTTAATAAATGATACTAATTTTACCACTGAAATCAACACAATTAATCATTTCCTTAATAATTGTGCACAAACCTTAAACAACTGCTCTCTCCGTTCTAAATTATAAGCAAAAAAACTCATATTCTTTATCCCAAATTATAAGGAAAAAAATCAACTTTTATCATATTTAATTATGTTATTTCAAAATCATCTTTTCCAATTCGTTTTCTCTATAATCAACAACCAATGAATATTTTTTTTACATCTTCCTATAAAACTTATTTCAAGGATAACACAAAAAACTATGTTACAAATTACTATGTTTTAGTTTTCTTAATAAGTGTGAAATTATTATTTTTGCTTATAATATGGGACGGATGGAGTATTATTTAGATACTGAGAGAGCAGGTAACTTGATTGACTTCACACCTAACATTTAAAAAATTTAAACTATAAAAACATAAATTAAATCTGATGCAATCCTCAATAATAGAGTCGACATACGTGAAAGATTGTATATAAGTATTCAACGCCAAGACCACATTAGAAAAGACATGCCTTTCACAAATTTTAAACCTTACTGCTTAGCTGAAACTTCTTCAACGTTTGGATCTGATAATAAAAAGACTTGCCAACAACTAGTAGTAACAACAACACCTTCGTTATCTCTCAACACAACACCAATACCTCAGTTATCGGTCAGACATGCTGCATCAATATTAAACTTATAAAAATCACTAAAAAGAGGTGTCCAACTAACATCATATATTAAGTTAGACCTCCACTTTGTGTCTTCAAGAACATCGTGCCAGTTTATTTGCTTCTTCTATTGACTACCTTTGAATAATTTTTTGACCTTAATTTTTTTGCGTTTTATAATAATGTTTTTTTCTTCAAGTAGGGCGGTGAATAGAAATTCACATTTTTGAAGGAGAATAGTGGGGTGTCCGGAGTTAAAACTCCGATTCTACATATAATATGCAATGTCCCCTAAATAAGTGGGATGTCCGAAACTCACATTGTTTGCACGTCGGTGGACCCCCGCCCCCACGTGCGCGTTAGGGTTGTTCACATATGTCATTGTGCATTTGCGGTATTCAACGTTGGTTCAAGCATTTTGCGTTCTCCAATTCATTGTTTCATGCATTCAACTTCATGAATTTTCTAGATTCGTGTTCATTTTCTTTGTCTTTAGATTCACCATTCTTTATAGATTTGCGTGTAGGGTTCAATCGCGTACTGGGTGTGCTCGATCTGATGCTTTAAACATTGGTGCGGCTGAGTCTCAGGTGTGTGTGGGTTTAGACTTTGAAGTTCACATTTTTCCCCGTTCATGTTTAGACTTTGTGTTGTCCTATTCAGCAGCGAAACTAGTCTAATTTTTATGAGATGGTCAAATATAAAGAAGAAATAAAATATATTTTAAAAACTAATATATATTTTTTTTTAACACTAATATACTAAACTTAATCGATAAGTAAACTAAATTCACAATGTATTTTACTTTAATTTAATGAAACAATAACAAAGAAAATAAAAGCTAACACTAATTATTTGCAACAAATAAGCTCTATGATATCGTTGGTTTTATCTTATTACTCGAACTTGATTTTTTATTTTTTTTTGGTCAGGTAGCCTAGTGGCTAGAATTCACCTTATAAGGTGAATAAGTTGAGTGTCCGAGGTTCGAACCCTAACCCCTGCATATAATAATGCATTGTCCTACCAACTGAGCTATGCTCACGGGACACTCGAACTTGATTTTCTAATACGAGTAAAAGACTTTAAAACACTATTATGAAAGAAAAAAATAATAAAAATGTACAAGGGGAAATAAAATGTGCACTTCATTTGACATATATTGGTGTAAATAAGCAGAGGACAAGTATCACCTCCTAACTTGACACAATATAACCTTGCAAACTCATGCATGTACGCCACGTAACATGTAGATCATTGCTGGCTCTTTCTACTTTCTCCATCTATTTTTCTCTTTACACCCCTCACCTTTTCTGCATACGTCAACCAAAGTATATATAATATATAGTTCTTTCCCTACAAAACCATGAAGGGAAAATTAGGTGAATATCATATTGAGCAAAGCTTAATTAACTCAAAGAGAAAACATCAACATGTCTGTGGAAATGGAGAGGGAATCAATGATAACTGAGGCTCATAATGCGCCTGTTACTGCTCAGAGAAGGGTTAGAAGCGACTTGGAAACTTTTATTCCAAAGCCATGTAAGTTTCAATTCTTTAACTTCATTTTCTTACAATTTATTTCCTCAAAAATAAGGTAAAAGAAGTTCTAACAACACAAGTTCATACACTTTATATATTGGAAAAACTCAAGTTCTATAAGATATCATATTATGTGGTAAAACTTGAGATATCCTACACTTTATATTGGAAAAACTCAAGTTCTATAAGATATCATACACTTTATATATTTCTTTCTCTTTTTCATGTGATCAACTTGGTCAGACATGGCTAGAGCATTGACAACTCCTGATACAAGCCATCCACAAGGAACACCAGGCAACAAGCACAACAACTTGACTGTTCTTCAACAGCACTGTGCTTTTTTTGATCAAGATGGAAATGGAATCATTTACCCTTGGGAAACTTACACGGGTAAGACACTTGATTTTTTCATTATTTCCAACCTTTTTTCAATTTGAGGCTTCCATGTTCCAAAGAGATGAATGATTCTTGACCTAAATAATTTTTCAGGGTTTCGTGCTCTTGGATTTAATGTGATTGTATCAGTTATTATGGCCATTTTCATCAATCTTGCAATGAGTTATCCCACTCTACCTGTGAGTCATTCATTATTCTTGCAATGAGAATACTTTGAATCTAAAGATTTATGTTTGTTAATGGCTCTTTTAATTATGTTTCTCCTATATGCAAAAATGGTTAGGGCAATTTAAGTCTTGTATAGAATAAAGTGTACTTTTTTAGTGTCTTGAAAAAACCATTTGTTAAGCCATGATAAAGAATTGTGATGTTTTACAGTACTGGTTTCCTTCACCTCTTTTTCCTATATACATACACAACATGCATAGAGCAAAACATGGGAGTGACTCTGGAGTCTATGATACAGAAGGACGGTAAGTGATGCTAAATTGAATAGTCATAAATTAGTTTTCTTAGTTTTTGTAATTTATTCAACAATTTTTCTTTTATTTAGTAAAGGATATAGTAAGGAAAATACTAACGAGTGTCTTCGGACTCTCTTTAAGAACTTTAAATGGCGAACACTCTTTAGCAAGATCCATAAGCCCAAAAGCCCAAATATTAATTATGCAACTATATATATCTTGACTATGAAGCCTCATGAACATTTATCTATGTTTTATGAAATGACATGCAGTTTTGTACCAGCAAATTTTGAGAACATATTTACCAAGTATGCTCTTACAGTACCTGACAAGCTAACACTTAGAGAATTATGGAACATGACTGAGGGAAACAGAAATGCATTAGATCCATTTGGCTGGTAAGTGATCACTTTATTGTAGAGTTTATTGATTAATTAGTTAATTATTGACATATATGAATGTTTGCAGGGCTGCAGGTAAATTGGAATGGGGGTTTCTATATGTACTAGCTAGGGATGAAGATGGTTTTGTGCCTAAAGAAGCTGTTAGAAGATGCTATGATGGGACCATATTTGAATATTGTGCAAAAACAATTGCTGCTAATAAAGATGAGGCCAAGATGGGTTGAACTCAATTCTCAATTAGTGGTGTGCAAATTGTGATGTAACAAAATATGAAGAAGATTTCAGATCTAATTATAAAGTATCTCAAAACTGCACTTGCACCATGTGACTGTTCTCTGGTATATATCCTGTAATATAATCCTGTTGGAACACTACTACTTTGTTTAGTAAATATAAATTATAAAATATCTGGTTCATGTTTTTTTTTTAAACATTAATTTCTGATACTTATCTAGTAGTTTAGTTTGTAATGTAATCTTGTTGGGATACTGCTACTCTGTTTGGCACAAGTTCCTTCTTTAACAAGAAAAACTACTTTTGCAAAGACTTGTCGGTATAAATTCTCTAATATTAAGTTGTCTTGATTATTTTTTCTTAGAATTTTGTTTTGTGTTAAAGTTTCTTTTATTTTATTCCTAGACAAAATTAAGTATCCTATCTTTTCTCAGGAGCCACAATTAATATTCACCTCTACTTATTTTTAAGTTTAAGAAAAATAATTTTTCTTAACTGAAAATATTTTGTTCCTAGACTAAATTAAGTTTTCTATTTTTTCTTAGGGACCCATACGAGTTTTCACTCTATTTTTTTTTTTGAAGGAAGTTCTCACTCTATTTATTTATTTATTTAATTTTAATTTTTTTTTTGAGGGGTCACTTTTAATTTATTTGTTTTCACTTAATGAATTTTCCTCTAAAAACTTAAATGAATTTTGGTTATTCCCTGAATTGACAAAAATATCTGTCAAATCTCTTTAAAATTTTCTATCAATACCTTTTCCAATTTCTCTACATGTTCTCCTCTCTCTCATTTTTTACTTTCTTGATCTTTCTCTCATTTTTAGAGTTCGAACCCAATTTAAGTTGTTTTTTTGTCACACCTCTTTACATTCTTTTCTCCATTATTTTGTTTGTAAAATGAAATATAAGTTTTATAAGTTTTGTTTTGTTACCTATGGAATGAGATGGTGGGTTTTGAAAGGAGTGTGTTACAATGCATGTTTCCATATTTAGATAGTGGACGAGTTGGGGTGAATAGATACAAAGTTTTTCATGTATCATCAGAAATGCTTTTTCAAAATTATTTTATAGAACTATGTGATATTGGAACTTTAGAAAGAGGCAGATAATCAATAGTTTAATCGATCTAGAGAATCAATTGACAATTTCTTTTATATGACAAGTCAATATACAAACAAGTTGATTAATCCTCAACTCAAGGAATTTACAATAGCAAACAAAGATGAGGAATTAAACAAAACAAATATCAATGCTAATAATTAAATAACAAGATAATTTGTGGTTTTTACTTCACAATTTTGCTCAAGACCTATAGAATACTTTCCCCCCAATTTAGATAAATTAGACAAAAGATGTAATTTTTGTTTCACAAATATTTTTCTCATAATTTGCAGAATTATCAAAGTAAGTAAATGAGTTTTTTTTTTTAAATTTTGTTTATATTTTTTTTATAATTATCTTTGCTTTTCTTTGATTATGATTTTTTGAACTCCTTCCAGAAAAGGTTGAATTTGTGAACATGATTCTTGAAGTTTAAAGGTTAGAAAAATTATTCACAAAGAAATTCAATTTTCTTATTCAAATTACAAAAACTAAAATTGAATTAAAAACTGAGTTTTTAAAAGACACTCAGAATCTCAGTTCATACCGGTTCAAATGTATTGTCCTCACTTTTTTTTTAATCAGCAAAAGTTTATTAAAAATCCGATCTCTGCACAAAACGAATATAGATCGGTGAAGCACAAACAAAAGACGCTGTATATAGGCGGAACACTTGAAAACAAAACACCAAAAGAGAAACCCCTGCGATCAACACCCAAAAGTACATCACCCACCAAAATAAACAACCCCACCTAAAAAAGACTCCTATACAACCGACCACTGAAAAACGACATCCATAACATCATTCGTCGCTACTCACCTCCAAAAGATCATCCTTGTAACAGAAAACCCAATCCTCATCACCCAAACTGAGCCACATCCACCTTATCTAAATTTCAATCAGCCTCCACCACCGCACAACCTCCAGTCTACTTAAAGAACACCTAAAAAAGCCCAAAACCAATCTTGAACCAAAGAACTGACTTCCGATCTCGAATCAAAAGTGATCGGCCCACCAGACTTCAGAACCAAATCAGAAGGCCACCTCACCCCCGGTACACCAGAGAAATACCAAGCCAGTCAAAACAAGATTGCAGAAGGACACTAGCTCCCGATCTCGAAGCAAAATAACAGGCCCACCAGCACCCAACACACAAAAAGTAAGACAATCGGCATGATTTGTGATTGTGCAAAACATCAATCAAATCTGAAAAAGGAAGCTGCTCAGTTCGAATGACACCCCCACAACCACACGCCACCGCCACCACCTCAAACTAATCACCACCACCACCACTCCTCCCCATCATCACCACCAAACTAACCCGCCAAACCGCCTCACCAAGAAACAAACGTCCACACAAATACAAATCAAGAGGAAGACGAAAACCAACAACAAAACACGGGCAACGACGCCGATTTGAAGTGGAAACACAATCCTGATCCTATAAAAGTGGTCATCGGTGACAAGGAAAAGGCACCACCACCATCACACCACCACCACCACTTCCGCGCATCATCACCACCACCTCACCACCACACACACAACAAAAACAACACCAAACCACCACAACTGTTATACCCCACCGCCTTTCAAAACATCTCCAAACCAAAAGGGACACACAGATCTCGACACACCAAATCTGAAACCTCAAATTTGAACGCAAATCGAAACAACGGGAAATGGAAACCGGAGGCCAACCAAGAGTGTACGTAGCGGTTGTAAACAACACCACTGTGGCAAATTTCGTGAATGACCCAAAACAGATTTCGAAAGTAACGAGAACGAATGGCTTGCGCTGCTAGATTGCAAAGGCGTGGCTGGCTCTCACCGTAACGTGTGGGTCTCGTGCGATGGTGAAAGGCTGTACAGTCGACTCGGATCTGAAACAAACCACCACGAAGCCAAAAACGAACCACCAAAGTGGACAAAAAAACACCTAGAGGGGAAGAATAAACCACCATAAACCGCCCTGAAAACCACCATGTCCAAACCGTCGGAAGAAAAACTTAGCGCCACCTCCGCGCCGATGACGTGGGGTAACGGTGGTGCCGTCGTGAAACAGCGCGAGCACCACCTTGCTGCCGGATCTACATCTTGAAAAAATGAACGTTTGGATATTGAAGGAAAAAGAGAGGTGTACGGTAGTTTGGATCTAGATAGAAGGCAGAGCTTGAGTTTCTAGAGAGAGAAAATATCTTTGTTCTAAAAAAAAAGTTATTGTGCTCACTAATAGCGTATACATTTAGTCCCATTGCCATAGGCAACATATTTTTTGGAAAGATAGACGCTAACACTTGTAATTTATTTTTTTTGAAAGAACTAATACTTGTAACTATGAACGGTGTTTTTCCAGAAATTTTGACTTTGATTAAAAGAAACATGGAGATTAGATGTTTGTGAATTTCAAAGTTTAACAAACCCAACAAACTATGTTTATATTTTTCAATGACATCAATAATATAACAAGTATAACATAAATTCTTATATTTTTTAATGACACCAATAATACAATATCATTATAGAAAAATTTTGTTGATGGATATAATTAAAATAATGAAAAAACCAGTCCAAAATCCCTTATTTTCTTTATATATAGTATAAGTTATTAACACTCGCCGTTTGTTGATTCGATTACAAGAAAATTCACTCATCCTAAGAATTTGCACTCCTAATTCTTCAAATCCTTCAATTTTAACCTTTGATAACCAAGAACCCTAAACTAGTCTTCAAGATTTCACCTTGATCTTGCACAAACTTCATGATTT
>Ga0315914_1003488_pt1 | contig 23879 bp, 16 predicted proteins | sample MpolenodulesMG_FD_203920 | JGI IMG/M metagenome (GOLD analysis project Ga0315914, IMG submission 203920) | Medicago polymorpha root nodule microbial communities from Los Angeles, California, United States - elongated nodules | ecosystem: Host-associated > Plants > Roots > Nodule | place: USA... | reverse complement strand
ATGACGTTTTGCAAACACCCCCCTGAAGTTTTGCACTTATGTGCAAAATGCCCCCCCTCCCCCCCACCCCCCCCCCCAAACTTGAAAATTTGTATATTTTTTTCTTATACTTGACTCAAAAGATATTAAAGGCGAACGATTAACCATCAGCTTTATGAAAGATTGCAAATTGGAGATTGGAGACACTTATTGCTATGAGTTGATTGATGAGAAAAAAATTGTTTCTAAAGTATCATTAAAAGAAAGAACTCATGAGCTTTTTGAAATGTTATGTTTAGTTGTGCTATGTTATTTTGATACTTTGTAATTTTGTTAATGTCCGCATCTATGTCATATGAGTTTTCAATACTATCATGTCAAACTTTGGACACTTCTAATGTTTAGTTTGATATTATATGTGATTCTCTTTTCAGTGCATATGCATTCTTTCAATTATACATGATGAGAGATAATTTGCATATGGATGAGAACATTGACCATTGTTTATAGCTCTGTTTTCAAGCAATTTTGAGTGAAGAAAATTATTGGAAGTGCTTTTTCCCTAAAAATGTTCAAGCATATGGAGGTTTCATTTACTTCCATAACTTTCAATCGAAGGATTTTGTATATATAGATCCATCCTAAGGTTTCTTGTTGATAAGTGTAGGAAGCTTTATGCTTTATAGTGTGCTGCTTAATGTAGAAATTCTTTGAAGACTTTGGGACCAATTACTTGAATTCTGTAAAATTAAAATGACATGTTGATTGTTGATGAAGGATCACATGAAAAAAATTAAATGTTAAACAACATCAAGTTATAAATGAATAGCCAAGTTTAAGAAGAAAAAAAAATATAAATTTTCAAGTTTAAGGGACATTTTGCATATAAAACTTCAGGAGGTATTAGCAAAACGTCATATTGACTAACAGAAAAATTTGACGGAGGGGGTAAATTGATTAACGTTGCTCAATTTCAAGGGGGTAATTAGAGTTTTGTTAATTTCAGGAGAGTAATTGATGAAACTTACAATTTCAGAAGAGTAATTGCCTATTTATTCGTTTATCTATTCAATGTCACCCCAACGTGACAAATATCAATTTCAACATATTGAACTTTCTCTTTGATTATTATTATCAATATGAATATCAATAAATGTATGGATGTTAATTGTTTTGTAAATAAATAAAAATTGAAGTGTTCGTCAAAAAAATAAAAATTGAAGTGACCAAGTAGGAAATCCAGAAATGATTTCTAAAAGTGAAAAAACGACGTTGCTATATAAGATAAGATGGAGAAAAAAAAAAAGGAATCCACGTAGACATTGGCAATGACCGTTTAGACCGAAACAAAAGAAAAAACAACGAAGCGGAAACTTGCGATGAAATTCTTTGAAACGGCGTCGTATAGGTTATGCATTTGATGAAGAAAAAAACAAAAGGTAGATTGAGGCATAGTACAAATTTTCGTTCCATTTTTGTTTGATAAGAAAGAAAGAGACCCATTCTATACTCACTCACACTTTTCTACACTCATATTTTCTTTCTCTCGTTGAATCAGTGTAACAGTTTACACAAGTTCAAATTCTCGAGCAAGAAGAATAACCATGAATGCTTCAACTTCAAGGAAGAAGAAGAAGGGTAGTTCCGACGATCATAACTTCATCAACACTATCTTTTCTTGGTCTCTTCAAGACATTTTCAACCATGATCTTTACAGCAACTACGTATTCATCTTTCTTCTCTTACTCTTTCACATTATCTTTTTTTGTTTTTGTTTTGCCATTACATTTTAATCGATTTTTTTTCTCTTTCTATTGTAGGTGGATTATATCAGTTTATCGTTGGATTCCGTTGGACAATATTTGAAGTCATTTGTGTATCCATTGTTGGATGAAACTCGAGCAGAACTATGCTCTTGTATGGAGACTTTGTCAACTTTACCTTTTGCTCAAGTCATTTCACTTCAACACTCACATTCACATGGTAGAAATCACTATCTTGTTAAAACTGATACTTGGAAAAACAGCTTCTCTCGTTATGGTAAAAAGCTACATAAAACATTGCCGGGAGATGTGTTTATTTTGGCTGATTTTAAACCTGAGGCGGTTAATGATTTGCAAAGGTCTGGAAGGACTTGGAGTTTTGTGTTGTCGGCTGGGATTCTTGATGAAGAGATTGAAGGAGACGATGATGAGAACAAACTTACGTCTACTTTTAAAGTGATTGCTTCTAAAGACATTGACATTGATCAAATGGGGCAAAAATCTTTGTTTATTATATTCTTGACGAATATAACTCCTAATAGAAGAATATGGAATGCGCTGCATATGGATGGAGAATCAAGGCTCATTCAGAGGATTTTATGTGCTAGTGATGTGGTAAGAAAGTGATTTTTATGTTGAGGATTTTAGTTTTCAAAGCATCTGTAGTGTTCTTTCATACTATACCAAAGATGTACTTAATTCATGCTATTTTGATATTCACTGTTTGTTGTTTGTTATAGTTATTTGTAGAACTGTTGTTGAAAGAAAGTATGTAGTTGGAAGTTGTATTGCTTCATTGTTTACAAATTTCTGAATGACATTTTCTACTTTATTGTTATGGAGACTCTAGCTATTTCCATGTAGAACATATTTTGACATTTAGTTATACCGCAACTAATGGATGTATGCTGGGTAGCAGGTTGAGGAAAGCTGTGATCACTGTTCTCCAAAGACTGATGCTCTTAGGGATGACGTAACATATCAAAGGTTGTCATCTGAGTTGAATGAGTCTCAAAACAAGGCGATTTGTGCCTGCCTTTCTGCCTTCCATTGCAATCATAAGTCTACCGTGGATCTTATTTGTGGTCCACCTGGAACTGGCAAAACAAAAACTTTGGGAACACTGCTTTTTGCCCTATTCAAAATGAACTCCAGGACTCTTGTTTGTGCTCCAACCAATGTTGCCATTAAGGAAGTGGCATTGCGTGTCCTGAGCATGGTGAGAGAATCATTTCATAGAAATTCCGATGCTTTGTTTTGTAATTTAGGAGACATGCTGTTATTTGGGAATCATGAGCGGCTCAAAGTTGGTGCAGAAATTGAAGAGATATATTTGAACTATCGTGTCAAGCAGCTCTTACTGTGTTTTACCCCACCTAGTGGTTGGAAATGTTGTTTTGTTTCAATGATTGATCTTCTTGAAAATTGTGTTTTCCATTATCATCAAACTGGTGATAATAACTCTAATAGGGCAAAAGATGACAGCCCTTCAGATTCTGGTGTGGGGATGCACAAATCTTTTGTCGAGTTTGTCAGAGAGAGGTTTCTGGCTATAGCATCGCCACTCAGAGACTGCATTTCCATCTTATGTACTCATATAGCCAGAAGTTGTATTATGGAACATAACTTGAAAGATTTGACCCGTCTTATTTACTCTCTCACTTCATTTCAAGCTTTGCTGTTTGAAAATAATATTGTTTGTGAAGTACTGGAAAAACTTTTCTCTCCTGAAAGTCAATATAGTTGTTTTGAATCGGTGGTAGGGTTTGAATACTCGTTGCAGCAGAGCAGAACTGAATGCCTGTCGCTATTGAAAACCCTTAAAGTTTCACTTGGTTACCTCAACCTGCCAGACGTTGTGACTAAAGTGTCAATCAGAGAGTTCTGTTTACGAACAGCGTCATTAATATTTTCGACTGCTTCTAGTTCCTTTATGCTGTATTCTGTTGTCATGGAACCACTTGACGTTTTAGTGATTGATGAAGCTGCACAGTTGAAGGAATGTGAGTCAATCATACCTTTACTACTTCCGGAAATAAACCATGCCATTCTTGTTGGAGATGAATGCCAGCTTCCAGCAATGGTTGAAAGTAGTGTATGTATTCTTAAAATGTCCTGTTTAAAAAATTTAGTACCCAAGTAACCTACTTTTTCACTAACATTAGAAAGTTTTTCATTGACATTTAATATTAATGCACGTCCTTCATATGTCTAAGGTTTCTTTTGAAGTCGGTTTCGGAAGAAGTTTATTTGCCAGACTGAGCATAATGGGTCATCCAAATCACCTTCTCAATATCCAATACAGGATGCATCCATCAATAAGTTCCTTTCCAAATTCATGCTTCTATTTGAACCAAATTCTTGATGCTCCAAAGGTTATCACAGAGAACTACAGGAAGCAATATCTCCCCGGGAAAATGTTTGGTCCATATTCCTTTATAAATATAACTGGCGGCACCGAAGAGTTTGATGATACTGGACGAAGCCGGAAAAATATGGTTGAAGTGGCGGTTGTGAGGAAAATAATTAGAAATTGTTTCAGAGGTTTGTGCGTGTGTGTATAATATTTGTATGTATGTATATGATCCCTCAGTTGTGATATGTTAGCATTTTCTTATGGACTTAAGAGTATACCAGTCATTAGAGAAAATATTGAGATTGTGTTTGTCTTGATGTTTGTTTTTAGGTAACATTTCAAGCATTATTGTATTAACAGTCCTGTATCATGTTATTGTGTTTTGTTTTTCCTTGTAGAGTACGCTATTGTTTTTAAATTGCATGGTTGAAAATTGCTCAAACTATGATAGTATTTATAATGTGATGAACTTTGTCGGGTAAACAATGTTTTTTTATTTTAAAATGATCTTTTTCCTACAAATACCCTCAAGCAAATAATAGAAAGGTACATGATAAAAATGTTGTATACATTAGATATTATGAATTTTTTCTAATACTTTATTAATGTGTACATATTTTCTAATAGAAAAATATGTCCTGCTTATTGCTTTTGCATGGAATGATGCAGCATGGAATGGCTCAAACGAGAACCTCAGTATAGGTGTAGTGTCTCCTTATGCTGCCCAAGTTGTTGCACTTCAGGATATGCTTGGACAGAAGTATGATAAACACGAAGGTTTTGATGTGAAGGTGAATACAATAGATGGCTTCCAGGGTGGAGAACAGGACATTATTATGTTTTCAACCGTCAGAACTGATTGCAGTACTTCACTTGACCAGAGGACTAATGTTGCTCTTACCAGGGCTAGGTAAAACCTAATATGTGCCGTTACAATTGCATTTGTTTTTGTCCAAAAAGAATGTTTGCACGAATGCTATTGATTTCAAATTCAACAGGCATTGTCTATGGATATTGGGAAATGAAAGAACCCTAGTAAGTCAGGATAATGTATGGAAAGCATTGGTGCTTGATGCTAAACAACGTCAATGCTTCTTTAATGCGGATGAAGACAAGGACTTAGCGAAAGGTATCTGGGATGCCAAGAAAGAGCTGGATCAACTTGATGATTTGCTTAACTCAGAGAGTGTCATTTTTAGAAACTCTAGGTGGAAGGTATTTGGATATCCGATCTTGCAATATTACTTATTTTGATCATGCGCTTGACCTTTAGTTCATATTCCTCCAACGATTGTGCAGGTTCTTTTTAGTGATAACTTCCTTAAGTCATTTAAAAATCTTCCAACAAAGCGGACAAAAAAGTGGGTCATTAGCCTCTTACTTAAACTTTCCAGTGGATGGAGACCAAAAAGGATAAAAGGGGATTTGCTTTGTGGAAATTCATCCCAGATGTTAAAGCAATATAAAGTTGAAGGTCTCTTTGTTGTTTGTTCGAAGGACATAGTAAAAGAAGTGAATTTCACTCAAGTTTTAAGGATATGGGAAATACTGCCTCCGGAAGATATTGCTAAAGTAGTTAAGCATCTAGATAGTATTTTTGAAAGCTATACTGATGATTTCATAAGTCGCTCCAGTGAGCAATGTTTTGAAGGGTAAGTACTTTGATTTGTATTTTATTATACCTAAGTTACTTTAGCTAACTGATAACACTTGCGTTTTGCTTCTTGTCTAGGAAGATGGAGGTTCCAATGAGTTGGGATAAATCAACAGAAATCATCAAAATTAAGAATCTTGTTAATACTGGAAATGAAACAAATTCAAGTTGTTGTGATCAGAGAATTTATGTTGAGAACTCAAAGGTTGAGGAGAGTTTTTTATTGATGAAATTCTATTCTTTATCATCTGTTGTGGTTAGCCACTTGCTTTCTGATCGTAATAGTAATGAACTGGAACTTCCATTTGAAGTATCAGATGAAGAACAGGACATTATACTCTTTTCTAAAAGTACATTTGTATTGGGTCGCTCTGGTACTGGGAAAACCACTGTTTTGACCATGAAGTTATTTAGAAAGGAGGAATTGCACCATGCGGCTCTTGAACACACATATGGAATTAAGAGCGTTGAAGTTCCCTGTTTGAGTTATGAGAAAGAGTATAAAGACAGTTCTACCTTGAATGACAGGCCTGTCCTACACCAATTATTTGTAACAGTGAGTCCTAAACTTTGTCAAGTAGTAAAACAGCAGGTTGGTAGAATGCAAAGGTATGGAACTTCTACTTCAAACTATCAATTTTTCTTTCTTTTTAGACAAAATACGGTTAAAGTGTCTTACTGATCCTTATTTGTCTGTCAAAGGATATCTTCACCTACTTGTTACTTTCAAACGCTAAAAGTGTGCTCCATAATGCTAGGACCTTATTTGTGTTGTTGTATTTGTAATATATTTACGTTAATTTTCACTGTCATGAAAAAATCTGTTGAATTGTTTTCAAATAATTTTTGTTGTTCCTATACATCATTTTATAGTTTTCTTCTTGTAATTATTTTGTGATCTATTATGTTGCTTTTTACCATTAATGACGTAGTTTTGTTAGTTTTTATCGTGTGTATATTTACTAACCAATATTGTTTTTTGGAATACACATTTTTATCGTAAAATATGTTCAATGTTGAAGAAAAAATCTCTAATTTTTTAAACATGAGTGATTTCACCTCAAAATTTGCTGCATGTATTGCAATTTCCGTAGTGAAATGATGATAAGGTGTATGTATACACAGGCAAATGGAGGTCCCCCGAATTTTGTACTATTTCACTGTCTCCTTAATGTCTTTTATAGAGTCAATCTTTAGCTTGGCATCTTTTGACTATTAGCCTTTCTTGTATGTCCTTCTCTTAGTGTTAATTGTCCACAGTAACAGTAAGTTTTTGGTCCGCCATCAGGTATATAGTAAATTTTTACTGAGATTACAATTTTTAACTTTGCTTTCTACTTAAGTAATTAGGTAATGGTGTCAAAGATACACTTTTGTAACTCCTATATTTTAGTAACCATTGTAGTATCACATGTTCAAGTCTTTTGAAATAGTTTGGTCCTCATGTTTGTTCGTTTAGTTCACTTAAATTTCATTTATTTCAGAATTTTCTATGCAGTATTTAATTGGTATCTAATATTGTTTATGTTGTGCATACAGGTTCATATGTGGTGCTGATATTTCCTCCAAAAGTTGTTCTATTGAAGAAGAGATAGTTGATGTTGATACATCAATACAGTTTAGGGATATACCTGATTCTTTTGTCAATCTTCCCGCCAACTCATACCCACTTGTGATAACATTTCAGAAGTTTCTAATGATGCTTGATGGGACTGTGGGGAATTCTTTTTTTGAAAGATTTAGTGATCTATCTTCTCTAAGCGAGAACCTTGGTGTAAGATCTGTTGTCTTGGAGACTTTTATAAGGAAGAAGGAGGTGACTTATGACAGGTTTGATTCATTATATTGGCCGCATTTCAATTCCCAATATACCAAGATGCTAGATTCATCCAGAGTGTTCACTGAAATCATGTCTCATATAAAAGGGAGTATGTCATCTGTGGAGTCTGGTGAAGGGAAGTTAAGCCGTCAAGATTATCTTTTCTTGTCTGAAAACCGGGCGTCGAGTTTAAGCAAGCAGAAAAGGGAGATCATATATGATATTTATCAAAGTTATGAAAAAATGAAGATGGATAAAGGGGATTTTGATTTGGCTGATATTGTTGCTGACCTTCATTGCCGATTCAGAATTCACAAATATGAGGGCGATGAAATGCACTTTGTATATATTGACGAAGTGCAGGATCTAACCATGAGTCAAATTACTTTATTTAAGTATGTGTGTCAAAATGTAGAAGAGGGTTTCGTTTTTTGTGGGGATACTGCACAGACCATCGCAAGGGGAATTGATTTTAAGTTCCAGGATATCAAATCTCTCTTTTACAAGAAGTTTGTGCTAGAATCAAAGAGAAGTGCCTATAACCAAGGAAAGGATAAAATGAAAGTTTCAGAATTTTTTTTGTTGAATCAGAACTTTCGGACTCATGCTGGAGTGTTGAAATTGTCTCAGAGCATCATTGAGCTTCTTTTCCGTTTTTTCCCTCATTCTATTGATGTTTTGAAGCCTGAGACCAGTTTGATATACGGGGAAGCTCCAGTTGTTCTTGAATGTAGAAGCAGAAAAAATGCAATTGTAACTATTTTTGGCAACACTGGGCATGAGAGTGGGAAAATTGTTGGTTTTGGAGCAGAGCAAGTTATTTTGGTACGTGATGATGACGCTCGGAAGGAAATTTTAGACTATGTTGGGAAACAAGCTCTTGTTTTAACTATTTTGGAGTGCAAAGGGCTCGAGTTTCAGGTTGTTTAAAAGTCATCATATATGATTCATTTGTGTTTGGAATGTTATGTTTGTTAATTTTAATGGGCATCTGTGTTCTATTGTAGGATGTATTGTTGTACAACTTTTTTGGCACTTCACCTTTGAAAAATCGATGGAGGGTGATTTATGAGTATATGAATGAACAAGATATTGTGGAACTTACAGAATCAAACTCTTTTCCAAGTTTCAATGATTCCAAACACAACATTTTGTGTTCTGAGCTGAAACAGCTATATGTGGCTATTACTCGTACAAGACAGAGATTGTGGATATGTGAGAATACAGAGGAGTATTGTATACCTATGTTTGATTATTGGAAAAAGAAGTGTCTTGTACAATTCAAAGAACTGGATGATTCACTTGCTCAGGCAATGAAAGTTGCAAGCAGTCCCGAAGAATGGAAGTCACGTGGCAAAAAGGTTGTTTTTGTAGCTGACTGTTATATTCGTTGGGATTTTAATTTCATAGTATTAGATTTTATTAATATGTCTTATTTTTTATTTTATTGAATCATGAAGCAATGTTACTTGTTAGCTCGTTATTATAATTTTCTTTTCAATTTAAATTATCCCTATACCTAAATACCTCACATGTGATATTATGCTATATCACAAATAGTTTTATACTTTTATTACTGTGTAACGTATAGATTAATGCTTTTAGATGTTCCTCTTTTGTCTAGTATTCTTTTTGCTCTAAATGATATATTATTTTGACTGTTCCTTTGCAGTTATATTATCAAAATAACTATGAGATGGCAACAGTTTGTTTTGAAAGAGCAGGAGACTCTTATTGGGAAAAAAAGTCTAAGGCTGCTAGTCTTAGGGCTACTGCAATCCGTTTACATGACTTGAATTCCGAGGATGCAAATGCAATCCTTAGGGAAGCTGCTGAAATTTTTGAAGGCCTTGGCATAGTTGAGTCTGCTGCCCAGTGCTTTTCTGATTTGGGGGATTATGAAAGAGCTGGTAAATTCTTTAGCTTTGGCATCTATGATTATAGTTTTCTGTCATTTTCTATTAAAAAAACATTAGGATATCTTTTTAGAACACAAATAGCAAGTTTATCCTACATGGTCCTATTTTGTGATCTAGAATATTAAACGATGAAGATAGTTCATTTCACTGATGAATATATAAATCAAAACTCATAATACACATTGGTAAATTGTGGTTTTGTGATATAAATTTGAACATCAACATTTGGAAGACGTTCTCGTTGATTTTTTACGTTTTGGTATTGGGATGCTTTGTTTTATCAATTTTTTTCCTTGTTTTCTGTTTTGTTCTTTTGTTTAAGAGGATTCTTGTTTCTACTCACGCATTAATAAATTTCTTTTTCAATGTTAACATCAACACTAAACAACAGTACTGCACTTCTATGCATGAGGTGTATAAGCATTTGTGCCTAGTGCCCACAGTAAATTTATTGACTTCAAGTCATATAACTGTTCTTTCAGTATTTAAGCATTTCTTCAACAAGTACTTTTGAACTTAGACACTCCATCATACTACTACATGTGGGACTTGAGCATTCCACAATATGTTTCTATCAAAGGACAAAATTGAGGGAAGGCTCGGAGAAATTATGAGCCAAATACTATATTATTAATTTACGGGTAAATTACACTCACCTCTCTTAAGGTTTATTCAAATGTCACTCACACCCCCTCTACTTTTAAAATAAACATTAACCTCCCTTAAATTTTTCTAAAATGGACAAATACCTCCCTTCATCCCCTAACACGTTTGTGCATTGTTAAGCCCTAATTTTCTTAGGAAAACTGACAGATTTCTTTGGTTCTCTTGCTAATCACGCTTTCATCTCAAAGTTCTTTCATTTCATTTGCCACCTTGTAGGTCCAATCTCAAATCGTTTTCTTGTTAAATCTTTAAAAAAATAAATCCTTAATTTATTTGCCTAAAACAATCCCTAAATTTTCAAAACCAATTTTGCTGATTTGGACCTTTTATGCATTTTGCATCGACCATGAAATCAGTTTCACATGGTAGGCGAAATTTGACTTGGACCCATGCCAACTTTTTTTTATTTTTAATTCCTTTCATATCAGCCATAAAATTTGGTGAGAGCTTCAAGAAGACTGTATAGATTTCGATTCTCCTTTACTTTAGAAGATTTGTACCGGAACGAACTCAGTTCAGAAAAACAAAATGAGGGAGACGAACAGTAACTTCAATTTCCTTTTCTTTTGCTAAAAAAAAAAATTCCTTTTCTAACGGGTGTTTAACAGTGTCAAAATGAAGGGAGGTAAGTGTTTTTTCAAAACTAGAGGGGTGTGAGTGACATTGAATAAACTTTAGGGGAGGTGAATGTAATTTGCCCTTAATTTATTACGCTACTTTGAAATATATGGAGAGTCTAGAAGCAAAGAGGGAAATGCAGGAATCAGATGTAGGAGGTGGTTGTGATGCTAAAAGATAGTGGAGTGATGAAATTACAGTTTTATTGAGAGTCTGTTTAGAGTATTGTAAATATAACAGAGCATCTATGTTCCAAGGATTGTAATCCTCAAATTTTAATGATCAGAGGGTTATTTTCAAGTTACTGTTTCTTTATTTTACTCTTTTTTTAAGAGCTATTTCACGAAGCTAAGAAAATGATTATATTTCCAAAAAAAACCATTCCAAACACACATTAAGTTTAACTTTTTAGTGTTGTTCACTTCTAAAATATGACCATAAAGCAGTAATATTTCAATTACTATAACAAGAAAGTACAGAAGCCAACTTACTTGGATATTTGAGTAGTTATCCATGAAATCATTTACAAAAACGAATTATATATCGCATGCTTTGATTAAAATTTATTTTCCTTTTTTGTTTGCAGATGAAATTCAATCAAACTAAAATATATTCTGGACTAAAACTGTTTTTATAAGTACTGCAAGATATAAAAGGTTTATGCAGATTCGTATAAAAATTACACCTTTCATCTAAATTTAGCTTTTTTTATAAAGACTTCCATATTTCACTTGGACAAAGCTTTTATATGACTATTCAGAACTTTTGTCTATACTTAACTTTAGTTGTAGTTGCTGATTATATTAATTGACTTCATATTTGTTGTTGATGAATCCGTTTGATTTGAGTTAGGCATTTGACTCATTTTGTTGTAGAAGCAAATATAATTTGGTAAACATCATTTTCAATCCTCTAATGAGATCTCCTATGCTTACACATTTTAATTGATTTTATGTTTAGGCTATTTTTTGCATTGTGAACTTTTACTCTTCAAAATTAATCGTTTTCTGCTAACAGGGAAACTTTACATGGAAAAATGTGAAGAGCCTGATTTGAAAAGGGCAGGGGATTGCTTTTACTTAGCACATTGTCACGAAATGGCTGCTCAAGTGTATGCTAGAGGAAGTTTCTTCTCAGATTGTTTGAATGTTTGCGCAAAAGGTGGATTGTTTGACATTGGATTACATTACATTCAGTGCTGGAAACAAAATGAGAGTGCTGACCCTGGTTGGGCTAATAGCCATGATCTGAACGCAATTGAACAGAAATTTATGGAAAATTGTGCCCACAATTATTTTGAGAAAAAAGATATCAAATCTATGATGAAATTTGTTCGAGCTTTTCACTCGATGGATTTAAAGCGCGGGTTCTTACGATCATTAAGCTTACTTGACGAGCTTCTTGAATTGGAAGAGGAATCAGACAACTTTATGGAGGCTTTGAACATTGCTAAGCTGATGGGTGATATTCTTCACGAGGCTGATTATCTTGGAAAAGCTGGTGAATTCTTAGAAGCATATGAACTAATGTTTTTCTATGTACTTGCAAAATCTCTTTGGGCTGGAGGAAGCAAAGCATGGCCCTTCAAGCAGTTTACACAGAAGGAAGATCTTTTGGGAAGAGCGTTGACATTTGCAAAGGAAGTGTCAAGCAGCTTTTATGAGCTTGCATCCACAGAAGTTGAAATACTATCAAATAAGCATGATAACATTTGTGAAATAATGAATCAATTGAAATCTTCTCGCATTCATAGAAGTATCAGAGGGGAAATATTATGTTTGTGGAAACTGCTGGATTCTCATTTTCGGCTAAACTCCTCTAAGTATGTCTGGCGAGACAGCTTGTTTGATGTTTCTGTCCAAGGCATGATTATGAAGAATCAATTTTCTGTGGGGACATTGTTTTATTGTTGGACATGTTGGAAGGATAACATTGTTCATATGCTAGAATCCCTTTCAAATTTCAAAACTCAAGAGCCTCATCCACATTGCAGTTACGTAAAGTTTGCATTCAATTATTTGGGTGTTCAGAAGCAGATTTATAATCTCAATGACATTTACCTTTTGGTCATCCCTGATGCTAACTGGGTGAAGAAATTGGGCGATAGATTGCTAAAGAAGAATGGTAGGCTAGTCTCTGTTGATGTTCAACCTCTAGTTTCTTTTGCTCAGAGTTATTGGAGTTCAGAATTACTTTCTGTTGGCGTGGATGTCCTGCACAACCTCGACGCACTCTACAAGTTTTCAGTTCATAAGGCCTTTTCCAAATTCAATCAATTACAGTCGTTATTGCATATCTATGAGGTCTCAAAATTTCTTCTCAAGTCCAAGTGTTTTAGCCATAGCCACAGTAACTTGAAAACACTGGAGACATTTTACAGAAAGTCAATTGAGTGTTTATTCCACCATGTAGTTCCCCTTGACTGGAAGAAATCACTGGCAAAAGAAATGGTTTACCTAAGGTTAACTGAAGTGTGGCAGGACATAATGAAAGAGGTCATCTATGAAAACACTAAACAGAAAGATAGATTGACCTATGGTAAAATTGGAGGGGTGGTAGTTATGATTCTTGGTACAGCTAATGTAAAAGATGATCTGTTCGTGCAAGTTATGACAAGGTTTGAAGATAACAAATACTGGAAAGATTTCATTGAAAGCTTACGGTTGTTTTCAGCGCATGATATTTTACCAGACAAGAAAGCAGATTTTGAGATGCATCCTGCTTGTAAGCTTTACAAAGCATTGTGTTATACTTGGAGTGTGAATCGGATAAAGGAAGTTGACTATATATCTCCCAGCTGCTTTATGTATCTTGTTGAACAGCTACTTCTGTTGACATCATGCTCGACGGGGAGGCTCATTTATGCGACAAAGTCATCTTTCACTGAATGGCTTATTTGCCAAAATAAATTTTCCCTTGCAAATTTGAGCTTTAAGGCTCCTGCAGACACAAGAGATGTCCATGTTTTTATTGAGAATTTCCTCCGCAAATTTGTTAATGATCAAAATGATATCAAAACCTGGATTAAAAAATCAAACTTGGATGTGGATAAGAATTTTCCATCACTTTTCCTTCGATCAGTTGTTTTGATGTGCTTGCTTTACCTCAGCACTGGGAGTCCGAAGTATTTAGAATTATTACTTCACAGTTTGTTGAAGAAAAGCGATATAACCGCTCAATTGCCTTTGGAATTTTGCAATGTTCTTCGGAAAGGAAATAAACACATGGGTTTGGAAGTCATTGCAGAGGCATTTAAAGTAATTGGAAACCCCTTGGTAATTGTCAGGCTTCAGAACAGTTCTTCCAAAATCGTGTGTTCAGATGCTGTGTTTGTGGATTTAGCGACGTACAAAAAAAGAGAGCTCGTTTTAGAAATATTATTTCCTAGTATAGTTGACAGTGTGGGTTGGGAAACCACAGCAGAAGCCTCTGAATCAAAATCTAAGGAGTTTCCTTCAAACCTTCAAAATAAAAGCTCTGCTTCTGTTTCAGATCAGGCATCAGATGTGGATGGTGACTGCTTCTGGAATTGGTTGGAAAATTTCAAGTCTGAAACTGATGTATTATGTCTTAAAAGTCTTTCACCTGATTCCATATGGGCCAGCCAATTTTTTCTTCATTATTTACATTCTCTCCAGGGTTTTTTGGATCATTACAATGAGCTTTGGAATTTGTTACAAGAAAACCCTGTTATTATGGAAAACAAAATTGAAATGGAGGAGTATGTGAGCTTTCTTGATGAAATGAAGGAACTTCGAAAAATTATGAGCAAGGGGTAAGCTATATAAGTATACAAGTTTTTAGGTTGCTGTCCAATACTAATCAGCAGTTTTAAACATTTCAATATGGTTTTCTGTTTCTGCTTACTTACTCGTTAATCGTTTTGTTCTCTTCTCCAGCGGTTTGATGGCCGAGAAGGAGAAGGACACTGCTATTGTGCTTCCAAAGAAAATTCTTTCAAGACGATCAACAGTAGCGCACATCTTGTATCAGCTGGATTTGGCTCAAAGGAATACCGATGCTGAGTCCGATTCATCACAAGCCAGCACAACAGTAAGCGATGATGACTACGAGGAAGATTTTTGAAGGAATCAATAGGTAACATGTCCAATAATTCTCAAGGTGCAGTTAATTCAGGACATGGAAAGGCCAAGGAAAATAACAAGGGGAAGAACAACAAGTACAAGAAAAACAAGGGAGGGAAAAAGGGTAAGAAGTGAAAATTGTCAGGTCTTTTGTACATGCAAATGCTGTAGTAATTTTTGTGTTTACACTTCAAACTGTCCGGTTATGTTATATCTTGATTTTGGAATCTTTTCAGTAAACTTTTGAAAAGTATTTTAAAGATTTATTATTGATATGAAAATGTTCGTAACGAAAAGATTTAGAGAAGCCCCCGTATAAATTTAGAATTTGATTCATTCATGAACGAGAAATCAAAGTCAGAAGTTCTAGCATTTTGACTGCATGTATATATAGAACAATAGGCAATAGCTATCGATTGTTCTATATATATCATACTAGAAAAATGAGATTTTTTATCTCAGGTTTCTTTTTTGACCGAATTTTTTTGATCTTAGGTTAACAAAGGATACGAGAGAGGAATGGAATAATGTTGGTTCAATATTTTTTTTTTTTAAGATGGTTTAATTCTTATTTCTTATACAAAATAATAAATCAGTCCCCGTGAGCTTACCTCAATTGGTAGAGACATTGCATGATTTATGCAGGGGCCGGGGTTCGAACCCCGGACACTCCACTTCTCACATTTAAATGTGTGAGGTCTAGCTACTAGGCTACTAGACAAAAAAAAAAAAATCAAACTCTGTACATTAGCCAAATCTCATTTCGTCCGTACAAGAAAAAAAATTGTGATTTATGTTCAATCACTCCAGATGGCAACATAACACGATCAAAACATTATACAATCATCTCATATAGCGTTTATTTATCAAAACAATAGCTATAACATGTATCTGTCAGCCTTTGATATCAATTGATAAATTTTTAACAAATTAGCCGAATCATAGATATAAAATTATAGATTTGGCGATGATCAAGAACAGTGTATCTTTTAGAGTTTAAGAGACATGGGGTGAGAGAACAAGTATGAGTGGTTTGACTACTTTTATTGTCTTTTAGGCTTTTTCAACACGGTTTTCTAAGACCATCAATAACGGGGGAGAGGGTTCTCACCCTCATTGTGTCATTAGAGAAATGGGTGCGTATAGAGATGAGTATTTCTATAAGTATTTGGTTTTGAAGTAGTGTGTTTTGAGTGCTTCTGAAGTAAGCATATGAAGATAAAAAAAATGAAGATAATGTAATTATATTCTAATAGGAGGACACAAATTTAAAACAGATTTTGATCCTTATGTGAGTTTTCATATTCTAGGGGTCATGTGCAGAAAAAAAAACATATTATTTTGTGAATAAAAATCACACGGGTCTTTTGTAGGAACCTATGTATCATGGTATGGTGCGGCCACACTACATATAGATCACAAAAATTATTGATAATTTCCTGTTGTCATGGGTCCGAAAAAAATGTATCAATATATATATAGTAATTACTTATGGCTCAACTTCCATTTTTGCATGTGGCTTGTAAAATGTGGAGTGCCTCCTCTTTATAAACTTTTTTCGAGAGTCCTGTTTAACCGATGTGGGACTAAATCCACCCCCTCAAAGCCAACACAATGAAGGTGTTGGAAGCTGCAATGAAGGCTAACCAAAGGCCGCAATTAAGGCGACTAGGGACGGACCACAATAAAGGCTGAATTTCCAACAAAATGACATCACCATCAATATTTCTATTTATTTACCGACAGTAGAAAGAACACTATGCTCAACCCCTGATTCTTCTAGGTTGATTGGACAATTTTTTCCAAAGTTTTTCTCCCATATACGACATGTGAACCTTATTTTACTTTGAAACATTATAACAATCATATTATACCCAAAAGAGTTTTCTAAAAGCATTATTCAAACATCCCATTATTCTGAACTCTCTAAGCACAACAGGACCAATAGCGTGACTTTGGTAACTGGACTCTATATATTGATGAACCAACATTATTGCTTTGTACAAAAATAAATGTAAGATTAATGCATAGCCAACTCAAGTAAATAGTGTTTGGCAGCAAGTATAGTTGACAAAAAATATAAACAGATCATGCAGGAAGTGTGAGACAACGATAATATATATATGGCAAAAACTATAGCCAACTCAAGTAAAATGTACATAACCATTCCATGAAATCATAAATATGATCACTCAGCAAGCAATGAGGATGCTGTCAATTTCAAACTACTAATAAATATATGAAGAGATTGAAATTTGGAGGAAGGCATAGTGCATTCTAAAGGTTTGGTAATTTTCTTCTCTGCTAATATAAATTGTTGCACTTACTTGCATAATCAAAACTGTTAAGTAACACAGAAGAAACCATTTTTTTTTTTGAAAGAACAGAAGAAACCAATTATACCAGGTAGCATGATATTCATGGACAGAGTACTTCACAACATTTGTATCCTTCTCAATATACAAAATCAACCAGAAGTTTATAGTTAAAAAGAAAATTAAATGTTGTTGGCACCTTTAAGATTAGGTATATTGCACATGAGCACATCTATAGACATATGGAGGTCCAAATGGTTGCCGGAGCTACGAGCTTGCACCCTTCATTCTTTATTCTCAGAAACTGTTCAGAGTTTATTACAGTGGCAGAGAAAATAGAATGAGATGACAAAAGTGAGAGCTTTATCTACAAAGGTATTAACAATGGTTTTTTTTTTTTTTTACAGCAAACAGAAAACTATATGTTTATCAAGTTTGAACTCTAACATTAACAACATGTTGCTACATCTGATATGCTTGTAACAAAAAGGTCTTGACACAAATTATATAACTGAGCTTTAATTTTCTTGCCTTTAATTGTTTCTATTCCATACTTGATATTTCTTGGCAATAGAGATTAGGTGATACACTAGTGCAAGCAAATAATGATTTGGAGGTTTCATCCCATATTCTAAATCTTACTGAGTTATTACTTATTAGAAGGTTGTGACTTATGAGAGCTTCTTTTAAATAAGTTGTTTTAAAATCTGTTTAATAGCGCTCATTTGAATCATGATATATAGTTTACTTTGAAAAATGCAGCTGGATGATTTGAGGATGATAGAGATATAATAATGATGAAAATTGAGTTAGTTATACTGAACTAGTTTTTGAGGATGATTTGATTTGTCATCTACATATGGAGGGGTAGTTCTTAATTCCATGTTGTAATAATGGGCTTTGCTTTCTTGCCAAGCTACTATGTATTAAGGAAAATTTGTGTCAATTGAATTCCAATTTTGCATTGCTGCTTTGTATTCATGTTCGAATACATCATCTCGCTGATTAATTGTTGCAACTTCTTTCCCTTTATCTGATTTTGTGCAAGATACCTGAACAATCATAACTTTTCCGTAGATTACTAAACAATCATTCGACCATAGTTTATATGTCCAGGCGTTACAATCTGAACTGTCTCAAATTTATGATTTTCGTGTATATTCTGTATTTTTATAGTACATAAACCTGGCGACGAGTTATTTTACTATAGGACCTCCCCTTCAGTATTGCTACCACAGTAGAGTTTAACCACCAAGTTTGGGATGGATTGGTGTGGTTCCTCCATGCCTAGGACACTAGAATATCGAACCATGAACAAAGTAAAGTCATGAGATAAAAACATATTGTGAGGTCCTAATTCTTGACCGGTTAAAATGTTACAAATCCTAAGCTTCTTTTAAATATTATATATTTGGTATGAAAATCTCAAGCTGTCTTTCTGTACTTTGACAGAGACATCTGTTTTATCTTTATTTTTATTTGAAAGATGCAAGTAATGTTATGCGCAACCGATTTATTTGTAGGCCAAGTCTATGATGAACAAGTGAGACAAGTCTTGTATCATGCACAAGTTTGTTTTCACCATTGCATCAAATGAGATGTGATGAACTTTATTGATTCAATGGTGAAAAACAAACTTATGAATGTTGTAAGATTAATTTACTTGCGCACGTTAGACAAAACCTCTCTATTTCTTTTATTTATCTCTTATACCAAACAACACATCAAATCAACTCTATTTTTCACACTCTCTCTCTTTTCACACTCTCTCTTACCTATTTCTCTCGTCACAACTTCTCTCCTAAACCAAACACATCCTTAAAGTTGGTCCACCATAGACATTTGGGGTTAAACTTAACAGTTAGGGATTTATTTGACTAACAGAGGTAAACTTGAGGGACCAAAACATGAGTTTTATTAATTATGGGACCAAAATGAAAATTGATAATTAATTAGGGGAACAAATGACCTATTAAGCCTAATAATAATATGATTTTCATATTGGATACTTTAACATGTGTTATTACTAGTGATCTAACCCGTGCGTCGCACGATTAAATTTTATTAGTTCATTTGTCTTCAACCGGATCTCATTCGATTTCCTTCAACTATTCACCTGCATACCGTGATAAATATTGATTTTACCAAACAAATGCAAAAATAGAATATTGACTTGCACAAACGAATGTAAAAAGAGAAAATAGTTCATATATAAAAAGAAAGATAAATTATATGTTAGACATAAAAACAAAAACAAATGAAATAACGGAAATTTTGGAATAGAAATACAAATTACAAACATCATACAAAAAAAAATGACATCCAAAACCTACGTTCAACATAGAATAAACATTCAACTAAAAACATTACATGTTTTAACACAACTAAAAATAAAAAATCACTTTTCTAGTGTAAAAAATAATGTCGTTTAGGTCCAACATGGAAGAGAAATTGAATCTCATCCCTGTCTCCGACGGGATCAGGTATCTCATCCCTGTACCCAAAGCAAACCATTTCTTGTAATACAAAAAGAAGCTTTCTCCAGCCCTAGAGTAATGTTGTATTGTAGAAAAGAGAGACTGAGGGTGTGAGATGTGGAAAAAGAAGAGAGAGAACTCGAGTGAGTCCAGACACACTGACATTCTTACTGATTAAGTGAAATGGTGTAGGATTTGAAATTTTATTTATATAAAAGAGTAATATAGTAATTTTTAACATCCGAAGGAAGAGTCTAGGTATAGGTTCCGAGTGGGTATATATATCCATGTAACATGTCTCGTATCTATGTTTTGAAATCGAGGAAAAGCCAAACTCATATCCAAACTCAATCAAAGCGGAAAACCCCATCCAATCGGGGTGCATTTAGGCGGGTACCCACATATATGAGTTTTGGTGCCATGCCTAATTACTAGGATCCATTCTCCTAAAAACCAAATGGTTAACACAAAAAAAAGGCCACGTCAAATAATAGTTGAGAGGTTAAGTATCAAGCCACCTCTCAATTCAACATAACTTTTGGCGTATTAGTGCATATAATAAAAATATGTCTTGAATAGTTTTGGCGTATTGGCCATGCCTAATATATGTGATATCATGGACATAAATTTCATATTTAATAGAAATTCAAGACACTCACCAATAGTTTATTAATAACAAATGTTTGCCCCATATTTTTTTTTATTTACTATTCACATAAACTTATCCCATATTTCTTTATATTTATCAATGCAAACATTTTCCCCTTTTTTATTATATTTATCAATGATAAATACCTAACTTGAGTTTTTTTATTAATTTATATGTGACAAATATTTGTCTAATATTTTATAAATTAGCTCGATCGTTGACTCGGTAAAGTGTTGAGTCATTGATTGAATCACTGGTTGAATTGCTCTTGAAAAAAATTAAAATGCATGACACAATCTTATAATTGTCTCAATATAAAAAGTTGTATATATTAAAAGGAAGCCATATGAATATCTATATTAATATTTTTTTCCTCAAAAAAGTAGTATTAATGATAACAAACCTACTTTATCATTTTTGCAAGGACGACCATATTATTTATTATTTTGAAAATGATATTTTAAGTTAAACACGTTTTTAGTCTCTGTAAAATTATCAAGTTCACGTTTTGTCTTAAAAAAAATCATATTTTTTAAACCTTAAGAAAATCATCTTGCATGTAGGTTTAATCTCAATTGGAACAAAACATGTTTAATTATTTTTCAAATTTTAAATTTTGAATTGTTTTTTTCACATATATGTTTATAACAATATAATAATTTCCTCCACAAAATTTTAGATTTTCTTTACTTAAAATTAATTGAATATTAATTACTTGGATTTTTTTTGTAGGTGTGAGATTTTTTTTATAGGTACGAAAAAAATTAATTTTGTAGGGACAAAAAAAAAGTTAATAATAATAATAATAACTTTTTTTTACTGATATACTAATAGTAATAAATTAAGTGATGATTTTTTCATTTTTCTTCCTCTTTCTCTTTGACATTTCTTTCTCTGCCTTCTCTCTAAGCTAACCCCTCCACCGCCTTACCCTTTGGATCTAAATCTCACCCACCAAGATTTAATAGTTTCTAATGGTGGTGCGATGAGAGCTTTCCTTCTCTGCACCACCCTTTTCTATTCCTTTGGTGCTACGATATGAGTTTCTTTGGTTCCTATGGTTTTGCGACGTGTGTTTTGGAGTTTGTCTCCTACTTCATACTGGCATCCACCGTGCCTTAGTTTGATATTATTTGTCGTCCACAAGGTTAGTTTCGATTGAGGTTGGTCTACGTGTCGGAAGGTTGATGGTTGTTGGTGGATAGAGTCGTTGCTTAGGCGAGGTTGCTGGCAATATTGTCACCAATGTTGGTTTGGTGGTCATTGACGTTTTGTTTCGTTCTAGATGGGTCGTTGGTGGTGTTCGTGTGTGGTTGGTGTGTTTTTTGTTTTCATGGGTCTACTACTATGTGGTATGTGTTTTTATGCTTCCATTCTTGTCCAGAGATTGAGTGATAGAAGATTTTTGGCCTCTTTTTTGATGTGGTTTAGTTTAAAAAACCCAGAAAGGTCTGGTTCTAATAACTCGAAAGGGTCTAATTACTAACATATTGGACTCTTTGCTCGATCTAAGTTTTTACGCGTCGACTAAAACATGTTGAGTTTGGTGGTCTGACCTCTTCGATTATCTGTTGTTCCAAATTTGTTGAAATCTGCAGGTTTCAAGGCATCATGTTTGCCTCCACTCTGGTATCGACTGGTTATCTGTGAAGTCCATGTGACTATTCATTGATTGTTAATGTTCGAAAGAGTTTTTATGCTTGCTGCTTTGTTTAGGAAGTTGTTGGCACTTGAATTTTGCTTGTGTTGGCGGTCGATCCATTCATCATTTTTTTTTTTAACTCTAATTGTTCTTTCCAAATGTTCACTCTTCATATTTCTTACAATCTCGTTTCACGACCGTACGCAGGTTTGCTGGGTTGCACGTGTGATGAGTGAATTTTTGTTATTATAGGTTAAAGTTGGTCCACTTAGTTTGTTTTATCATGATGCATTCCCGTTCAAGTTATACCTGCGTCAAGTATAATACCCCCAATCATTGTATCACTTACTTTTTATTTAATATAATTGTACTCTTGCTTAAAAAAAGTAATAAATTAAGTGATGAACATGTAACATGATTAACCAATATTTAGAAAATCCAACCAATCATTGAACCGGTAAAGGCACCATTATAAGGTTCAAGAGTTTAACTGTGGTTGAACCACATTTGAACCACTCTATAATTGACAGTAAAATAGTTGGATTCTGGACTTTTACCTATGGAAAAATGACATTTGATGACGGATTTTATCTGTAGGTTCACAATTTTTTTCCTTTTTTTCAAATTTTAAGGCCCCTTTAAGTTTGATGCTCTGTGCCAAGGGCCTTGATGCACTTGCAGAGGGCCGGACGACCCTGTTTTAAGATGATCAAACCACTCCCCATATTATAATATTTATACCAATTGACTTAAGTTTATGGAGATCCTTTTACTATTACTTTAATTTCGTTAATAATTTAGTAAATAACCAACAATAGATTAGTTCAATTAGTAAATCACTTGAACCCCTTAAGTATGTGGTTAGAAGTTTAATTTTTGTCTAATGCATATGAGAAAAAAAATCTGAATAAGAGATGAGAACCTAGTTTGTGTGCTCCAGAGTTTCTTCGACAAAGATTAATCTTTGTTAATTGACGGTGAAAATTTTGTATCATTATCATGATAAAAAAAATGATTTAGTAAGTATAATATTATATCTCAAAATCTATTAAAAAAATATATCTCAATCGTAAAAAAAATATATCTCAAAATAAATATAACAAAAATTCCTAAAAAATAAAATAAACATAACAAATAAGAAATAAAAATAAAAGGGATATTTCAAAATTAAAAATAAAGAGAAAAGAGAAGGGATATTATTTGTTGCTTGATGGACACATGTGATTTCTGCACCCTCTCTACCAGTGTCATCTCTACATTCTCTCTTCTTTTTCCATCAACTCCGACCGCCTCATGCTAAAATAAAATCATCATCTTGATCTACCTTTTGTCATCTTTATTTCTCAGATCTACAAAGTTCATTTTTAAGACAGTCAATTTCTTCATTTTACGACCACCACAAGCTTCCATTAACAAAACTAAGTTCTGAAGTATAACAATTTGATGCTCTCAACAAAACTCAGTAATAAAAATATTAATTAGAGTATGTTAATCGAGGACCACCACGCCGGAGGTCAACCCAGCCGCGTCGGAAAATTAAACAACATATTTTTTTGTTGATTTTCTATGTTTAGATTTAAACTATTCCCTTTTCTTTTATACTCATTTCCTCTCTATTCTTCTACTATATTCTAATTTTCTGAACAATCCTCTATGTTCTTGAATGACATTTTATTATTATTGTCATCGTAAAAAGATGACTTCTTTTATCCATTCTGCAGAATTCTTTTCTAATCTCTCTCCACCTTTCTTCTCTTGACAATAGATGCTATGCTACCACTATAGCCTACTTATTAGACCATGTCCAATCGTGTTGAAAGACCATGTTGAATGTACCCTTCAACAAGTGAAAAAGCTCCAATGAGTGTGTTGAATGAGGGTGTGGAAGAGAGAGAGGATGAATTAATTCAACATGTTTAATCTGCTGCGACAGGGAC
>Ga0315914_1003486_pt1 | contig 23881 bp, 9 predicted proteins | sample MpolenodulesMG_FD_203920 | JGI IMG/M metagenome (GOLD analysis project Ga0315914, IMG submission 203920) | Medicago polymorpha root nodule microbial communities from Los Angeles, California, United States - elongated nodules | ecosystem: Host-associated > Plants > Roots > Nodule | place: USA... | reverse complement strand
GTGTGTTAAACTCATGTGAGGGAATTTTGGGGTGGAAATGAGGAAATTTGTTTGGGAAAAAAACAATTTTGTTAAACTGAAAGATAGAAATAGATAGTGATATTATTAGTTTAATGGTCAAATTGTTGAAAAGTGATAATTTAAGGGCTAAATTGATTATTTACTCGTCAATATATTTTTTTTATAGAAGAAATGCCGATGGATAAACTTTTTTTTTTTTTTTTTCTTTTCTGAGCAATGGATAAACTCCTTATCAACTAAAAAAACTTGTTTATTCATTTACATTTTGAATCATGACACGTGAACCTTTTTTTTTTGAATGATAACACAGAAAATACATTGTTTTATTGTAACCTCAAACTCAAAGGTTGTTTGGATCAAATTCAATGGCAGAAAAGGAACCCAAACTTAAAGATTCGGTTTCAGGTATTATCATTTAACATTATCATCTTTTCTACGTTCCGTTTTACAAATAATATTCTTATTATTCTTGATTTGGATTTTGTGGATTTGTTTCAATTGATTAATTATTTAGATGTTAGTGTTGAAATTTAACATAACGCCATAATATCCTTTTTAGTCATAGAATTAGCCGGTGTATAATCTAAACTATGGCTCTTGTTTTTGGATTTTTATGAGCTTTTCTGCATCCCTATTGTTGAAAGTTAGTTTCCTTTTGGTTGTGGTCTTATGGAGGAGACATGGAGTTTTTTTTTTTTTGTTCGAAGCTCAATATCTGGTCCTAATGGGGAGCTTACCGCATTGGTAAAGTTGTTGTCACATGACTGAAAGGTCTGAGAGTGTAACAAACATGGTAAGATTGCGTACAATACACCAAAATGGTGGGACCCTTCCCTGACCATGCGTATGCGGCAACTTAAGTGCACTGGGCTACCCCTTCAATACCTGTTCCTAAGGTATTCCGAAAAACCAATCCACCGTCTACTAGCGGGATGTTCAATGGAAGTATGGACCAGCCAAACATAGGAATCGTTTGCACTTGACTGGATTTAAACTTGAGATGTAAAGATGAGCACACTCTTAGGTCTTAAGCCTTCACCTTCAGGCCAACCCAGGATGGTTGAGATGTTTGTTTTTTAAACCAAAGTAATTAGTATCTTTGACCATAGTAGACGATCCATGTATACCTATAACTTAGGTATGCTATGAGCACATCTAGTTTTTTCTTTAATTATAGTTGGACTACTTTCCAAATGGACAACTCCTACAGGCCTTGGAACGTCATGTTGCCAACTCTTATAACACCATGCCGGTTATTTTGTTGTATTGAAAGGGATATGGAGGTTTTATTTTGAAAGGGGTATATGGAGATTATTTGTTTTCTTCTGTATCTTACATTAAGATTTACTAGATGATAAATAACTACCTAAGTTGCTTGACTTAATGCATGTTTGGATTGACAGTAAGCTAGACGAAACCATGGTGACAACGTGATTTTGTTAAAGCTATAAAGTGTAGCTTTTGTCAAAATTATGTTGCGTCGTGACTTTGTTAAATTCACCATCAATTCAAACATCCACTTAGTGCAAGGTCTTTGGTTCATTGCAAGTTTGGATTGTTGTTGAGTTTGACAAAATTACGGTGCCACTATGGTTTTGTTGAAGCTCTAAAGTGTAGTTTTTGCCAACACACTGGTAATCCAATATGCACTCAAATCCTATATAAATCCTGTGAAAAGCAGATGAATTGGTACAAATTCACGACAGATATATGGTATGGCGATTGAGTATTTTATAAATGATTGGGTTCAGATTTTAAACTCTAAACCCCTGCTTTATATTCTGTTTAATTTGAAAGAAAAAGATGTGAAAGCTCCAAACATTCTTGAGAGGGCTAAGGAGGAGATTCAGGCAGTTTTTCATCATGACAAATCGCCTCGCCATGACAAAGAAACTCATGGAAGGAATGATGACATTGATGAGGGAACTTCTGTTGAAGAAGTCAAAGCTCCCGGTGTGTTTGAAAGGGTGAAGGAAGAGCTTGAAGCTGTAGTTGAGGCCATCCACCCCAAGAAAGTATCTGACACTAAAGACTCTCCATCAAAGTGATCATAGCTGTTAGCTTTTTTTCTTAAAGCAAATCATAGTTATTAGCTAGGTTGCATCTTTTATTATGTAACAAAGAGTGTAAACCTTTTATCCTTGTTTGGATTGACGGTAAATTTGGTAAAATTACGGTGTGGTACTATGATTTTGACAAAAAATACACTTTAAGATTTCAACAAAATCACCGTGCTACCATGATTTCGTTAAACTACACCAACATTCCAAACATGCACTCAATGGTGTTAATCATCAAAACTATACTACTATGTTGCTTTTCTGTGTTTTTTTGTTCATGTGGATGTTTCCTTTAGATATGTAAAGTATATTATTATTCTTATTTTAATTGTTTATTTGGATGCTGAATCCTTTTGCTTTCAGGAAAGAAAAATAATTACCATTTGGACTGTTTAATTATCAATGTTAAAGTTCTGTGTAGACTGTGATCTGTTTCTTATAGTTTATCAGTAAGATTTATAACTCACCAAGTATGTTTCCTCTGCTTTATTGGTGGTCAGTTTGTAAGAACAACACATTTTTCATAACATGGCTCCTGTAAATGAAATAGAATACTAATACACATGTTAATATTGAACTCTAATGACTAAAACACTATATATTCGTACGGTTTTGATTTTTATATTATTTTTTTGCTTTTCTCGGATCAAAACCAACGGTCCATCAAGTTGAATTTTATTCGGTGTCGGATTTTGATGTCAAAATAACAACTCTAACATTTTTGCTTTCAAAGAAACCTTTTTAGGTAATACAGAAGCAAACAGCAAAAGAAACTAGAAAAACTGCACCTAAGTAGAGTTTCTTTGTCTTCAAGACATAAACCTACTTGAAATACAGCATTTGTAATTTTCTTTCCTAGTTAACGTCACCACAGTGAGCAAACATTCATGCACAATATCCAACCTATTACACTTACCATTTCTCTTCCTCAAAGTCTTATCTTAACTTCTTTTCAGCAGCCCTATAAACTCTAAAGTCTAAACAGACTAAACTTATTGGTAGGGAACTTTTTTAATCACTTTTTTTAGCAAAAACTTATTGCAGGTCAGTAGGTAGGTAACATCAGCTTCTTCCTTGACTACATAGCACATCAACTCATGAATGAAAGATCCTTTTACTCAAATCATAAAGCTGCCCTATAAGTAAATAATTCTGAGACAATGGTATACCCCCACGTTAAGAAAGAGTGTATTTATAGCTTCATTTGTTGTTTACTTGTCCCTTCCTCCTGGTTTGCTCTTTAACATGACTGATTGATGACTTATTTTGTGTCATTTTGACCAACCTTTATACAACATCACCAAGTTTATCTATTGTCTATCTTTATGAAATGCTTGTTATCACACAAATGACATGGCCGCAGTCTATTGCAATGCACAGTATTCTACTTTATAATGCCCAATTAACTTAAACAATGAAAGAATAAAGTTCAGCTGCTTTTAAGATACACAAACAACTAAAAAATATGGTATTGATAGGTACCATATTGGATCCTCAATAATCGGTCGGTCGTATGGGGCAGCTCACTATATACCATTAAACTAAGAGAAAAAATATATATAATTGTTTATAGTCAGTTGCACCATACAATCGACTGATAGTAGATGATCAAAGTTGTTGATACACAATGAGTTTCCCTGTTCCCGTCGTTGTATCACGACCTCCATTCGTCATTCTTACCCCTCCCCTACCCCTCTTCATTCCCACCTAAATCCACCCTCATATTCTCCTATGGCCAACCCTCATCTTGGTTGGCGCCACTCTCGACTCCCCATCATGAAGCTGATTACTTAGGTTTCTCTTCACTCAGACGCCCTAACTGAACTCTTTAAAAAAAATTGTGTTAAACCCTGGTTTTCAGGAGAAAAATGTCCTAGTAATTCGAAGTCTGTCCGAAGATAAGTAAAGGCTACAATGATTGTTCAAACTATGATTTGAATTCTCTCTTAACATTTTTTCTTGAACTGAAATTCATTAACCAGATCATTATATCCAATAACACATTGATTGAACTCTTCATAATTTTTTGTTTTTGAGAAATAAAGGTTATATTTCTTTCAGTTACTTTTTTTATTACAATTTCTCCTATTACTCCAATAGTCAAACTGAGCCATTTATGTATAACAACCTCAAATTGCGCATGCATGTTAGTTTCACTTTCATCATCGGTGGCTTATGAATCATAATAAATGATGTAACCAGAATATGGTCCTCAATAACTATGGTAAAATATCCAGCAATGCAGAATACACACACAAATTTAATACCAACTAGTAAAGGCATAGTCCATATTGGAAGTTAGTGAAGATATTTCTATACTATTCTTCAACAACCAACCTTAAGAAACTTAACAATAGTACCTTATTTAATTCTTTAACAAACTCATTAAATATTTTATTTTTTTCCTACAGAACTGCATGTCTCAGGCTGATGATTTTTCTACTTCATATGACTGGCTCTTTGTCCTTGAATTTCTTTCTTCTCTATATGGTAATGAAGCATCCGAAGAAAGGAAAGGTGCTATAAAGTGTATTGTATATGCATCAAAGATTTTATTTTTTAAAAGAAAAAGAAAAAATCTGAAATATCAGATAATTATGGAGATTTTGCAGGTTGTTCTGACATATCAGACTCAAAAGGGGTGCTGTTATTCTGATTTTATGGACCACCATATATAGTACTACTACTTTGGATTGATTTGAAAGAGAAAGCTAATTTTGGCTTGTATTGAAAGTTAAGTTATCCAAGATTAAGGATTTGGATTGTGTGCTGTCACAATTCTGAATATCTGAACTGTCCGATCAAAATCAACGATCCAGATTTTAAGCTTGATATTTGGACTGTTCGATGTTTTGATCGGATAATCTAGATATCAAGCTCAATATCTTAAATTTAAAACAAAATTGACTTTAAATTTTAATTGTTCGATCTTGATCAGACGATACAGATGTGTCACACTGCATACAATGCCACTCCCAAGGTTAGAGCCTTAGAGGTATAAAGACAGTGGAAAAAAGACTAGACTTTTGTAGTACCTATTGAGTTGTCAAATGAGGGGTGAAAAAATTTGCTGAGGTTTTTAACTGTTTGACAAGAAACCAAAAAATCATTTGCTTGTGAATCAAAATCTCTCGGCCAAAACAAAGCTTTTAAACAGTAGCCTTGGAATGTTTGGGGGTCCTGGCCTGCTTTTTGGGATTTGCAGCTTCAAAACTCATTTGGTAGCATTTATCTATATATATATAGCATCAATCATATTGCTTAACCATTTATTCTAGTTATAATTTATTCATATAATTCTATAACCTCTCTCACATCATCACATTCATCATTTGAAGAAAGAAAAAAAATGAAGGGAAGATTATTCTGTTTTCTGCTAACTCTTCAAATAGTGAGTTTGGTTTCTGTTGCAAAGAGGCCTTTTCTTTCAACTCATGGTATTTCACATTCAGGTAAGTCCATTTTCAAGTCTTCAACTTACTAATTTTCAGTGACACATTCTGTTAACTCTTAACTTTTATTTTTGCAGCTCAAGAAAATGCTCCAAAATCTTCACCACCTTATACCATTGAATCAAAAAAGGTATGTCCTAATGTACAAAATCTTGTAAAAAATGGTTATCATGTGTTACTTTAATTGATAATAATTTATAGTAATGTACATGAGTTTATTCCATTCTTTTTTTGTCTTATAGTGACAAAGCATGTTACTATTGTTTCATTGTGTTTATGTTTCTGTAACAGTTAAAGGGTATAATGGGAATAGATGGTATGTCAAAGAAAAGGGAAGTAGAAAATGATAGAGAAGTGAGTAAAATAGGGTCAAGTCCACCAAGCTGTGAGCATAAATGTTATGGCTGTTTTCCATGTGAAGCTACTCAAGTGCCAAGCAGAACAAGCCATTTGGGGATTATGTATGCAAATTATGAGCCTGAGAGTTGGAAATGCAAGTGTGGTCCTTCATTCTATAGTCCTTGAATATTGTATTATTTTCCATTTTAATTATCTGCTACATTGTATTATGAGCCAGAATGATGATCTTTTATCTCATTCTCTAGTTCTTATTTAGTTTGTAAAATCCTCATATTCAAAAGAGTTTTGGTTATTTATGATTTTATTATTACAATCAGTGTTAAGCATATAAATTTCTTATAGGCTAATATTTCTAAACAATGTGCTCAAAACAAATCATCTATTTCTAACAAGGAGCAATCATCTTTTGGTATTTTAATATGTAGTTTCTATGTTGATGGTACATTTGGTAGGTTATGTTCACCCTTGACTTAAGATTACAAGGTGAAAATGAAAAAGAAAAGTGTATGCATGTATTATATCTACAAGCATGTTGCAAAAAATGGAAGTGTCGGGGGAGGAAAAGTTTCTTGGGGTGAGGAGTTGTATAATAAATTTGATTTTGAAGATTATGTAAATTTATTTATTTTTTTGTCAGGTAGCCTAGTGGCTACAATTCACCTTATAAGGTGAATAAGTGGGGTGTCCGGGGTTCGAACCCCGGCCCTTACATATAATAATGCATTGTCCTACCAACTGAGCTATGCTCACGGGACATGTAAAATTTATTTTGATTGTAAATGGAACTGATTTATTGAATATTTTAAGTTTGAATGCAAAATTAAGCCTAATTAATCGATATCATCATTCATAATGTAAAGGGAATTACCAAACTTAATACAAATTTGTCTTTAACAATACATTTTATTTTTCAAATTTAAATTTAAAAATATACAACATAGATATTGAAACTAAAATTTAAATAAGTATGAATGATATAAGATATCGAAACTAAAACTTAAATAAGTTTGAATGATGTAAATACTATAAAATTTAAAAGTTTATGCCCTTGAGAACTTAGATAGACTAGTTGAAAACTAAGCGTGTGTTTGGTTGTGAGAATTGATTATGTAAAATTGATTTTTGCTAAAAATGATTTGTGTTTGGATACATTCATGTAAAAATTAGTTGAACTATAAATTTATGCGTGAAAATCAATTCTAAAATTAAAAGCTACAAACTCTAACTTCAAGTATAATCAATTATGGAGGTAAAATCAATTCTACTCAACAACAACCAAACATGTTTTTTCACTTCTAGAATTAATTTTGATCCTTCTAGAAGAAGAACCAAACATACACTAAGTAATTAACTAAGCGATTAAATTCAAGTCTTGTTAATAAGATTAATATTTAGTTTATTTGTATAGGTACACCAGAAATGAATCAACCTTTGAACCAGAACAACTCCTAAAATTCAAATTCACATTCTCATGGTAAGGGTTAGAGTTAGAGTGCATATCCACTTCAAGTCATTTGAGAATTTAACCTAGTCAAATATTTCCACAATTAGAAAATATTTTAGTCTAGAAAAACTAAAACAAATATAAATCAAATCCAGATCATACTTAATGGCACAGTCTCCAATTCATTTCATCATTTTCATTTCACCATTTTGGGCAACATTAAGCATAGGTCAATATTCACTTTTACACATTCGTTAAAAACTGTTCTGTTTTTGTTCTCTTACATAGACACCATTTGGGTAGAGGCAAAGTCTATGATAGCTTAGTGCCTCGATTCGAAGCTACTAAGGATACAAAACAAAACATGGTCCTGGTATTATCTCTAAGTTTATAGCCAAGAGTCCAAAACCATTGCTATTAAACCTGTGTGCATCATCAGCTCAGAACTGAAACTGCTACTTATCGAACCTGAATTGAGGCGTGATGCTACATCGAGCAGTAATTAATTGTGCTACTTACCAAAAAAAATAATTACTCCCTCCGTCTCTAAAAAATAGTCATTTAAGGTTTATGCATGATTATTAAGAAAATTATCAGTTGTGTTGATTTTGATGGTAAAATTAATATCATTTACTAAAACACCCTTATTAATTGTAGTTAATGGAGTAGTTAAGTTGGATGAAATTTAATAAATAGGGGTATAATAATGAAAAAAATAATAATTATTGCATTGGTATTCTAAAGTAACAATAATTTTGAGAAAAAGAAAAATGTGTTATTTTGGCACCATGTGTGTTCTTTCAAATTCGATTATCTCCAATGCTAATTTTAGTGGACTAATTTGGATTGTTAAAAGAAAAATTATTAACACACAAAGACAAACATTTTTTATCTGATATATCTACGTGTAATGATAGACATTAATCACTCAAGTTGAGTAAAATCGTAAAAAGTGATAAATCTCAAAAGATTTAAAGTTATTGTATTTTAAGAGCTCAATATTAACCAAAAACCTAGGTTTAAACTAAATGAGATATCTTGCCATCTCACATACAAAATATGGTTATATATGAGTCAATATTTAAGAGACTTTCAATTCCTTTTTTTTCCCTTCATACCCAAGACTTTCAATTCCAAATCGACATATATAAACTTTTGAGATTTGATTAATGATTAATATGAAAAAAGTAATGATTAATATTTAAACATATTTTCTTGTTCAAAAAATATTTAAACATATTCATACTTAATTATGCACATACCTCATAATTTTAACAATTAAGTTTTATAATTGATATTACACACATCACTATAGAAGAGCAAAATCGATTTTTTTTTTTTGTATGTGTCATAATCCAGATACTTGTTTACGGATAGGATTCCTTACTTTCTATTACGGGAAGAGTTCAAGTTCTTAAAAGTGTGATTTATAGTATGTTTATCTTTAGCTTTCTTATTTATTCATGGCCTAATTAATCTCTTATCAACACCATTGGCAGATGGATTATAAACTTTACGTGATATGGTGACTCTGATCAAATAAAGATGATGTAGGCATTAGATGTACACCCCGCTTGTAAAAAAAAAAAATGTTCACTCCGATAAAGGAGGGTGACATTGGATTGAGAATTGAGATTTATAAGGGACATCAATGAGGATGCCACCCTTAAGCTTTATTCTAAGAGCTAGCGTGTTGAGATCAAATGGACATATTTCCAATCATATTTTTCCTTCTACTTGGACTTGTTTGAAACTCAAGTTCTCCATTGTCAAGGAACATGGACAGTTACTTATTGACTAGAACGTTTCTTTTCTCACGTTATGAGGTTCTCACACGCCCTATATAGTTGAGATTTTAGAATCGAAACTGTATAAAAATCCCATAAGACATCCAAAAACACTTTGAAATATTTCAGATATTAGCATTCGAATAGAGCGCGCGAAAAACTCAGGATGAAAAAGTAATGATCTATTGACAATGGTGAACCGACAATTTTTTAGCATAATAAATGGATCAATTTCAAACTAGGCTCTATGGCTGATGAATGCTATTGAGATAGCTTACAAAATGACTTTGAAGAGACTTTGGTTAGAGACCAGGTCTCATTATGTTACCATGGCTTTCAAAAGATAGAATTATTCCTTGCTACCTAAGAAATAAATGGTCGAATAGTACGAGGTTAACAAAAATATATGAAGTTCTATATTTCTCAATTTTTAAGAGAAGGAAACTAGTGTGGAGACAATATATTATTTTGGTCTTAAAGTAGAATTGGACGTTTTAGATGAATTCTACTATGCTTTGCATTTTAGATTTTTCAAATCCTAATAAATTAGGATGTATTGAATTCATATTTTTTTTTATGTTGCTCTTTGTTAGGGGTTCTCTTTTTTCTTTTTGTATTTGTTGTTGCTTGCTCTAAACACATTTTCTCTTGTCAGGTTTAATCCCTTTGGGTTTTTCTAATAGTTTTTTTTAATGAGGTAGTTGATGAACTTTCTTAGTTATTCAGACTTGAGTTTCAGTATAGTCATCCTAAGTGATTTTAGACCTTAAGCTCATTTGACCAAAAAAAAAGAAGATAATGTGGCGTGTTAATTGTACATAACAAATGACATGCACCTTGATTCAACATTTTTTTAATTAGGTGACTTTTTTAGCTCAATTTTTTTAAAAGAATCGTTAAACATAATAAATAAATATTTTTCCTAGTTATTAAACTTCACGAAAAAATTATAACTTCATGATTGAGTTAAATGATCAATGAGTTTCTCCAAAGATAAATCTTTTTGAGAATTTGAGTTTAATTCTTAAATGAAATATTTATTAAATTTTATTTACGTTTTGACCGAACTCTAAATTAACCAAGCCATTTTTATATATGAGAGGGTTGACATAAAAAAATAAAATCCCCAAACTATCCTTTTCTCTTCGGTTTAATCTTTGGACTATATAAGTATATTAAACTTCTTTAAAAAAAAGTATATTAAACTGTTTTAAAACTATTATTATTTCATCAAGTTAGTCGTTTAAATTCTTAAAAAACAATATAAAATATCATTAAATGTATAAATGTCAAGTTCAAACTATGAAATCTCTATTTATTCACTAAAAAAATTCATAACAATCACGTTACTTGGCAAAAATAGAACGGATGACCGAGTTCAAATCTTAACCTTTGTACTCCGATAAAATTTATAAGTAAAAAATAATTTTTTTTTGACGAAAATAAAAAACAACTTTTTTTTTTGACGAAAGTAAAAAACAACTTATCACATTGATCTATATAACGTTATGGATAATGTATATGATCTATATATAAGTCATTTTTTTTTAGGGATAATGTATATGATTTATATATAAGTGAGATACATTAGTTACACAATGATTTTATCAAACATAAAATAAAATAAATTAGGCCATGATATATTAAAGTGGCGGTCGCTAATACTTCTCCTTAAATTCATATATCGCAGCAACGCAGATCTCCAAACTCCAAACACCAAATTCACACTTCATCGCATCTTTCTTCTCCTCAGCCATGGGATCCAACGTAAGCTTCTCTATCTTATCTTTTTCATCTCCTATATCATTTCATTCTTGGCGCATCAATCACAATGCAATATGTAAGAATCATATAGATTTATTCAAAAACTATTAAATGGCTTAAATTTTTGAGATTTTTTTATTTTTTCGTGATGGATCTTATTTGAGCTTATTCTAATCAATTTAGTAATTGGGTTTCAAAAAAGTTTCTGTTTTTCGTTTGTTTCTTGGATCATTCACTGAAGCATATAGATTTATGTGAAAACTATGGGTGAATTTTTGAGGTTATTTTCTGTTCTGATGGATCAATAACCATATGAATCATATTTTAGGAATTGGGTTCCGAAAAAGTTTATGTTTTGTATTTGTTGATTGGATCGTTTAGTGATTTGGAGTTTGGAGTGATTTACCTTTGAATGGGTGTTTAAATTTGAGATCTTTTTGTTTGTTTCATTTCAGATCCGTTTCTAACATTTATCCCTGTAGTGATTGTTTGTTATGCTTTGTTATAGCAAATTTTTCTAAGAATTTGTTATAATTGATGTTAAGAGAAAGAAAGGTTATGTTTTTTGTCTTGATGTAAACTAAAATCTGATGATTAGGGATAATAATAGGATTAACTTTACTATGGTTCCTATGTTGAAGATTTGTGTTTAATATTGAGTGTTGAATTCCCAGACTAGTGTTATGAACTAGCGGTGCTGCTATAACACTGTTGGATTTGAACAAATCGCATTTGTTTCGATACGATATTTAGGTTAGAGTGTTGTCAAATAGCAGCTATAGCGGTGTTATGGCATTGTAGCGTAGCAAAATATGTACAAGCCACTATTATCCGCAATTGACAGCACTGCAAAGGTCATGATCTGCAGTTACTGCTGAGATCGCTACCAGGAATCTCTGTAGCACTGACACTAATCAAAGATGTGTCCAGTGTCCGACATGTGTCAGTGACACGAAACTGAAACATGTGATTACATTCAATTATGTTATTTTTCCAATTATTATCGGTGTCCATGTGTCATGTCGTATCTGGTGTCATTGGGAGTGCTTCATAGCCAGGAATTAGGAACTATTAAGAGTAAAGTGTTGATTATTGAAAATAGCTCTTTTATGAATGGCGTGTGAAATTGAACAAGTTGTTCCGCATCAATTCTGCTTGGATTTTGTTTTGATGATTATCAGTTTTGCAAATTTGAAAAAGGGAGAGCTTCCAGTGTCTGAAAAATACAGTTCTTTTTTGACACGTTGCCATATTTTTATATCTGTAGGGCTTGTGTCCTTCAATAAAAAACATTCTTCTTTTAGACTCTGAAGGGAAGCGTGTGGCAGTCAAGTATTACTCAGATGACTGGCCAACAAACAGTTCAAAGTTAGCTTTTGAGAAGTTTGTGTTCACTAAGACTGTTAAGACAAATGCAAGGACAGAAGGTAAGCATCAATGTTGAGAAATACTCAACTTGATATGAAGTCAACTAATTTTATATTGTTTTCTAAGTGTAATGCTTAATTGTGGGTGCTATATCAATCCAACACGATTCTTGATGTAACGGATATACAACTTTTTTTTTTGGTTATTATATTATGCATTTTGGTTTGGTCTTAAAAATCCTTTTACTTATCGACGTTCATGCCAATAGTTCTATTTTTTTCCTCACTTATTAGTCAATACTTGACCTCATAAGACGATAAGTCATTGTGTTACCTTGAGCTAAATGATAAAATGAAGACTTTTCATGACTATCTTCTGTCATAGACGAAAGTAGATTTTGCGTCTATCTCAGTCAAATCAGTTGGTGTCTTGCATATATGTAAATTGTTCAGTTATATTTTGAAACATTCTCATGAGCCAGCATTCTAACAATTTTAGAAAAAGACTCTGTCATTCTTTACTAAAGTTTGCATTCCTTTATGACACCTTCTTCAATTTTGATGTGTTTAATCAAACATCCTTTCAAGTGTATTAGGCGAAATAAAATTCTTACGGAAAATCTTTATTTGAATGTATAAAAAAAATTCATGCAAGTTAGCACTCTACTGCAGCACCATTGATATTTCGTTTTTTGGCCTTTGATTTATATTAACTGATTGAAAAGTTCACAAGGCATTTGCTAGTAGTGGTAGCAGTGTCTGTTCTAGTGATTTTTAACATGTGAATGGAACATGAACTTCTCCAAGACCCCTGGTGTGTCTGCTCTTTTATTTGTTTACCTTTCGGGAAATCAAAATGCAATAAAAAAACACTCTTCAATAAACCAATGGTATCGGATGTTTTATTATAGAAAAACTTCTGTGAGCACTCATGGTTATCGTGTTTCTTTGAGGACTGATATAGTGTTAAATTATTATCTGCAGCTGAGATAACACTGCTTGAGAACAATATCATTGTTTACAAATTTGTGCAAGACTTACATTTCTTTGTCACCGGCGGTGATGATGAAAATGAGCTCATTTTGTCATCTGTTCTTCAAGGTTTCTTTGATGCAGTCACCCTTCTGCTGAGGTATTTATGGTTGTATTTTGTTATTTGTTATCCGAATTAAAATCCGACGTTGTAATTCATATTTGTGTTTCTTTTACAGGAGCAATGTTGACAAAAGTGAGGCACTTGAGAACTTGGATCTCATTCTTTTATGTCTTGACGAGATCGTTGATGGAGGGTATGTATACATTTATTAGCCACAAATTGTCTTTTCCATGAAAGTTTATTTATTCTTTTAACACCTCATTTTTTGCTTGAAGGATTATACTTGAAACAAATGGACCTCTTATTGCCGAAAAAGTGACCTCCCATAACATGGATGCTGATGCTCCCTTATCAGAGCAGGTAATGTTTACATAACTATCAGTTTAGTTTCTATCAGTAATGTATGCTTTCTATGGATTCTGCAACACAAATTTACAATGACATACCTCACCTTCAATCTGACATTGAATTTTCGATATTGCAGACACTAACTCAGGCATGGGCTACAGCCAGAGACACTTTCACAAGAACTCTTTTAACATGATGCACTCATGGAGATGTACTTAAGTGTGATTCTTATATTTTAGAAGTTAAGTTTTTCTGTTTATGAGAGTTGTTTTATACTATCCTTCCATTTGAATCTGTATTTTTTGACAAAAGCAAGTACAATATACTACTAAATCCAGTCTTCTGCTAAGATCTGGAATTGCTTTTCTGAATTCAAGTTACTGGGTAGTTGTACTATTTTTTTTTCAATGATCTTCCTTCTCATGTACCCCTGATATTATTTTCCAATGTATGGAAGAACTTAATAATTTTAGGTAAACAATCATCATTTTATTAAAAGCAACCTAGATGTTTGGATATCCAAGTTATTGTGAAGATTTGGTACCACATGATATATTATATACTAATAAAGTCTGTTGAATCCAATATCAAGCCATCCTCGCATCAATAAGTATTTACCTTAGGAGAAAACACAGACTCGCTCTGATTTCAACATGAAACTGATGTCTGTGCATAAGTATCGTTGAGGAGTATTCCCCAGTATTTTTTGACAGAAAATACAGATGTTTCGGGTTTAACTCCAATATCAAAATATTCAAGGTTGTAACAATTGGTGACCATAACAGAATTCGACACCTATTAACGGTTGAGACAGATGTGTATCATTCTTGAATAACAGATACAAATGTTCATCCATTTTGTCTAAATTTTCTGTTCTTTTCATCCTTGAAGTAACAATTTATCGAATGGTATTAGACCGAGAATGGAACTGTGTTATGCCATTGTTGATGAGTCAAGGTTGCACCTCTAATAGTACTAATTAATTCATCTAGGAGATGCCATTATCTAATTGTTGGTCGTTTCAGTCCCAATTTCAAAGGTTGGGAACCCTGCAACAATTTAGGGCATTCATGTATTCTAAGCTGTGGTTCCCCCCTTCCATAGCTGAAAGCATACTTTACATGAAACAACTGAACAAGTGGTTTAAGTTCTAATTATAAACTGGTATAACCTTGTAACACATTCACGTGCATACATACACATTAAGGATTTTTTCTCGTTTTTTGATCGATCTTATACATACACATTAATGATTTTCTCTTGTTATTTGATTGATAATCAAGATAGTTTTGTTTAATAAAAATCGGAGTAAAACATCAAGGCTTTGTTTGCAAGTTTGGATGGGAAGTGAGGAGAGGACTTTGGAAAAAAGAGAGGAGCAAGAAATAAATGACTTTGAGAAGAGAGTTTTGGGGGGTTTATTTTTCTTCATAATACAAAACTAGAACTCTTCTAATTTTTGAGAATTCGAAAATTGTATTGGAGGACGATTTTGGAGGGTTTTTGAGAGTTTATATGAATTAAATCTAAGTTATAAAATACTTTAAAATTAAAAATATATCAATCATAATCATTAATTTATCATTATCTAAAAAATTATCTTTCAAACATTCAAAGAGAACAGGATAACACAAGCTTCATAAATCAGTGAAATGCATTATGAAATATACATCATAAAAATGTCAAGGCAAACGATGCTTACATAAAACTAAAATCATATGAACTGTATAGTTTTGAAAAAGAAAACAACTACAATTTACAAAGCCGCTAGAACCCAAATAAACCTATGGTTAATAATGTGCCTATTATAATCTTGTCAATGACACCATCACAAGATGAAGTATGTTGTGTTGAATTGGTGTCTCTGCATTTCACATAACACACAACACATTTGTCTCTGCAAGTCAAGATATGCATTTTATCAGCTCAATCAAGAAAAACAAAACATATATTCTTCATGTGAGTTAATTATACACAATTGGAAGAAAAGAAACATACTTGAATCTCTTGGAATTCAAAGTAGGACTTCACATGCTTTTATGTGCGGCGGATTAATCCCCATAGATAGATCAATGGACCTGCTTAGTAAACATTGATCCAGAAAACAATTTCATAAGTATATACTATGCATAATGATGTTACTTATTTTCAAGTTAAGGAAGTCTCTGGACAATTTTATGACATTGGCGTAAGGACAATACAAGATAATAACATGTGAGATTTGTGAAAGAGGGTGAAAAGTTTTCATACCCATTAAGCACTCGTTTGATGAACAGCTACATCTTTCATTCGAGTCCGAATCTTGTTGGTTCTTCTGTATGTAAGTGCTTTCCTTCTCATCACATCTTTCAACTGACTCATCAATCTCATTGCCTAATTCCCTCTCATCGTCGTCATCATCATATCTTTCAATTGAATCGGACTCAAATTGCGTCGGTTCATTCAAATCTGATCCTAACATCCGTGACAACTTCAATGCAATTTCCCTTTCTAAGTCCTTGTCCAAATTAATGGTAGCTGCAAGCCTTGGAAATTCTGAGCAATAAATTGGATAGACTCCACACTCTTTCAGAATATAAGAACCACTAAGATCCCCACTAAAATTTATAACAGAGAATTCAAATACATTTCCAGTGTGATAGGTATGATCATAGCACATTAAAACATGATCCAGGCTCACATCTATAATATCATGCCTACTTATAAAATACCTGTTGCCACTTTCCGAATAGTATACAGATCTGATTTCAATATTATTATCTTGCTCCTCCATTCCAAAGGATGGAGAGACAACAACCGAATAAATGAATCCAACATTTTTGGAAAGTCGAGGAAGTTCAATAGTAATGGAGGAAGAGGAACCTATTGTTCGGAATTTGAACTGACTCGGAACTGTGCATCCCGGTAACCAAACATGGACACTGTTATAACTGCATCCGTACCCAAAAGAAACGGTTATAGTATTGTGAAATGCGGCACTCTTCATTGTTAATATGACATCTTCCGTAATACGGTTGAGTGAAGGTGCATCCAATTTTATGCTACTCTTGAATGAAATATTCTTCTCCACTCCCTTCATACATTTTGAAAGAGCCTTCAAATTCCAAACCTTCACCAATGAGGTGCAGTTGCTGACATGAAGCTCGTCGATGAGTGGAGGAACCTCTGGAAGACAACCAAGTTTCTTGCAATTGTCTAAGTACAAAATTTGTAGGCTTGAAAGATTCTTAACGCTTGAAGGCAACATCTTCACATTGCTTCCATCCAGTCTTAATTTATACAGTGATGACAAAGAGTCGATGTTCACGGGGAGTTCAAGCAAGTTGCCACAATCCTTCAAATACAGTATTTTCAGCGATTCTAAACCACCAAATATGGCTTCTAGCTTTGATTTAGTTACTACATTGAAATTAGAAAGATCAAGCTCAGTAAGTGATCTCATGCAAGACATTTCTTTCGGTAGATTCTTAAGTCTTAAACCTTGTAAATCGAGCTTCCAAAGCTTGCTCATACGACCGATGGATGGGTGCAGTATTTCAATACCTGTATTGCTTAAATCCAACTCTTCAATCAAATCTGAGGATAACGAAAATTCCCTAAGACTTGAGCAGCTACTTATATTGATATTTTGTAGAGATGTTAAATGATTTTCACTAACAAGAATCTCCAACTTTTTGCACCCATCTAAAAGCAAAGTAACAAGTGTGTCCTTGGAAAAAACAGATGGTTGAACTTCACGTAAACTTTCACAACCTGAGAGATACAACCATTTAAGTTTTTCAGCACCAGACAAATCAGGGAGCTTCATCAGCTGTTTGCTTTCCCTTAGGTCGACTTTTTCTAAATGCACAAGTTTCTGTCACAAGTCAAAATGGAAAATCCATCAAAATTCATCAATTTTCATTTATTTTATTCACAAACGCGCGCGGGCGTACACATACACACACACACACACCTGCATCCCGTGCCAAAGATATTTTATATTGCTGCGAGGCAAGTGAATTTCAACAAGTAGCTCAGCGCAAAAAGGGTGTGGAAGAGACTTCAAGGGACATTCACTCCACTCAAGATATCTCAATTTATCCGAAAATGGCATCATATCTTCAGGATGATATATGGTAGTTGATATCTTCTTACTCAAGGGGACATACAATCTTAGAAATCTTAATTTAGTCATCATTTTGAATGTGTCTGCCCCGACATGCAAATCTTCCTTTTGAGACAAATCAAATATTATCCCTTCAACTTTATGAGTGCCCTAACCAATCAAAAGAAAAAAATCAGTAAAAACATTATTTAATCAACTAGTAGAATGATTTTTAACAATAAATAAGTGGTTGACACTCCTTAATTACCTTGCTATTTTTTAATACATCACAAACTTCTTTAATATCTCTTAACCTGCTGCATTTTTCCGGGTCTCTGCTAGTGCGGTCTTTCTTTTGCCGAACTATGTCAAAAGCCATTTGTTGTAGTAAGTCATGCATTTGTATTTTATTATCACACGAAATAGTGATAAGAGCTTTATCTTCAAGGGTGACTAATCCACTGGCAGCATTGAAACCACAGGCATCTAGTATTCTTGTCACGAAATCTCTTTTCTCATCTTTGAAAAAGAACGCAATATCTAAAAACATTTCCTTTTCTCGGACTGTTAATCCATTATAGCTTACTTTTAACACTTCTTGAATTCCATGTAAGGATTCCCCCTTGTTCTCCAAATTTTTCAATTCAGGTTCCCAGAATTCAGGACTTCTAGAATAAAAATGTGAACCTAAAACTTTTAAAGCTAATGGAACGCCTCCTGCATATGCAACTGCTCTTTGTGAGAGAAGTTTGTAACCCTCTTTGGGATGGTTTTGCTTGAAAGCTCCTAAGCTAAAAAGCCTCAGAGATTCTTCAAAATTCCAATTTCTAACTTCATGTATCACATCAACTTTTCCCTTGAGTGTTTGCCTATCTCTTGCCGTGATAATTAGCCTACTGTTTGGTCCAAGGTCATCAAGTTCTGCACACAAATATTCTAATTGTGCAGCATTACCCACATCATCAAGTACAAAGAAAACTTTTCTACCACTAAAGATCCTCTCAATGAATGTGGCTCCAAGAATATCCGATGCAGTAATTTGTCGCTTAAGCAGCTCACTAAAAAGCTTATTACGGATGTACCTTCGTCCAAACTTTTCTATTTCTTCACTTACATTTTCCATAAAGCAAGCGCTGTCATATTGTGCAAAATGCTTTGCAAACATCTGTCTGGCTATGGTTGTCTTCCCTATTCTACCCATGCCCCAAATTCTGATTCTTGCATATCTTCTCAGCATTGACTCAGTATAACTACCGTGTTGATCGTTATGAACAAGGCCTTTCAGTTCATTAGGATACATCAAGGCTAGCTTTTTCCAAACATCACTGACAATGCTCTGAATGACTTGAGAATCATCCCTAGCCAAATAATTAAAAGTATGAAATAATCAATAAATAGTAAAGATGAATCTTGAATATGATCAAGCATCAGATCTTTAAAACATTCTTTTTCACTAAAGGGTTGACTTGTTAAAATTACTTGCTCCAAAGTGTAGCTTTTGCAAAATAAATGTGGCTCACCATGATTCATACAAACTGAACCAAACATGTGAATATAGTATAATCCCTTCCTCTCTAGTAAAAGGATTATCGGAAGAAATATAATTATGTTTACCATATCAATTTGACAACATGTTAAAGAGGTAATAAGGGTTTTAAATAAGAAAATCTATACTTACTTATAGGTTCGACTTTGACTATCCCATCCAGGTATATTGGCGGCCTCCGTGAGAGCAGCTCTCCATTCAGAAACAGTGTTTTCAAAGGATTCATTGTTGATGGCTTCTATCTCATAGTCTGAGAACGGTTTCTCCTAACTCCCTGTTTGGTTACGTACTCTGATGTACCTGTGTTATAGAACACAGGTATAACAACTTGACCATGAAGTTTTTTGCATTCAAGTATTTTGAGGAGTTCATTCAAGCACCACTTTGAGGTTGCATAATTTTTGGAGAAAACAACGAGAGATATGCGTGAGTCTTGGATTGCTTCAGCAAGTGCTTCACCAATTTCATCACCCTTTACAAGATTATCATCAATGTATGTTATGATATTTTCCTTGCATAAAGCATAATGAAGATGGCTTGTGAATGTTTCACGCGTGTCTTGGCCCCTGAAACTGATGAACACATCGTACTTTTTCGAAGAGGTGGACATGTTCTGTTTAGCTATCACAACCAGTTACACCTTACAAGGAAGAAGAACCTACAGAACACTTCTGAAGAAAACAGAAACACCTTACAACTTCAAGGTCAACGCAACCTTAGTCTCTTTTTCTTTTTAGGGTCTGAACGCAACCTTGAGATAAACAACGCAAGAAACAAATTGAATAGGTGGTTTCAATTAGAACGCCATGACCGAGACTTACTTGAGTCTTCACTTTTTTGGTGGTGGTCGGGGTTTGAACCCCGGAACTTACATATATTATGCATTGTCCCTAACAACTGAGCTAAGCTCACGAGAACTGAGTCTTCACTTTAACATTAAAGTAAGGTGTTGTCACTATCATATGATCAAAACAAAACATAGATAAGATACTGTAATGGTGTGCCCCACCGGTTTTCACCACTCCTCCCCACCCACCACTTATGGTGGTTGTTTTTCATAAACCCTTAGCTGTAGGGCTCAAGGGAAGGCAACTAAAACCATTGCTTTAGGTTTACCAATAAAAAAAGATTTTATAACAAAAATGCTACGTATGTGAAAACCAATCCCTCAAGTCTTGTGGATCAAAATGAGCAGCAAATTTTTTGACGTTGTTGCATGTCTATGTGTGATTCAAATCTATAATCTTGATTAAGTTAAAAATGACTTTTCTCATCTAAACGTTCTTGATTACATATCACGAAATTGAGATAAAATAACACACAAGAAAATAACATGAGGTTAGGTGACAATGTGAACGGGATCAAAGACCGAGACTTTCTTGTCTTTGCATAAAATTTTTAGTATCACTAAAGTTAAAGAAAATTAAAAAATAGTTTTTATATTAATTAATTCAACGCATTAGTTGTTGATGACCTTTGATGTTGTTTATTATAACTTACTAACTCGTTGTATTTTATTTGGAAAAATCTTTGGTATCTAGAGTTTTTTTTAGACAGTAATTAGAGTTTGGTTGGATATGGTATCTTGTTAGCAAAATTAATTCCTAATTTAAATTTATTTTAAAATAATTAAATAGCATTATATTAAATAATTGTATGATATCGGCATATACAACAAAATTCCAAGGCAATTCATTCAATATTTATTTTTTGTATACTTTTGGATTAACTTATTGTTGATTTCACGTTACAATGATAGAGGATAGCTTATAAATTAACTTATAACAGATGATCTTATATTAGATAACTTAGAAGTTAGACAGACAGACGTTGATAGGAGATAAACTAGTTGTTTGAATTTGTATTGTTTGATAATTAACAGTTTGACTAGTTCTGTATTTCCATCAATGCTTTGTTCCAGCATGAAGCAGATATGGTGTTCGTGGTTTATGCAACAAAATGAAGACTTATATTTTTTGGATGCTGTTAGAAAACAACTAATGTATCGAATATGTTTTGTAATGAGGAAGAGTAACACCCAAATTAGAAGTTATATGATATGGATCTCGCTCTTCCCGCGTGAAAGTGTAATGAGGGAATGAGAGACACGAAGAGGGGTACCCATAGAATTATATATAAGGCTTAATAGCAGTTTTAACCCCTTAACTTTCTCAAAGTTACGATTTTGGCCCCCTAAAAAAAACTACAAAATCGCCCCCTAAGTTTTGCACCCGTGGCAGTTTTGGCCTCCAAGGCTAATTTTGACACATTCTACGCTGAGTGACACCCTAAGTAAGGTGCCACATGGTATTTTTTTTAAATTTCTTTTTGCCTTGGGAGGACAAAACTGCTACAGTTGCAAAACTTAGGAGGCGGTTTTGTAGTTTTTTTTCTTAGGGGACCAAAATCGCAACTTCGTAAAAGTTAGGGGGCGAAAACTGTTATTAAGCCTATATATAATAGATGGATAGATAGATGTGGCAATTTTATGGGTATCTGGCACAAAAGAAGTGTCGTGTTAATGAAATAATTTGAGGGTCTAATTTAATAAATACTAATTAAAAACCCGTGCGAATACCCGTGCTTCGCACGGGTTGAATACTGTATTTTTAAAAATCTTTGTTATAAAGAAGAAATGAGCAAATTAAGGGAAATAGGTGCATCTTTTAAAAAAATTGCTACCCTTCATAAATGTGAAAATCAAGCAAGTATATTGCACAAATCTCAGCTATATGTACCTTTCTAAAACATTTACCAAAGCATTATAAAGCTTTGTTGTACGAAAAGAACATGTTCTATTTTGTTCAAGAGATTAGGAAAACAACATTATAATTAACATGATACTAATTGAAACCAATGAAGGAACCAACAATGTGCAGATTAACGTTACATAATAGTTAGGTTTATAAAAGAGATTGTTAGTGTCATAGACTAACCAAAAAGGGATTTTTGCCAATATTTACATCATACAAAAAGAAACAAATCAAATGGCATCCCAAGGTCAAGATAGTTCAGGATTACAGTCCAAGCGATACGCCAAAATAGTAGAAAGTCAAATAGTTCAGTAGCAAAGTCTACTTTGGAACAACTTGAATGTGCAAGTTCTTCGGTGACTTTTCGAGATAAAAATGAGCTTACCACCTTCTTCAATCACACGTTCTCTGCAGAAATTGAACCACTGCCCACCCAAGTATTTTTCATAGTTTGCTCTTTCGGCAGTAATGAGGCAACACTTATACTTTCTCTATGTCTAGTCATCAATGAGGGTGATTGTTTTGCGCTTTCCTTTTGAAATTTTTCTTGACACCTCGTTTGGAAAATGCTAAACAGGGAAATAACTACAATATTAGTCTAATGCATATTAAAATGGATAAGATGTGTGCGAATATATTACATATAATTTATAAAATGAAGGTAGCATAACTGATTTTAAGCTAAAGAAAATGTACCATGACTTGTAATTTATCTTCTATTATCTTCCTATAAAGTCTAGATAATTCCATGCATGTGGATTATATGTACCCCGTTGACCAATTAATATTGTTGAAACAAATGTATATTAAGCATCACTCCCGCATGTACATCTATAGCTAGCACCATTTGACTTTGATGCATTCGAACATTTGGTGCAACTCTCATAATACCATCCACATTGGTTAGGATTGAATTTAGTTGTTTTCCCAATAGTGATGCAGTATGTATCCTAACACAAATTATGCAAATGAAATAAAGAATAAATGTATTTTTAATTTGTGCATAAAAAAAATCAAAGCATGTTTGTGCATAAAAAAAAATCGACATTGACTAAGTTTCTAAATTCAGCAATTGGCCTACCTCGAGACAGATTGAAAAAATCATTGCACAAAGTACGTTGAAAAGAAGCCGAACCCTGACTTAATTTCTGACTGAAGCTTTGACTCTGAGCTTGAGAAATGTTAAGGTCACGACAAATATTGAAGAAATGTGGTCAAAAAACAATCAAATCAGATTGTAAATAATAAGTTACTCTAACATTGTATTGTGAAATCATAATGCAAATTTACTAAGTCTTAAACTTCTCAACAACCAGATGATGTAGGTTGATGAGCAGCCTCGAACCTGACCAATTGTTACATATATTTGTCTTGCCATTGTCTACAAAATGGAAGCAAAGAACTAAAGGTAAATAGATGGTGCACGATAAAGCTATGGAGTATTTTTTCCATAGTATTACATCAACCATATTCCCCCTGCATAAGGAAAGACATCTTCTAGGCCATTATCAAACCTATACAAAATCCTATCATCTGATGGTTGCAAATAAGAAAATAATATCTTTCATCTCTCAACACAATGTTCGTACACGGTTTCTTTCTAGTCCCAATTGGCGTTGCCTTCACAATCTCATGAAGAAGCCAGATGATTTCTTAAATTTTTTTTACATCTATAAGAATCTTATAATCAGAGAAATCACAAAAATAAATTAAAGCACATAACTATACCATATAAAACGTCAGTTTTGAATTTTCCATCTTGAATTTCCTTAAATGACTTAAAGCGAAATTCATGA
>Ga0315914_1003485_pt1 | contig 23886 bp, 13 predicted proteins | sample MpolenodulesMG_FD_203920 | JGI IMG/M metagenome (GOLD analysis project Ga0315914, IMG submission 203920) | Medicago polymorpha root nodule microbial communities from Los Angeles, California, United States - elongated nodules | ecosystem: Host-associated > Plants > Roots > Nodule | place: USA... | reverse complement strand
GATATATATATTTATATATATATATATATATATATATATATATATATATATATATGATGTGATCTATTAATTTAATGGTGCAAAATAAGCTAATTAATGATACAACATTATTCTACTTTTTGTTGTTGTTATCATGTTGTCTATTGTTTAAAATTTGTTGTTGTTGTCATGCAATCAATTGGTTTAAAATTTAGCCTTTAAAGTAAATAAATGAGAAATTTCGAGTTCAAACCTCAACTTCTATATACTACATCATTCTTGTCAATTGAGCTATACTTATGGTACGACATTATATTTTTCACCATTGCTCTTTTGCTTTGTGAACACTCTTAATTAATTTTGCTGAACTTAATTAATTTTGCAAACTTAGGGGCAATAAAGAGGGTTAAGAAGAAGCACATATGCGGTAGCCAGCTCTTGGAAGCATTTATGAAAGATCCTTATGAGTCATACATGTGTGGTGGGGCTGATCCCTTTGATTACGGAGAACATGATGAAGAAATAAAAGAGAAAGATGATAGTTTTGAAAGAGTCGTGCGCGAACGGAAAGGTAGTAAGAACAAAAAAAAATCGGTAAAAAAAATGAGTGAATAACTATGTCGGTTCTTAATTGCATGTTAGACTACTTCACGCATGTCAATACACAATTATGATTATTAATATATTTAATTATCTGTAACTAAAATTTATAATAATTAATATTTTGAAAATATTCATTAAGGCAAATCGAACATTTTATATACTAGTAACTGTATCCTTCATCTTTAAAAAAAAGTTACTAATAATTATCCTTATATATTAGTAAAATTATATGGTCAAAATAGATTACGTAAATAGATATTATTAAAACTATATGGTCAAAATAGATTACGTAAATAGATATTATTAAAACAATATGGTCAAAATAGATTACCTAAATAGTATAGATAGTCAAACTGCTACATATAGTATAGAGATGACAAAATGAGTTGGACCCGTCAAGTTGGACTCGTTTACCTATATTTTTTTAGTGGGGTGGGTTGAAATTTTGAACCCGTCGCTGATAGGGTGTCCGCTCCGCCTAACCCTCTAAAAAGTAGGGCAGTGACGGGGCGGGCGGATTGACTCGTTAGGTATATATTAAAAACAAATTCACTTTTACAATTTTCTATTTTTCTCCTCCGTATAGTGGTGGGGTGGGGGGCACATTCAATTAATTTTATCACTTTTTATGATTTTAACCTCATATTTTTAACACTTAGTCAATTAATAACTCATGAACTTTTTATTTTGAATGTTTTATTTACTCTATATTTTTAGACGATGTAATTTATATGTTTGAATGATTAATTTCATATTTTTTTAGTGGGGTCATTAGTTATATATTTATACTTCTTTAAATTGTCTTTAAATTTATATATTCTTACATGTTTATGTGAAGTTTTTAATTAATATTTTTTTTAAAAAAAATACACCGTCGGGTAAACCCGCCAATTTGTCGGTCCGCCATAAAACGGGACGAGTTGAGATTTCCAACCCTACATCTCTAGATGACCCGGCCCACTATGCGCCCTATCTAGACCGGACGGAACGGATTGACCCTTTTTGCCATCCCTAAAATTAGTATCCTTAAAAAAGAAATGAACGGAAAGAGTAAACTAATTTTACAAACGAGTGTCTTAAATACACACATTAAATAAATAAACGTAGTAATATTCTCTTGAAAAAATTTTATTCAACTTTTTTAATGTTTAAAAGTTCTTATTTCCAATAAAAAAAACTTCTATTTTTAATTTCCTTAGCTATGACACTTTTTTTTAGAGGCTGAACTATGACACTTGTTAATTAGCAATTTAGCATTGATATTTTTTTTATATCTTTGTGTATTTATAATTTATCTTTAATTTGTGTGAAGTAACATAATTTGTTTCGAAAAAAAATAGCATAACAATCATAGTTGTGTATTGCAGAGGATTTGAAAAAGAATTCAAAACAAGAGAGAGAAGGAAATCAAAAAAAGGAAGATTCGGCAAAAAATGTTGAAAAAGATACGACATTTTTAGCAGTAGCAAAAAGTGGCGTAGTTGAAATTATGGAAGAGCTTAATTCAAAAGTAAAGGCATCTGACAAGAAAGGCTTATTACTTGTAGCAATGAAGGAATTAACAGCAAAGAAAAGTGGCACAAATGATACAGCATATTTGCGTGCAGCAAAACATGGCATAACCGAAATCATGTGTGTGCTTGAATCTAAACTAAAAAGTGTCATCCATGAAACTAACTCTAACAATGAAAATGCATTACTTATAGCAGTGAAGTATAGACAACCGCAAGTTGTTGAGGGGTTGTGGAAGAGGCTTTCTATGGAAACCTTTCATAGCATAAATCAACAAGTTGATATCAACGAAAACACCATTTTACACTTAGCAGCATTTATAGCAACACACAACGAAAACACTGCTTGGAGGATATCTGGTGCGGCCATGCAAATGATGTGGGACATCAAGTGGTACAAGGTACGTACGAACATGTCACATACATCTTATGCATGTATATGAAAAGAGATCATATGATATTTTTAAGACAAAACTTTATCAAGTATCTTATATATCTTATAACTTAATGTATCATTTTAACATAGGGTTGTGTATCAAAAGAAAGACCATAAAATTAAGCTCTGATTAAAAGTGGTTGTAAAATAGGTTTCAATACACTTTGTTCAAATCTCCTTCCATTTAGTTTTTTCCATTCCCAAAAAACATTTTTATTTTTTATTAAGAACTTAATTTATATTGTGTTTGACCTACTTCTTAAAAAAATCTAGAGAAATAGAAAAAAAGTCGGACCAGTTTTAGTTAGTTTATTTATTATTGTTCCAAGTTTGTGTAGTTGGTTATTAAATCGTGTATTTACTGTCCTCGTGAGCTTAGCTCAGTTGGTATACAAGGTCCGAGGTTCAAATCTCAGCCACCACAAAAAAAAATCGTAAATTTACTATAAAAATATTTCATCACTCAAAACCAAAACTAGAGCCTCTTTAACAAAAATGAATTCACAATCTCAAATAAAAAGGAAAAAAGATTTAAATGGCCGGACTTGATTGTAGTTAATTTGTACCAATGTCGTAAACAATTTTTTTTAACATAAACGACTAATTTGACATTCAAAATGACTAATACGATACGAAAAAAAAACAAATGACTTTTTTTTTTTGACAGGGACTTGTTTAAAACTATGAATTAAGTTAAAGAATCTATGGTACAATTTTTTTTTTTATATTTTACCGTCAATAATAATTGGAGATTTTTTTTTTTTTTTAAGGAATTGGAGAGTATCTATTAATTAATGTGGCAACCCCTCTTTCAAACGATCTATCTTTATTCATTATTAAAAAAAAAATCTAACTTTATTTCCATCAATAAATAAAATTCAAACCCTAAAATACGTAGTCATTCTATCGACACTTTACTTGATCCAAGTTTAATTCAAGGGTTAATAGTGCTTTACCCCCTGTAATATAGGTCATTTCTGGTTTTCGACCCTGTAAAAAATTTTGTTTGGTTCTCGTCCTTGTAATTTGAAAATTTTTTGATTTCGGACCTTCATGGGAAATTTCGCCCCCTGTAAGTTGAGAAAATTTCGGTTTAACCCCCTATAATTTGAACAAATTTCGGTTTACACCTTGTTAATATGAGCAAATTTCGATTTCGCCCCCTACCATATCATCGATTTTATACTGTCAAAATTCATGAAGGTCCAAAACCAGAAATTTTCAAATTACAAGGACGAAAACCAAACAAAAAATTTTACAGGTCAAAAACCGGAAATAGCCTATATTACAGGGTGATAAAACACTGTTAACCCTTAATTCAAAGTAACTCTTTGATATAGTTATTCTATTTTCATCCTCTTTAAAAAAAAAAATGATCCTGTATTTTCAAGATCTAAAAACTGTCAATTAATTTTAAAATCATTTCATTTCATATCTATACTTCATCAAATTATATGAATTGTACTTCTTTAAAAATAAAATGAATTGTACTTGTAACATACATTTAAAAAATATAGACTATAAGATTATACTACGAAGTACTTCAAAAGAAAAAAGATTACACTACAAATATATATGTTATTTAAATATTAGTAATATCTATTTATGTTGCATTAACATTTATCTGTTTTAACTATATGTGAATGGTCTTGTATAGTATATTAAAAGACTAGTACCAGACCATTACCATCATAGAAGCAACAAAGAAGGAAAAACCCCAGGTGAAATCTTTAAGGAGGAACACAAAGAGCTTCTAGATAAAAGCATTGAGTGGTTGAAAGAAACATCAGAGTCATGCTCAGTTGTAGCAGCACTCGTCGCAGGCGTCTCCTTTGCTACATCAGGCAGCGTCCCTGGAGGCAATGACCAATCAGGGAAACCGAATTTTGAAGGACAGCCTGCATTTGAAGTATTCTCTATTTGTTCATTAATTGGACTTTACTTCTCTGTCACTGCACTAATCATGTTCCTTTCTATACTCACTTCTCGAAAACAAGTCGAAGACTTCAATAGAAACTTGCCATTGAAACTTCTTTTTGGGTTAAGTTCTCTCTTCGTAGCCATTGTTGCCATGTTCATTTCTTTCATTGCTGGACACTACTTTGTGCTCACAGATAAATATATCAAGAGTGGTATCTTGTTCTATTTGTATATTGCCATTTGCTTGCCTATCACATTCTATGGAGTTGTCCAGTTTCCATTATATCTTGATCTTCTCAAAGTTACTTGGAGGAAGGTGCCACCACCAAGTATCAAGGGTGTTAAGCTATAGAGGTGTTTATTTTATTGTATTGCTTTGTGGATTGAAACTCATGAGTTTGGTTTGTACTGGTATGATTGTAGTGTGATTTGACTTTGTTTGTATCATTATAAATTGTAATAAGGATTATATGAAGTTTCTACTCCATCATGGATAACAACAAAATCCTTCCGCCAAGATGAAACCTTCACACCTCGTATCTTAATTCCAGTAATAATCCTATACTTTGTGCCAACACTTTAAACTATAACCAATTCTGATCAGACCTAAACTTCCACAACCACTTACCTAAGATATGAAATTTAGGATTGATTACCTTCTTAGTTTAGAGGATCAAATTAAAAAAAAAAGTAAAATCATATCTTATCAGCTAGTTTATCAACACTAGATATATTTTTTCGTACTATCTTCGAAAACCATTCTCCCCCGCATCTATGCCTTTCTTTACACTATCTTAGTACTCATGAAATATATTTTATTTTTATTTTAGTTTTATTTTCCTCTTATCGAATGAATATTTTCTTTTTCCTGATTACAACGAGGATTTCCAATTTTTTTTTTACTATTTATATTTTTTTACCAAAGAAAGGACCAATTATTGTTTTCCTAATTGTACCTGACATTAATATAAAAAAAATATGGTAATCATTTAATACAAAATAATTCTACATCAATTTAGAACAAAAAAAAAATTATAATATTATTTATTTATGTAAAAAATTAAAGTAGATAAAAAAATAATTGACCAATATTTAGTCAAAGAAATAAATAAACAATAGAACAATATATTTTACGGATAAATATATTTTTGATTCCTATAAAATTAAGAATTTTTAAGTTTAATCCTTACTTATATGTAATAACTATTGTAGTCCCTACGAAAATAAAATTATAATCCACAAACATTTGTTTAGTTCTACCCAACAATAATCTTTTCATGCACAAGTTATTTTTTAGTGCCAATGAGAAATATGCTCCTAGTTGCCTGGGCTATGGAGTTTGGATTGGTTAAATGCACATAATCATGGAGACATAGGTGGTCATTAGGAAAAGAAAAAGAAATCAGGAAGTCTTCTAAAACATTATGTTCTTAGTTTGAATAAATTGGCTCGACTTCCAATTAAAGACATGAAAAAGGGGCTAAAGGTTTTGATGAAAAGTGTCTGTAAGTGATCTGAGACCAATGTTAACAAAGATACAAATATGTGTGTATTTCAGTGTACTGCATCTTCCTCATCATCAGTAAACAAGGATTGGGAGAATTGGGTGGTTTATCATGGTAATGACAAGATGGCAGTTGAAGATGTGTGGGGCATAGGTAAGACGATAGGTGTGAAATTCAAAGATAAAATGAATATGTTAAATAATGCCTTTTCAAGGGAAGGGAGACAATATTTGAAGGGTAGTGGTGCTCAGGAGTGTGATGAGGGGAAGGAGGGTGGTGGTAAGGGGGTGGAAGGGTTTGTTAGGAGGAGGTAGCAGTTTTTGAGGGTAGAGGTGTAGTGTGAGGGTGGGTGAGAGTTTTTAATGAAGATGATATCATGGAATGTGAACAGGGTTTTGGAGAAGATGAAAGAGGCGCGTAAGTTGGCTGGCGAAAATTTGTCGTATGTTTTGTGTATTCAAGAAACTAAGCTATCTATTGTTGATGATTTTCTTTGTTCTTCTATTTGGCGTAAGTCTGGTCAAGGCTATTCGTTTCAACACTCTGTTGGAGCGTCTGGCGGCTAGCTAATAGTGTGAGATTGTGATTAGGTGGAGGTCTCGTCATCTTTTAGTCACGATCATTGATAGCTCTGCAAGTGCACAATTCTATCGACCAGTAAAAATATCGATCCACATAGATTTTTAAGTGATTGCCAATCTAATTTTCAGTTTTGATTACCTGAAAAGGAATAGGTTTTTAAGATCAATGTTTGTTTGATTTAAAATTCAGGTGTTTAAAAAGCTTCATGGTATTGTGGTTTTCATCTCAATGTTTAATCCATTACATTCCATATCTATTTCTCTATTCTACAACGAAATGTTTCTAAGGACAAGACATTCATTTGGTATATCATGTTTTCTCTCATAATACATGAACGTATCTCATTTTTTTAGTATCAAACTTCTCCTCTCGGTTCTTTTTTGATATTTGAAGTTTGATTCGATCTCAATATTAAACTTCACCTTTCGGTTCTTCGTTTAATATTAGATATCAAATTCAAAGACAATGAAAATAGATTAGAAAACTATTTCATAGAAAATAGAGTCTAGACTTGGGTTTGTATACGGATCAAATCATTAGATTATTCTCACAATTCCAAGATTAGAAGAGTCTACTCACTCATGATCATAGTAGCCAAGGGATTAAAATGAAAAGACATGAAAGTAAAAGGCATAAAATAAACAACTGGAAATGTAAAGAGCAAGAATATAAAAGAGTAGAAATGTAAAGAACAAGAAATATAAAGTGCAGAAAATAAGAACTAGAAACTTAGAGCAATGCAAAACTTTGCTTTCAACTTTAGAGTAAGATTACAAGCGTTCCAAGATGTCTTTCAAGTATGATATGAGGCCTATTTATAGTCTAAAATCAAAGACAGGACATTAAATTTGATTTAGAAGCCTTCAGTTAGAGAATTGCAAAAGTTTGTAACAACCATTTTCTGACTGCACATGGTGCACGATCGTGCTTAGGGGTCATGCTCCAGATCGTGCTCTTTCACAACTTTTCTGATTCATATGTTCTTGAATTTGCACTGCCGTGCTTGATGGGTGCACGAACTGTGCTCAATTTTCTACCCTTTCTTCCTTCTTTTCTCTACAGAAGCACACAGTCGTGCTTAGGGTCATGCTCAGTTTTCTGTTCTTGAAAATTCTTCCCTTTCTTCATTATTTGTCTTGAAAATGAAAACTAATATTTTGTAGTAAAATAGCTCTAAAGTAAAACCAAAATACCAAAAATATTATTGAATTCAAATGTTAAAGTTAGATCCGACGTTCTGTCTAGATTACACTATGGACCCATGTTCGTTACATTTCTATAACCCCCTATTCTTTCATTTACTGTCACTACTTGAATGGACTTTCGGATGTTGATTGGTATTTTTTGTGGACACTTTTGTTCCACGGAGGATTGTCCGTTTTTTAGGCATCCTTTTATGATTCTTACTTCGTAAACTCGATGCATGTGTCGGCCCCTTTTCATGGGAAAACATGTTACATGTGGTTCTAATCATTTTGACCTAAGAGGCGACCTAAACTTTTCAGGCGTGGTTTCCTGTGTTAGATAGTTATTCATAATTGTGAACTCATTTTTCGTCTCTTTGACCATTGAATTCCAACCTTTGGCCTATTGTTATTCACCTTGATAACTATTGGTTATGGCGGTCAAACACAATTAGTGCTTAGTCGTTCCAACTTTGCCTTTGGGACAATTATGATTTTTTTTAGGGGTTTCTTCCCTTATAAATATAACCTTTTTCATTCATTTCAGTTTCATTTTGTTCCTCTCCAATCTTTCTCCTCATTTCACTTCTTGAGTTCTCTTTTCTATTTTCCTCTCTAGTTGAGTTCAATGATATTTCATTAGTGATCTACGGTGTGTGTGGCTCATCGTCAGGCAACCATGATAATCTCAACTATTTTTGATTTGGGTTCGGAGATTTTCATGGTTGTTGACAGGGTGCCAACACACCTTTTGAGATTATTATGATTGGTTGAATGGAGGTGGAAGACTTGTTTCTCATTATCTCTTGAGGAGGTTCTCCTGTCTAGTGGTGGAGGGAGGGAGGGAGGGAAGGTACTTGGATATAAGGTCTTGGATGAATTGGAGGATGAATTTGAGGTGTCAACCTTTTTCGCATACACTTCAAATTTATAGTGATATGCCTCCACTACTAGTACTCCATCCATGACCAAGTGTTCTCCCACTTCAAGCTTCATTTTTGTTGATTCCATTGCTCTCTTTTGTTCTTCCAGAACCTAATAAAGATACCAAATTTTTGTCTATGGTCTTGTACACTTGAACAAATATTAGCATATCCAATTAACAATTTTTAATACCTTGTTATCATCAAAACTCTAAAGGGTAATGTTAAACACATTTTGTTCCAACACCCCAGACATTACATATATTATGCATTGTCCTTACCAGCTGAGTTAAGCTCATGAGTACTATCTTCACTGCATAATCAATAAGTAAATTTTATGTATAACTCTATTACGAATTGCCATGTGTATAGATGTGTGTCAAAGTTTTCTTTTCATATCTTAAAACAAATAAGTATTAGTTAGTGATATATTTAGAAAAATAAAATAATTATATCATTTAACTTGTATTGAGGCTTTTTGTTGAACAAGACTTGTATTGAGGCTTATATTTAAGAATAAACTTTTTTTTTTGACCAAATTTAAGAATAAACTTTTATTTACTAAAAGAACGAATATTTAGAGATACAGCTAGTAATTTTCAATCGTATATTGGTAGTTCAAACTCATTCATATACTTTACTGAGCATTGAAGTTAGTTATGCACATAAATTTGTAGGTAACAGTATTTGGAATCATAGGCAAACTCATGTGTAATGACACTTGTTCTTCTTCTTCATGAAATGACACATAAAAGTTTCCTCATTACATGAGTAATATTGCTTCCGATAGATCAAATAAAGATTGTACTATTAGAAAAAGAAAAGAAAAAAGAGCTAACATCAAGGCCATGAGAAACACGACGGGATAGCCTTATAATAAACTAAAGACAAAAAGTGAGAAAGAATGTAGCTTTTGCTTAAGCTTAAGTTTCACTCAGCACTCAACATTTTGAACTTTGCTTTTGTCATATGTGTTGTTTCACTCAGTTTAAAGCTGCAACGATAAAAACACGAAAGTGAAGAAAGGAATAAAATAAAGCAATACACGATCTTGACCCTTTTCTTTGTTTTGTGAGATCTCTGATTTTCATTACTTATTAAGATTAAATTATTCTTACCTAAGATGTGATCAATAGCAACACAAGAAACACATGTTTTCGCTCTCACACGCACTATAATGTATAAAATTATATTTTGTTTGTTGTGTCCATTGTCTCCTAAATCTTGTACATGTTTTTTTTTAAAAAAACTTAATATTAAGATTAAATACATGATAAAAGTTGTTTAATAACTTAAATATTTTTTTCGAGTAAATTACACTTTCCTCAAGATGTCTGAATTATATTTCTATTCCATCTTATGTTAATATATACACTCACACTCCTCTCTTATTCAAAATATATTAGAAAACATTTTAGACTTCATCCCTGAGAGAAGTTTGAATTACATTCTCATTATCTTTTATGTTAAAATCAACATTTTCCTCCCTTTATAATATTTTTTATTTCTAATAACCTAGAAAAAAAATCTAACACACTATGAAAAAAATAGTATTGCGGGTCCATTTTAATATAATCAAAATTCGAATGCATATATTTTTTGCTATTTGTGATTCACAATTTCATTGACATATAGTTTTAAACCCTATTATAAAATATGAAACAACACAAAATAAAATTAAAATATGTAAAAAACTACTAAAGTTGATAAAATGTGGTATAAAAGTGAATTTTATACTCTAAATTATACATTTAATAACAAAATATTTAAATTTAATTATCATTGACATTTAAATTATAAAGAAATTAATATATTTTTCTTAAATGGTGGTTCACAATTAGTATATATCATAAAAATATTTATTTATGTTAAATAGAATAAAGTGTAGTGCATATTTAATTATTAAGGAAAGAGGTTGTAATTCAACCATCTCATAGAAAATAGGAAATATGAGTATAAATTTTCCTTTTCAAGAAAGGAGAATGAATATATAAATGAGCAGAGATAAAATGATAAAAGAGTCAGAGATAAGTTTATCCTTTGTAATTAAAATTTAAAAATCAATTTTATTTTTAATATAGGAATTAAGTGTTTCCACATATCTTCTTCAAAGATATAAAAAAAAAAGCCTATAAATCATTGTAACAAATATAGTAAATGTATTTTAGAAACACAAACATTAGTAGACTACATAATTAAACTCATTTGCGTTGGTTTGGTGGTGTTGATTTGTTATCTTGGAGTGTGTTTCTCTTCTAGATATCAGACTCAATTCTCTTCGGTGTCAAATTTAGATGAGCTAGTTTAATTTCTTAAAAAAAAAATGGACTACATAATTTTTTAATAAATGCAAAAATTGGAAAATGTGCTTAGAAAAGCGAATCAGTTTTTTTTTTTTGCTTAAAACTAAAACGTAGGAGGTAGTACTTTATTTTTTTGCACAGTACACATAATTTTTGTTTCTGTTTTTGGTACATTGTACACATAACTTTAATATGAAGAAAAGTGTAAGTAACATCGCTCTAATTAACACTCCATTTCAAATACTCTATTATGTATTGGAAGAAATTCATGTTAACTCACGTTAGATCTATATTTTCAAAATTGTAAAATCTATATGAATTTCACTCGGGGGAAAAGATAAAGCTTAGTTGCATTTTTGTCCTTCTATTTTTCTTTCATGCTCATAAAAAGTCTTTTTCTTTATTTATTAAAATCCAACATTTTGTTCATTCAAATATCACATCTGTTACAATTATGGATCAAAATTGTAACAAATGTAATGTTTGAAGTTAAAAAAGAGTTTAACTTTAAAAGGAGAGACTATTTTCACGAATGTGATAAAATATGATATAAAAAATGCAATTAAGCCATTAAAACAATTAGAGTGTTATGTGTTATTAATACTCCTAATGTGAAACTCATAATTGGAATAGGGTATCAAGTTTCTTTACCGGAAGTATCGGATTCATAACTTTTCTTTCTTTATATAAGGGAATTAGATTTGCACTAGATCTGCTCAGTTCCTTATAGCACCACTACCCATCTCTCATTGAATTCTAAGTTTCAACCTTCCCAAATGAATCATAATTCTACGATTCAGCCTGCAAATGAAGATGAAGATGAAGATGTACCTTATGACTTTCAAGATGATTACTACCAAGATGGTACGTCTAAAATCTCTTTATATTTATTAGGCTCTAAGTTTACGTTCAATATTGACATTAAATATTGTATGTCTTACTATTTTATTTTGTGACAATAACTTACAACAAATATGTAGATGACGAGTTCCGCATGTGGGTAGTGGAAGACAATTGGGGAGAAGTTATCAAAAAATACGAAGAAGATGTATATTTTCACAAGATAAATATAAAGGGAAAAGGAACTGCATTACATGTGGCAATAAGCAATGCCAACGAAGACACTGTAAAACATCTTGTAGATGCAATAGTAAAGCATGGTGATCTAAGTGGTTTAACAATAAAGACTGAAAGAGGTGATACTCCTCTTCACCTTGCAGCATATAGAGGATTCAAAAGTATGTGTGAATGTATCATTGGAAAAAATGGTGAAAGGAAGGATTTGATTAAAGACCAAAATGCAAAGGGAGAAACACCACTTTTTTGTGCTGTGCTTGCACGCAATAAAAAGACCTTTCTTTACCTACATTACTTTTTCCCAGCTGATATCACTATTGCTATCAATAACTTTGGTGATAACATCCTTCACGTTGCCATTCATAGAGAAATGTTCAGTTAGTTCTTTCTCATCTCTTATTTTATTTATTCTTTTCTTCTTACTTTTCTTTTTTAATATTTGACTCTCTTTTTATTTGTCGGAAGAACTGAATAAAAAACATAAAGCAATTTTTATGTATGTGTAGCAAAGCAGCTTTAAATATAATAATGGAAATTTTAGTCAAAATATTTAATAATAGAATTTAATATATATATAAGAACAAAAATTGTGATTTTGCATTCAAATAAAAAGAGATCAATATTCTTACATCTTATGTGACATTTTTGTGTGTGATCTCTTATGAGAGATATTCTTCTACGACATTATGTAAGATCAATATTCTTAGCCCATAAAAAATGATTGAAGAACTCAATTATGATTTTAGCATTGGAAATGTTCTTAATCAAATTCACAAGACAAATATCATTCTACGACATTAAAAAAATAATAAAAAACGTAATATTAAGATTATAGTCCTATGATCCTATCCCCTTTCAAAGATCCAACAATTAAATTCAATAGTATTCTTAAATTTATGAAAATTATAACATTACTCAACTTATTGACGGTCCTTTGACATCACTTGGTTAGCTAATATATCTAATCTAGTAGGTTACATCAATACTTAAGTTGTTATGTAGTCCTTTTACCTTATCTAATTGGCTAGCTACTCAAATTTATAAACTTATTTTAATTAAGAAATTCTCCTACGGTAAAATTTAATCTAAACTTGATAAAAAATATTTACCAAAATTCTTACTGTATATATGTCGTTAATAATCTGTGTGTCTTGTGCAACAGGTATGGCAGATATAATAATTCATCTGTATCCGGTTTTTCGCTCTATGGAGGACCAAGATGGAGTCTCTCCTCTTGAAGTTCTTGCTATTAGGACATCAGCTTTCGAGAGTGGAAATCAGCTTTCATGGCTGAAGAAAATTTTGTACAGCTGTAAGTGACACACACATATGGTATTTTTTATGGATATATATATGATATAAAAACAAATTTATTTTAAAATAAAATAAAATAAAACCAATTTTGAATTCCAATTTTTCATTTGAAATGCTTAACAATTGGTTCAAGTGTTTATTATTAAGTGATTTTGAGGCTAATATATTTCGAGTGTTTATTATTGCATTTGAAATGGGTGAAAGAAACGGATGATGTTTTTTTCTCAGTTATCTCCCATGATAATTGGAATCACTTAATATATTTGTTCTTTGTTGTTTATATTCGAGACTAAAGAGAGCAATTCTCATCCTTTTTATCATCTTTATGCCGAAGGTAGAGTGGTTTTAATGCAAATTTTAATTCTTAGATATTTACATAAATTGGTGGCTAAGGTCCTATAAGGGGGGACTAGGTGAAACAATAGACTCAATAATCTCTCTTGGCCAATCAACATTTATCATGGGAGATAATTCTTTGATCTCATGGTGGTGGTAAAATGACATGGTCTATCTTTGGGAAGTCAGTGTCGACCGCCAAGTATGGGAGTGAGATTGTAATCAACGTAGATGTCAGACAATTTGAATCTTCGTTATTTACTTGTTGATGAAAGGTTATTGGGTCATGTTAACTAGTGTTCCAGGGCATAAAGTTTCACTATAAGACTTATTATTGAAGTGTGTCCTTAAATGTATAGAGTGAAACACTAATATTTGGCTCCCTGATTTTTGTTACTTATGTTATTCGAGGGTCGCAAGGTGTAAGAATTAAATTTTTGGTTAGTATAATCATCTAGCAATTTGTTTGCATGGATTTTCCGGTTCATCTAGGAATCATGGAATGTGCGTTATCTTTTTAAGGTTGGTGGCAAAGTTCTTGTTTATGGTACTACATTATAAAGTTATCTTGAGGTTGATCGATGTTTCTTTTATTAAAAATTCTAACCTGTGACATTAGGGTACAAGTTAGAAAAGCCACGTGTAATTCATCTTCTATTTCACCACTTTTTTTCTTCCAATCCCATATGTTACTACTATATATTATGAATTGTTTGGTGTTCAAAATAAAAGTTAATAAAGAGGAATAATTAAAAGATAAATCTTGTGCAATTCATGTCTTTTGAAGTATAAAGGACATTTACTTGCATTTTTTACTTTTATGCCAAAAGCCATCAAAACAAAGGTCTAATGTTCTTTATAAAATTTTGGTGTTAAAGGTGTTTCTGTCAAAGTATCGGATGCAAAAACTAGAATTAAACTCTATAAGAAGGGCCTTATGTTTGACGACTTTGAAGACCAAGGTATGTTTTCAACGAATTGACTCTTATGATACCTAGCCATGGCCATTATGTAATGTTTTGTAATTTGTGAACTATTAATAGTTCTCATATTTTTTTCGTAAATAAATTGGTTTTTTCTAAAAAGATATAATAGTTGAATAAAAGCTAAGATTAAAAAGATACAATAGTCAAATATTACAGAAAAGGCACAAAAGCAACAACGCCATCAAACAAAAATGAAAAATTATAATAAACTAACAAATAAAATTACTCATAAATATTTGAATGGTTCAATGCTACATATATATTAATCATAAGAAAAATCATTAACTTTAGACTTAATCCATGTCAATACCAATAATTCAACCATGTCAAAGGGTGAACATGATAGATGTTCTTTATAATCGAAAACTACATGGTTACGATGCTTCTAAATTGGTCACGTGGATACTAACCAAATTGAGTGATGAAGACATTCTATGTAGTTGTTTTCCATAAGATACCAAACCTATAAATTGGACAACATTACAAAAGCCATCGTTTGTCAACATACAACCGATACCAAACCAAATAGAACATCCTACAATAGTTAAGTAGTAATAAGATAATGAGAAAACAAATGTTTGGATGTTTTGTTCAAATTACATCATTTCACACACTAATGAGATGCTAGATTTTGTACCCCTATATGGATACAACAAAATCTTCGATGAAATCAAATTAGTCCAAGTAACTCTAAATAGAGGAGAATCTGATACAATTTCAAAATATGATACCAGCACATAAATTTTTTTTTTGTTGTGGAAAACAGATGTTTGATATTAAATTCTCAAATCCAAACATCATTCGCATCATCATGGATAATAATATAATAAATCCATACAATCCTTCACAAGCTCCACCTCCAAAATAAACAAGGAGACGAGTACTCTAGTGTGAAAGTAGGCTCTGAGAATGCTTGTGATTTTGTAAGTTGACAATATCTTAATTATGTTATGTTTCATGCAAAGTTTGGTGGTTAGTGGTTGGGTTGGATGAAGTAAGAGATTTTAGCAAATGGTAGTCCTTCAAAAGATTTTGGGGTTTGTAGAAGTATGAGATTTTGGGGTTTGTAGAAGATCTAGCAAATGAGTTTTGGCAGAAACTATATTTAACTTTCATACGGAATTGCGACAAATTTGGGACAAAATTATTCAATTTGCAACACGAGTGTTATAAGATATGGTTTGTTCCAAATATGTCTAAAATCAATATTCTATTCAAAATTTGTGTGAAGTTTGTCCTTAATTCCTTTGTATTATGTTTTTATATTCGTTAGAAAATTATATTTTTCTATAGATCAAGTAAATAGAGTAAGTAAACAACGAATATTGTTTGTAAATATACTTTTTGAAATATCGATTATTAATATCTATAAAGAGTCAATTTAGTAGTAAGAGTTGACTCTTTTTTTTTTTTTTTGAAGAAGAGTTACTAATGTTATAACATCATCATAATCATCATCATTTTAATTAATATTTGTTTCTAATCTTATTTTTGAATAATTTAGCATACGATAATTCTAGTGATGATATTTCGACATGGCTAAGACCTATCAATATATGTTGTAGAGAAAGGTGATCAAAGTCAAATGTCAATACCATTACACATTGTTGATGAATCAGAAAAGGCAGGCAAAGTACGACATACTCTTGCTCGACTAGATTTCACTAGCCGTGCTAAGACTTTATGTTACAACATTCAAATGTTTGTATTCACCAAATGGCGTATCATGTTTACATCACCAAGAAAAAGATGGCCCATTCAATCACTATTGGGTATGTATATTGAACAACTCAATCTTTAATTTTACATTATTTAATTTGTGGCATACCATTATGTTACTCAAGGGAGATTATCATACACAATTCGATCAATAAGTCTCAATAGATCAAGTGAGATACATATGATGTGACCTAATGATTTAATGTTTCAAAATAAGCTAATGAATGACACAACACTATTCTACTTTTTCTGTTTTTGTTGTTGTCATGCAGTCTATTAGTTTAAAATTTGTTGTTGCTGACATTTTGTCATGCAGTCTATTGGTTTAAAATATACCTTTTAAATTAAGTGAAAAATTCAGAGTTCAAACCTCAGCTCCTGCATAGTGCAACATCCTATCCATTTTTTTTTTTTGAATGGCAACATCCTATCAATTGAGCTATGTTCATGGGACTAACAATGTTTTACTTTTGCTCCATAAAATTATATATGTTGTTATAAGTCACCATTACTCTTTTGCTTTGTGCACGCTCTTAATTAATTTTGCAAAACTTAATTAATTTTGCAGACATAAGGGCAATAAAGAGTGTTAAGAAGAATTACATGTATGGTGATCGACTCTTGAAAGCATTTATGGAAAATCCTTATGATTCATACATGGTTGGTGGGGTAATTCCCTTTGATAAAGAAGAAATGAAAGAGAAAGCTAAGAGTTTTGACATTATCAAGCGCAAACTGGAAGGTAGTAAGAAAAAATTTATATTTTTCGTAAAAGAAATGACTTAATAAGTACTACGTCAATTCTTCCTCAAAAAACATTACTACGTCTATTCTTAATTGCATGTTTGACCACTTCACACATGTCAATACATAACTATGATCATTAATATATTTAATTATCTATAACTAAAAATTAGAAAAATTAATACTTTGAAAATATTAATTGAAACAAATCGAACATTTTCTATACTAATAATTGTCCTTATATATTAGTAAAACAATATGATATACTAACAATTGTCCTTATATATTAGTAAAAAAATACGATGAAGATAGTAATATTTTTATAAACTCGCAATGACCATGAACAAAATTGATTTTATCTCGAGGTTCAAACTATTTATATGAATATTTATATTATACATTATGTATTGAAATATTAATAGTGTTGTATTAGAAGGATACTCTGCCTATTTTACAAAATTGTCATATTAATTAGTTCATTTTAGATAAATTCACAATAAACTATTAATTAGTTCGTTTTAGATAAATTAAAGATAAACTATAAATTGAAGAGAAATAAAAAACTTTTACCAAATTTAAATTATTAATCATTTTTTTGATTCTCGTCATCATATAAATGCAATGTAGAAATTAATAAAAAAATTTATGTAAATTGTAGAAAATAATAACTTAATAGTGATGTACTTAATATTAATTAAAAACTACAATTGAAAAAGAATCGCCTTAATAAAATTTTGATAATTTTAATAATTAATCCATAATTTTGATAGTTTTTTTGGTCTTGTTAACAAGTGTCCTAAATGCATTATTTAAGCAACTAAAAAATAGAAATTTTGTTTTAAAAATACAAGTTAAACACTTACAAAAGTCATAACTATACAATTTTCAAGGTAAAAGTTATTATTTTTGGATGCTTAAACAATGCTCTAAGGACTAAGGGCACTTGTTAGCATTTTTCTATTTTTTTTTATATCTTTCTCTATATATCTTTTGCCATTCAAAATAAATAAATTAACGAGGAAATAATTAAAATGTAAAAATATAACAATCATATTCTATGTATTTGCAGAGGATTCAAAAAATAAATCAATACAAGAGATAGAAGGAAATCAAGAAATGAATGGTTCAACACAAAATGTTGAAAAAGATACGACATTTTTGGCAGTAGCAAAAAGTGGCGTAGTTGAAATTATGGAAGAGCTTAACTCAAAAGTAAAGGAATCTGACAAGAAAGGCTTATTACTTGTAGCAATGAAGGATATTGCATCAGCAAAGAAAAATGGCACAGATGATACAGCATATTTGCGTGCAGCAAAACATGGCATAATCGAAATCATGTGTGCGCTTGAATCTAAAATAAAAAGTGTCATCCATGAAACTAACTCTGACGATGAAAATGCATTACTTATGGCAGTGAAGAATAGACAACCGCGAGTTGTTGAAGGGTTGTGGAAGAGGCTTTCTATGGAAACTTTTCAGAGCATAAATCAACAAGTTGATGTCAATGAAAACACCATTTTACACTTAGCAGCATATACAACAAAACACAACGAAAACACTGCTTGGAGCATAGCTGGTGCGGCCATGCAAATGATGTGGGACATCAAGTGGTACAAGGTACGTACGAACATGTCACATACATCTCATGCATGTATATGATAAGATATCATACGATATTTTTAAGGCCAAACTGTAACAATAAATAAAATTCAAACCATAAAATACGTAGTCATTCTATCGACACTTTACTTGATCCATGTTTAATTCAAAGTAACACTTTCATATAGTTATTCTATTTTCATCCTCTTCAAAAAATAAAATAAAAAAAGACACTGTATTTTCAAGATCTAAAAACTGCCAATTAATTTTTAAAATCATTTCATATGTATACTTCATCAAATTATATGAATTGTACTTCTTTAAAAATAAAATGAATTGTACTTGTATCATACATTTAAAAAATATAGACTATAAGATTATACTGCGAAGTACTTTAAAAGAAAAAAGATTACACTAGAATTATATATTTTATTTAAATATTAGTGATATCTATTTATGTTTCTCTTTAAACTAGCTAGCATTAACATTTTTCTTTTTTTTAACTATATGTGAATGGTCCTGTATAGTACATTAAAAAACTAGTACCAGACCATTACCATCATAGAACCAACAAGGATGAAAAAACCCCAAGTGAAATCTTTAAGGAGGAACATAAACAACTTCTAGATAAAAGCATTGAGTGGCTGAAAGAAACATCAGAGTCATGCTCAGTTGTAGCAGCACTCGTCGCAGGCGTCTCCTTTGCTACATCAGGCAGCGTCCCTGGAGGCAATGACGAATCAGGAAAACCAAAATTCCAAGGACAGCCTGCATTTGAATTATTCTCTATATCTTCGTTAATTGGACTTTACTTCTCTGCCACTGCACTCATCATGTTCCTTGCTATACTCACTTCTCGAAAACAAGTCGAAGACTTCAATAGAAACTTGCCAATGAAGCTTCTTTTTGGCTTAAGTTCTCTATTCATAGCCATTGTTGCCATGTTCATTTCTTTCATTGCTGGACACTACTTTGTGCTCACAGATAAATATACCAAGAGTGGTATCTTGTTCTATTTATATATTGCCATTTGCTTGCCTATCACATACTATGGATTTGTGCAGCTTCCCTTATATATTGATCTTGTCAAAGTTATTTGGAAGAAGGTGCCACCACCAAGTATTAAGGGTGTTAAGTTGTAAAGGTGTTTATTTTATTGTATTGCTTTGTGGTTTTCAACTCATGAGTTTGGTTTGTATTTGAATAATGTGTTGTGTGTTTATTATGTTTAGAGTACTGTTGGTATCATTACAAGGCGTGATAAGGATTATATGAAGTTTCTATTGGTTCATCCCCTATCTCATATCTAAATTTTGAGTTTTGTATCTCGAAAGTGATGTGGGTGGAGAGAGCAGATTGGGCAAGTGGGAGAAATTGTGTGGATGGATTATCATAAAATTTTCTCAACACTGCAATCACCGATCAAACAAAAATGTCTCAACCTCTCTCCACATTAATATATTAAAATGACTATCATACTATCTACTACATACTCCATCGTGGATAACAACAATGTCCTTTCGCCATGATGAAGCCTTCACACCTCATATTTTAATCACTCAATTAATCATCCTATAATTTTGTGTCAACACTTTAAACCATAAACCATTCTGATCAGTCCCAAACTTCCACCATCATTTACCTAAGATATCAAATTTGGGATTGATTACCTTTTTAGTTTAGAGGATCAAATTAAAAAAAAAAAAAAAATCATATCTTAGCAGCTAGTCTATCAACACTAGATATATTTTTTCGCACTATCTTCTACCACAATTCTCCCCCGCATATATGCCTTTCTTTACACTATCTTTGTACTCATGAAATACATTTTATTTTTATTTTCCTCTTATCGAATGAATATTTTCTTTTTCCTGATTACAACGAGGATTTCCAATTATTTTTTCCTTTATTTTGAAAAGGACTATTTTTATTTTTTGGTTAAATATATTTTTGTTCCCTGTAAATATGTTTGGGTTAAATATATTTTTATATGTTAAATTTAGTTTTTCTAAAAAATTTCTTCAACTTTTAGTCCTCCGAAAAAATTTCATCTTCATTTTTGGTCCCTCTTTTAAAGTAAACTCATATGTAGAATTCATATTTTTGAATAAAAATTTGCATAAAAATTTATAATATTATAAGGACCTCTCCTAAAAAAGCTTAGAATTTTTTTACCTAAACATGAATTATGTATGAATTTTTATATTTTTGAAGGTAAACAATTCATATTTAATTTATAATTCGTTAAAAAATTCTAAATTTTTTTGGGAGTGATTTTTACAATACTATATACATTTATGCACAATTTCATTATAAAATACAAAAATTTAATTATAAATAAGGACCAAAAGTAGTGATTGAAAATTTTATAGGGACTAAAAGTTGAAGGAAAAATTTAAAGGGACTAAAACGAAAAGTTGGTATATTTATAGGGACCAAAAACATATTTAACCCTTTATTTTTTGACCAAAGAAAGGACCAATTATTGTTTTCCTAATTGTACCTGATATTAAGATAAAAAAAATAAGATAATCATTTAATACAAAATAATTCTACATCAATTTAAAACAAAAAAAATATGATAATATTATTTATTTATGTAAAAAATTAAAGTAGATAAAAAAAATAATTGACCAATATTTAGTTAAAGAAATGAAATATCCTCGTGAGCTTAGCTCAATTGGTATGGACAATGCATAAAATATGCAAGGTCCGCGATTCAAACCCCGACCACCACAAAAAAAAAAGTCAAAGAAATAAAATAAATAAATAATAGAACAATATATTTTAGGGTTAAATATGTTTGGGTTAAATATGTTTTTGCTCCCTATAAATATACCAACTTTTTGTTTTAGTCCTTCTAAAATTTTCCTTCAACTTTTAGTCCCTATAAAATTTCAATCACTACTTGTGGTCCCTATTTTTAAGTTAATTTTTGTATTTTTTAATGAAATTGTGCAGAAATATGTAGAATATTGTAAAAAAAATTAACCCAAAAAATTAGAATTTTTAACAAAACATAAATTAATTATGAATTTTTAACCGTCAAACATATAAAAATTCATATTACATTTATAATTTGTTAAAAAATTCTAAAACTCTTTTAGAGAGATTCTTATAATATTTTGAATTTTTATGAAAAATTTTATTTAAAAATATGTATTCTACATATGAGTTTACTTTAAAAGAGGGACCAAAAGTGAAGATGGAAAATTTTTGAGGGACTAAAAGTTGAAGGAAAATTTTAGAGGGACTAAAATGAAAAATTGGTATATTTATAGGGACCAAAAACATATTTAACTTAATATGTTTTTGATCCCTATAAAATCGAGAATTTCTAAGTTTAATCCTTACTTATATGTTATAGCTATTGTAGTCCCTACAACAAAAAAAAAAATTCTAAGTTTAATCCTTACTTATATGTTATAGCTATTGTAGTCCCTACAAAAAAAAAAATTACATGTAATTTTAGTCCCTACTAAAACTAAATTTGTTTAATTATTCTGAAACTCTTAAATTTTTGAACGATATTTTGCAGTCACGTTTAGAATAATAATGTAGTCATTATACTCAATAACAGTTGCAGTTCTACCCATCCTTATAGGTCCTTGGTGAATGTAATATGTTAGATTTACAATAGTTAGGGTGAGATGAAATCAAACCATATTCGAAAGCATGGTTTGACATTGGACTTTGGTATCAAGATTTTTTAATTTTCTCCAATTTTCATTCACAATGCCTTATAGGCTGATGTATTATAATGATTTGATCACCAAGTACTTAAATTCCAAAACACCTTTGATATTAACCTTGATTCTAACAGTTGAATTTGAGTTAAATTTTTATTGATCAAATCCTTGGATTACTATCTTTCGAAATTAGGTTGGACCCTTTCCAGATTGTCGGGGGAGCTTTGAAAAACTTATGACCAGGGAGAATAAAGGGGTGACCTAGGGATTGCTTCTTCTGCTGGCATGGATGATGGACGACCTCTTGAGGAGGACATTGATTTTCTCATAACTAACAGTGCTGGAAACGACCATGGGAGAGCGTCTATTAATCTGGTTGATGTCCTTGATGATTAAACCCCTTTTATTGCATTTGTGATTTGATCTTTGGGGAAATGGTGTACCTGGATATTTTGATTGTAACTTATTTGTGGTCGCTCCCTATAAGCTCAACTTCAGGTTGTAGTTTGAACAATTTTTGTGGCACTTTAGTTTAAATCCTTACATCCATTGTTGTACTTACAACCTTGTTTATCTTCTCCTTTGTGATGCCATGTACATTTTGTCCTGACTAGCATCTTTTGCTCGCCATTTACCATCCACTTCATTCCTTGGAGCAAATATTTTTGGGTGGTCGTATGCATGTAGTGTTGTGCAATCCTCACTCAGGGGACCTGTCCGGGCTTAAGTTCTATGGTGTTTATTTCCGATTTGGGGACCTGTCCGGGCTTAAGTTTTTGCTTTGTTCATTAAAATCATGTTCTAATGAGTTATTTTGGAGGGTCCATGTAACGCCCCGGATTTTTAATCCAAGCCATTTCTCAAAAATATTTATTTTTCAGAAAATTTGAAACTATTTTTTTATTAATGAACTATTGAAAGAAAATAAAAGGAAATATATCTTTAAAATAAACTAACAGAAAATTAATCTTTAAAATTGATTATCTACAAATGGAATAAATCTACATCCGAATTTTATAATGAGTTAATGCTAAAAATATAATACACTTTAAAATTATGTTTTCAATAAAAAAAAAAAACATTTTCATTTCCTCGCGCAACGTCAATCAACTTCATCACCCATAGCTTCAAATCATTATTGACACCTAAAATGTTGGTTGTAAGGGTAGTATAAATATCCCCACACCCATATCAAGAGACTAAGGGTCCGTTTGATGGTCAGGATAGGGAGACAGGATATGATACATTAATCATATCTTGCTGAAATCTCATGTTTGATGCACCAAAGGGATAGGATAAAATAAACCATTTTCCTATCCTATCCTGACTTTCCTTTGTAATTTCTATCCTGAGTATAAGCTGGGTTAGAAATTATCCTGATGGGATTAGAAGATCATTCATTATTTATTATCTTGATATTCTACCATTTTTAAAAATATTGTCATTTTTAAAATAATGATAGCATGTATTTTCTAT
>Ga0315914_1003483_pt1 | contig 23898 bp, 11 predicted proteins | sample MpolenodulesMG_FD_203920 | JGI IMG/M metagenome (GOLD analysis project Ga0315914, IMG submission 203920) | Medicago polymorpha root nodule microbial communities from Los Angeles, California, United States - elongated nodules | ecosystem: Host-associated > Plants > Roots > Nodule | place: USA... | reverse complement strand
GCGGTGCTGCTAATTGATAAGGCGGTGCTACTACCATTAGTTTGGTCTAATAGATTTACTTAATAACTAAGAGTAATGTCAAGCTTCTACACTCTTCTAAATACTTCTTGATTTAATTTCTAACACTTTCCGTCTTATCTCTGAACTGGATCATAATTGGTTTAGTATGAGTCAGTCCACAATTAAATAAATTTTGGAAAAAATCTGCATTAATTTTTTTTAGGGAAAATCTGCATTTATTTGTATACGACAGAATGCTTCAATTGGAACCAAATTATTTGACCATTCACACCAAAGTTTGTCAGCACAATATCTATTTTCCGTGCATTAATAGTGTCACAAAACAACATGAAAGGGAGGGAAACTAGAGAAAGCATTGATTTATAGAACACGTACAGGTACGGCGTCCAAATGGAAAAAAGATTATTGGATTACTTAAATTTAACAAAGGGTCTGGTTAACGAGTGCTTCCGAGACAGTTCTTGAATATTCTAAAAGAAAAAGATTATTTTATATAAAAAGAATCAAATATTTCAATTTTCGATACATTGATTGCACATATTTTCATAAAAAATTAGTACCATTTAAAGGTCCTAAAAAATGTTTCAGGAGCACTCGTTAACATTTCTCATTGTTGTGAATTCGTTAAAAATCACACCAATAAAATACTTGATGTGTGGAGCAAAATAATCAAGCAACCAAAACAATGTGGGTGACATTATAAACACAAGCAAAAGATGGAAAAAACAGTGAGAGAAAGAAATAGAGAACACACGAAATTTGTTTACCATGTTCAATCCAATACTAACCTAGTATGGGGGCGAGAGTAGCTCTTTGTTCCACTATAATGATGAGTAACTTTACAAAAGAGATATCAAAGATTACATGAATTAGTCCTCAAACCTAAATTTACACAAAGTCCTGAATCTCTTCCCATGACCAAGAGACACTATCGAATATGGTTTCTCCAAGGTGAATCAATCTCAACCCTAGTGTTTGTCGAGAAGAGAATTATCTGCAAACCCTAGTTTTGATGTTGGCTTCTAAACCTTTGTTTTCTGGCTCTCTACTCTCTTTTTTCATCTGATGTAAGGTCTATATTTATAGTAAAAACATCCCTAAAAAATTGGAACAAATCTCATGCTGAAAAATCAGACGTTGATTTTCTCACTTCGGACGCCGATTTTTTACGAGACAGAAGTCTCAAAACAGCACCCAAAATTGGGTCCCGATTTCTCCAAATCGGTCGCCGATTTTGGCAGTTTCAGAAACACCAATTTTGAGTCATACTACAACATTCTCCACCTTGACTCTAAATTTATGATGATGTCAATTTAACCATCAATCACTTTGCTGCTCTCCCCATGCTTCATCTTCCCTTGCTTCCAACTACACCATGTAGCTCCACAAGCTTCCACCCTTGCCTCTTCAACCCTCGGAATGTCTTCCGCCTTCTTGAAGATTCTTGCATCCAACTACACTATGATTTTAGGTAATTCCACAAGTAACACCAAACCCTCTTCAACCACGAAACGTCTCCCACTTCCTTGTAGATCTCCTTGCTTCCAATCACCCTTGGTCTTTTAGGTAATCACATGAGCCATACCATACATTCTTCAAAGTGTGGAATGTCTTCCGTCTTCTTGAAGAATTCCCTTGCTCACAACTAGAGCATAACACCAAGGTCTCCATAGTCGTACCATTCTGAGTGTCATCAACTCCACCTCAAGTCAAACTTTCTGTACCTCAACTTTCAGATGAGTACTTTCACTATTCCTTTCACCTTGCAACTCCACCTCAAAGGTTAATCACGAGTATTCTTATCTCCGCCTCTCCAGACTGACCATGAGTATTCTTTCCACCGCCTCTACAGGCTCATGTTTAGTGTTTAACATCTCTCTAGACGACTATTGCTCTACAAAGCATCACTCCTAAGGTGAGAAACATCGTCGTCTTCATCTCCCCAACGAGACACCACCATAGCACCCACATCCTCATAACCCTCTGAGACAATTTGCGCGGAGTTACCATTATTCTCTTGACAATCCTCCTTGAAGTGACCCATCTTGTGACAGTTAAAGCACTTAAATTTTAACTTGTTACCACTCTTTCCCCGGTTACCTCTACCTCCACCATTCCCTCTTGAAACACTTAGGCCTTCACAGTTTTCATCAGCTCTCAAGTCCTTGGACTTGGTCAACTCCTTGGTTCTCAATGCCGAATGAACTTCTTCCAAGGTGGCAGTGTCTTCTTTGCCATAGAGCATGGTATCCTTGAAGGATTCAAAAGATATGGTAGAGCACACAACAAGAGTATAGCTTTATCTTCATCCTCAAAATGCACCTCAATGTTCTCCAAATCATTAAGGATTTTGTTGAACTCCGTAAGTTGCTCCATGATGGCCTTTGACTCCACCATCTTAAATGAGTAGAGTTGTTGCTTTAAGAATTTCCTATGAGTCAAAGGCTTAGTCAAATACAACGACTCCAACTTTGACCACATCGATGTCGTGTTTGGTTCCTTTGCGACCTCCCTCAAAATTTTATCCCTGAGGCACAAGACAATGACACTTCTAGCCTTGTTCACCATCTCAGTCTTCTCTGCTTGTGACATGGTGACCGGTAACGCACCTTCACCTTTCAAAGCTTTCTCGCACTTTAGTTGTATTAACACTGCTTCCATTTTTACCTTCCATAACCCAAAATCATTATCTCTGGTAAATTTCTCAATATCCCACTTTGAGCCCATGGTACCTGATTATCGATTTGATCATTGCCCCACAGTGGGCGCCAATTGTTGTCAATTTGTTAAAAATCACACCAATAAAATACTTGATGTGTGGAGTAAATTAATCAAGCAACCAAAACAACATGGGTGACAGTTATAAACACAAGCAAAAGATAGAAAACAGCAAGAGAAAGAAAGAGAGAATAGACGAAATTTGTTTACCTAGTTCAATCCAATACTAACCTAGTATAGGGGAGAGAGCAGCTCTCCGTTACACTATAATTATGAGTAACTTTACAAAAGAGATATCAAAGGATTACAAGAATTAGCCTTCAAACCTAATTCTACCCAAAGTCCCGAATCTCTTCCTGTGACCAAGAGACTCTATCCTAATAGTGTTTCTCCAAGGTGAATCAATCTCAACCCTAGTGTTTGTCGGGAAGAGAATTCTATACAAATCCTAGTTTTGATGTTGGCTTCTAAACCCTTGTTTTCTGGCTCTCTACTATCTTTTTCATATGATACAAGGTCTATATTTATAGTAAAATCATCCCTAAAAAATTGGAACAAATCTCATGCTGAAAATACGTTTATGTTTTCTCTGCATCAGCAAAAATCGGACGCTGATTATCTCACTTCGAGCGTCGATTTTTTTACAAGAATATCATGCTGAAAATACGTTTATGTTTTCTCTGTATTTATGTTTTAGACTTTGTATGTTCAGGAAAATGATCTTCGATTCATTTTCATATTATATGCTAGCTGAGAAAAGAGAGGGAAATAGAAAACTGAAATTCAAATTAAGTATAGTAAAACAAAGTTCGGAAGAGTGATGTTGACGACTTGTATCTAATTCTTTGATGATATTAGGGGTTATACATCTCGTTTTTGTTTTGTTTAATTAGACTCTTGCTAATTGTTTGTTACTTAGTTCATAATACCTTAATCTTGTCTTCGTTGTGTTCTTGACAACTTTGATTTCTTGTAGTGGAAGTATAGGACCTAAGTTTTTTTTACACACAAATTATAAGGTGTCAACTTAAAGGGAAGAGTTTGACAATGTAACTTCATAGAATTACTAGAATTATATTTCCACAAAATTATAAAATACGATGTGTCGCTTTGGCGATAAGAGTTTGACCATGTAGCTTCAACCAGCATAGTTAAAATCTTAGTAAAATTATCATTATAATAAAAAAAATATATCTTTATTGATCAATTTATCCCAATTTGATTTATGGAAAGGAAGAATGAACTAACCATTACAAGAAAAACTTGAGAGGTCTGATTTGTTAAGAACTCTCGAGATAAAATTCCAAAGGTACACAATTATTTTGATGTCCCCCATCTCCCTCTCATAAAATCATGCCTACCGAAACCAAATCATCTCTCATTTAAAAAGTGATTAAAATATGTTTGTCTTGATTAGTATTTGAACACGTGATACGAAAAAGCATGTGTAAACATGAAAGTTCAATCTTCACCCTTCACTTTTCCATTCTTCTGTCCCTTTCTTTCAGATAACATTGGACCAAATTTCAGATAACTTCTGTCCATCCCTTTTAACATTCAAAATTTCAACAATAATGTATTTGTTTTCCCTCTTATAACAATACATTAGGATTGAATTTTATTACCTCCCTTGCCCAAAACCGGCTTATATGTCAATCACTTACAATTAACTACTGTTTAAATTGATCGGATACTGAGTTAAAAAATAACTACTATTTAAATTTAAATTATATTATTGTTTATCCATATCAATATCCAATAAGAGACTCTCAACTACCCACAAAATTTGTACACAAACATAAGAATTTTTCAAACATCATTCATTTTTCCATTCTCCTGTCTCTCTTTTATTCAACAATTCAACTAGGAAAACTTTTAAGGAAAAGTGAGAAACTCCACCATTTTTTTTTACTCAACCCTTCAATTTCTAAGGATACAAGCAGCTATTTTAGAATTTGGTACCTAAAGTTTGGCCAAAGATTTTAACTCAACCCTTTATATTTATTTTTTTATTTTAACTTGCTTAATGGTCAAAATCTCATATCAATTATTGGATCAATTTATTGTTGGTTCCACACTTTACATATAACTATAATTAAGTCATCATATCATATAGTAGCAATTAATATCACTATCCAAATTCAGAACTACACAAACAGAAAAGAAACTTCCAAAGCAGAAACCATTCGGTATTATTATTATTCATTGGGTACAAAAACCATCTGTATTATTATTTTTTTTGTTGCGTAGTAACCATAAAAAATTCCCAAACAAACATTGTGACACTACCACAAAGTTTACAAAACAAAACAAAATTATGGGAATTATGGAGGGAAGGGATCCCTATAATACCACAACAAAAGAAAACATCCTAACATTGGCTTACTAGCTAGCTAGGACACATTACAACAAAACAATCTCAACTTGATCACATAAGTTCACAAGGAGTATAGAGTAATGTTGTAATGTGTTTAGTGTTTGTTTGGTAACATAGTGAGTCCGGTAAAATCGTAGTAAACTAATGTGTTCAACTAATTTAGGTCAACCCACCGTAATACCAACCAAACACTGACAAGTCATCTCAAAACGGAGGTGGATGTGGACGCCAGAACACATCGTGTCCATGTCCACTGCCATTTCCATTTTGAATCATACTTGGATTAAAACTGTAATCACCTAATCCATGAGAAGTTGCACCGCCGCCGCCACCACCACCACTTCCACTTGCTGAGCCAGAAAGAGAACCACCATCACCATTAGTAACATGATTACCATTGGTAACAACAAGATTAATGTTATCAACCTCTTGCAAATTCTCTTCATCTCCTTGATCTTCATCATCTTCCAAAGGCAACCTCTCATAAGTAGCATTAGCAAAAGTAGCAGCAACCACCATCACCGGCCCCGACGCAATCAACGACCCGATAACCAAGCCTCCAACAACCTGCCCCTGGCCTCCAGCAAGATAAACAGTCAGTCCAGTAGCATCGGGCGGCGATGGCGGAGGCAGAAAAGCACCGCTGAGTGACAGAATGTGACACCTCCCTTGAAGAGATATCATTCCTCCCGGAGCATTATGCTGCCGGAGTGTCACGTTGGTAACATAACCGGTGCCACTGAGAACTGAAACACCACGGTGGCGACGGTTAGCGTAGGATGAAATGCTCTCGGCGATGTCGGCTCCGTTGGCGACTTCCAAGATAACGCTACTAAGAGCGTTGGGAGTTTCTTTTGTGATCATCAGCGGCGGTTTTGGCTTGTTCTTTGACCCCGGCGGACGTCCACGTGGACGCCGTCCACTTCTGGCGGTCTGGTCGCCGGAACGGCCATTGCTGTTCTCAAGTTCACCGTTAACGTGGCCGGAGCTGTTACTTGTGTTGCTCCTCGTTGGAGTAACGTTACTGGCGTTAACGTTGACGTTACCGTTACCGTTACTTGCCCTTCGTGACTCTCTTCGTAAAACAATCCGGGTTGGTCCGTTTCGGTTCTCTCCTTCGACCGGGTTCGCCTCAGTTTGTCTTTCACTCCACCATCGATTCGCTGCCATGTTTCTAAACCAAAACCAAAACAAACAAAAAATTAAAAAAATATCACAAACCCAGAAAATAAATAAATAAAAATCTAGAAAATAAATTGATATAACATAAAAAAAAAAAAAAAACCTTATCATAACTTTGTAAAATTAAAAATTAAAAAAAAAATACTTAAAAGGAAAGAAACCTTGTTTGTAGAAGCTCACCTTGAAAAACTTGAGATGTTGTTTGGATGTTGTGTAAAAGAGGGTAAGAAGAAGGTGGAATTCAGTGAATGTTTGAGATGATAATGTTTGTGTTGCTCTTTTTGTAAGTAGTGTGCTGTTTTCTTTGACTCACAAGTAAAACAGTGTTTTTTGTTTTTGTGTTTGTGGGTGTGTGGAAAGATTTCAAGGTTTTGAATGAAACTAGCCAAAGTATGAAATGACCCTACGACTTGTTATTATTATGCCACCTAACTAAATTACCTTTGGATTTATTCAATAATAAGGAAAAAGGATTTTAGAGCAAGTTGCATAAAAGGAATGATTGTGGAGGAGGAAAAATAGGGGCCATAATAAGGGATGGGTTAAAGGGTGAGAGGGGAGGGTGAGTTGATGGGTGGCAGGGTGTGTTTGTGGTTTGGAATGTTTTGTATTATGGAATCTAAGAGCTCGAGCACCTCGTGGGAGGCCAAGAAGTTTATGTTTTTGTGGTTTGTGTGATTGTATGAACTTTGCTTTTATAGGGTCAAAAAATGTGGCATTGACAAAATATTAATATCATTTTTATAATAAGGTTCTATAAATGAGGTTATTTCCAATATTGACATTTGAATAAAGTCAATCAATAACAAACTTTTTTCTTTTCAATTAACTTGAATTTTTTTTAACATATTTATCATTCATATATTGTGTCAATTTTTAGTAAAATAGTTCAAAATTAACATCATTTTTTAAGTATTTATTTATTTAAAAGTTTTTTGAACAATTTATTTATTTAAAAGTAATTTTACTTAGATTATTTCTTCAAGTCATTTTTGTACAAATTTAGTTTTTATTAAAATGTATTTTAAAAAATAAAATTCAATTAAAATTAATATGTATGTGCGCATTCAAATTCATGTTTGGAATCACAACAAGTTATGACAAAAGGAAGGTGCCTCTATAATTTTGTTGAAGCTCCAATAAAATTGTAGTTTTTGCTAAAATTATGGTGATACATTGTGATTATGTTAAACTCGATTTAGCCTTGCATTGCGTCATAGGTGTTTCTAATTTTGATACTTTAAGGACAGGCTAAGAAATAAGAAAATAAAATGTGTTAATAACGAAAAAAGTATAGTTAATTTTTTTACCAATTTAGATAAATCAAATTCAAAATTTACCGTTGAATGACTTATCGTTGAATGATTTGTTGTTGAATGGTTTACCGATATAAATTTAATATTAATATAGTTGACCAATTTAATTAATTTATCAAATTTTTAAATAAAGAAATTTGTTAATTTAATACTTATTAAATATATTTTTGTATTAAATGATAAAAATACTGTGCAAGATTAAGATAACATAAAAGAAAACTAGGGGTATAAGTTTGATGGTTTGGGTTGTGATATTAAGGCCCCGTTTGGTTTGAGCTTATTTTGAACTTATGAAAAATAGCTTATGCAAATAAATAAGTTTTTATTTTAATTTATAAGCTCTTACTAACGAAAATCGTATCTTCATAAACAGATTGTTTCATAAAAATATTGTGCAAGATTAAGATAACATAAACAAAAACTAGGGGTATAACTTTGATGGTTTCGGTGGTGATATTAAAGTCCCGTTTGGTTTGAGCTTATTTTGAACTTATGAAAAATAACTTATGCAAATAAATAAGTTTTTATTTTAATTTATTAGCTCTTACTAACGAAAATCGTATCTTCATAAACGGATTTTTTCATAAAAATATTGTGCAAGATTAAGATAACATAAACGAAAACTAGGGGTATAACTTTGATGGTTTCGGTGGTGATATTTAGGCCCCGTTTGGTTTGAGTTTATTTTGAACTTATGAAAAATAGCTTATGCAAATAAATAAGTTTTTATTTTAATTTATAGCTCTTACTAACGAAAATCATATCTTCATAAACGGTTTTTTTTCATAAAAATACTATGCAAGATTAAGATAACATAAACGAAAACTAGGGGTATAATTTTGATGGTTTCGGTGGTGATATTAAGGCCCCGTTTGGTTTGATCTTATTTTGAACTTATGAAAAATAACTTATGCAAATAAATAAGTTTTTATTTTAATTTATAAGCTCTTACTGAGGAAAATCATATCTTCATAAACGGGTTTTTTTTCATAAACTACCTCAAAACCTTATAAATAATACATAAAAACTTATTTATTTGAATAAACTGTTTTATATAAACTCCAAAATAAGTTAATTCAATCATAGATAAAACTTGTATGTAGTTACCCAAATACATATTTTGAATCAAAAACAAGTTATTACAAATAAGGTGGCCTTGTAATTTTGTCGATGTTCCAAATTAAAGCGTAGTTTTTGTCAAATAACAATGGCACATTGTGATTATGTCGTTAGTCCAGACATGCCATGTCTAATAGATGTTTCTATTTTTACACTTTTAAGGACACGATAAGAAAATTTGATAAAACAGCTACTTAGAGTACAAATAAATTGAATCCATTTACGGATTTACCATTAAAATTTGTGTTTAATTTTTTAATAAATAAAAAATTATAGTTAATTATTTTCCAAATTTAGATAAGTTGAATTCAGAATTTGCCGATGAATGATTTACCGTTGAATAGCTCACCGTTGAATGGTTTACCGACATAAATTCAATTTTTATTGGATTCAGAATTTGGCGATGAATGATTTACCATTGAATGGCTCACCGTTGAACGGCTTATCATTGAATGGTTTACTGGCATAAATTCAATTTTTATTTAGTTGACTAAATTATAGATCAACTAATTTATCAAATTCTTCAATAAAAAAGTTTAGTAATTTTATATTTATTAAATATTTTTGTATTAAATGATAAAAACATAATGCAAGATTGTGATAACGAGGGCCAGCCCAAGGGTCACTTGGCCCAAGTAAGGACTTTACGCCTCAAAATTTTGGTTGAGAAAAGGCCTTAAAATATTTTAAGTTACTTATAAATATAGAAAATTGCTCTTCTCCCATCAAAAATTACTCTCTTCCATACAAACTGACGAAACCCCCCTCCCCCCCCCCCCCCACGTGACTTAAGTCACGTTGACATCCATCATGACTTAACTCGCACTCATTACGCGTCAACGTGACCTAACTCACATAGATTGTAAGTCAGTGTGAGTTAAGTCACGTTCTGCTTGTGTCCATTACCAGAACAATATAATTGGCTTTTTTTCCCCTAATTTCCTTCATTCATTCATACTTCCATACATCCATTTATTCATTTTCATCCATGTTTTCATCATTAATTCAATCATTCATTCATTCATAATTAAAATACGCATAATAAAAACAAAAATTAGGCAAACTATCATAAAAAGCGCAAAAGTGCAAGTGTAAATATATTACATCCATATCCGATAAATATCATAAAATAACCACAAATATACAAATGTCTTAAAATAAGACTCTACTCATGTGGACTATGGCTCCTGGTCCTCCTTCGCGGAACCGGATCCTTCTGCATCATGCTATACTCCAACTGGATGTCCTCCATAATGCCGGCAAATAGAGGATGTGTAAACACATCAGGATGCAACATAGGACTATCCACTCTGAGCCTGATGTTCTCAATGATCTTGAGTGGATCGGGAACCTGTCTGGCTCACTGCTGCTCAACAATAACCTCCTCATAATGAGGGACAAGAGTTGTGTACTCAACAACAGGTGCAGGTTCGTTGAACATAGGATGGGATACGCAGTAAAACCATTTGATGTACCCCTTCGCATACCTCCACAGTTTTTCCTCCAGTGTTTGATGACCCCTCTCGGCATGGGTAAGAACATGGACCGTGAAATCCTGAAAGGCGACAACCACATCCGCTAGGTTAAGACCCCCAATCATCGCATGAGTTTTGGGAATGGTCTGACAATAGTTGTATTGTCTGAGAATCCGCTCTGGTAAGTGACGGCACAACCTGTCTTTGTCGACCATAATCCAACCGGAGTACCAGCAAATGTCCTAAAAAGGTGTGATGTCTCGACTATCCTCGTACGACCTCAAGATGACATCATCATTCACCATCAAATCAATGAGGCCTCTGTAGTGTACATAATCAGAATAGCCCATGCGGGGTTTCCATCTAGCCGCAAGCGGGTCAACACGCTCATAACCCCTCAAAAGCTTCCTCGAAATGAGCTTCCGGAAGTGCTCCAAAACCCATCCCTACAAAACATAAAGAGACAGAATAATATCAGCATAAGTATCATAAACGCATATACAGACACAATAATATCGTAAGTTATTGATGATCCGCTAAAAAAAAGAAAAAAAATATAACCTCAAGTAAGATCATGTAACCACCAACGACGCTAATCTTCGCGTCTGAGGTAAGAGAAAGCTGGGAGTACAAAAAAGCAAGTGTCATCCTGCCCCAGGACCACTCGTCCAATGTGTCCAAGTCCTGAAACTGCTTCAGCCGTATCAGATGAACACATTTATTGTTCTTGTTGGTGAAAATGGTGTAGCCAACCAAGAGCAACAAAAACGCCTTAATGCATGTGTTCCTAGCAAGACCTTGCTCCTTCTCCTTCTCTTGCTCGTCATCAGCAGGATGCTCCAACCGATTACACATATTGAGCAGTCTTTCATAACACTCCTTCAGGTAATTTATGCTGACATACCCACCCCACTGTTTAGTCACCTCCTTTTGATCCTCATCCTCTGTAAAACCCAACTCGTTTTGTAGCAGTTGTATACCGTCCTCATACTCTATATCCGCCTCAGCAACGAGCCTCCCAATGATAGGGATGTCTAAAAGACACGCCACATCATCGAGTGTGACGGTCATCTCCCCAACGGGCAGATGGAAGTTGTTGTTTTCCGCATGTCATCTCTCTGACAAGGCAGTGATGAGGTCATGGCTAATGTTTTCATACCCAGTCTTAAGGAGGGGGAAAAACCGAATGCATTCACGCGCTTCCAAAACCATCCCTTTCCATGCATCTCCCGGTACTGCCAAGCTCTCAACCTTATGCTTCTTCCCGTGCAAGACAACGGTCAACTTATGCGTCTTCTGAAACTGAAATACAAACAAAATAAACAAACAACACACTGTAATTTAATCGTAAAAAAAAATACAATAATTAAAATAAACCTTAATTATTTTAACATAAATATAAATTCGTAAAATTAAATTTAAATAAACATTTAAATTGACGCATGTAATTAAAATCTATGCGCGTAATTAAATTGACTCATAATTTAAGTCAATTTAAATGTTTTAACATAAAAATTTAAATCGTAGTAATTAACATATCATTAAAATAAAATTGAACAATTATACTTATTTGGACATTGTCCCATAGCTTGCATGCCACGTGTCTAGCGAAATTCGGTAGAAGCGACAAGTCAGTAGGGTCCCTAGGAAAAACATGTGGTCTGGCCTGCTCACCCTCCTGCTGGTGAGCCTGCTCATACTGAGGCTGATGCGCCTCATGCTAATACTGTGTGGGGTCCACTGTCTGGGATGTACCCGTCTGTGACGTCGTCCCCTTCGCATCGTCACTCTTACTGTTCCTCGTGTCGCCCCTGTCTCCGTCTACGAGGTTGAGCCTGGAGAGGGCACGAAGCAACCTTTTCAGCTCGTGCACTCCCTGTAGCGGTCTCCATCCCTGGCCTAAGTCTGTCAGGCCTCTCAGACATATCTACACATCATTTTAAAAAGCAAAAAATCAATGTCATTTCTAACTATTCAACAACAACGACAGTTAAATTTTGAGAGTGTCGTTTCAATATGTAAACTACCACATTGCAGTCAAACTCACTATAATCAACATTAACAATTCAATTTTCTAACTAATTTCATCATTAACAATGCAAAAAACAAACAAATTTTCATTGAGACATTTTATCAAACACCTAGAGTTCAACATAATTTATAACAATTTCTAACTCTAACCTAAATCTAACCTACCACATTTCAATCAAACCTACTCTAATTGACATCTAAACTACAATTTTTTTTTTACAATTTCATCCTAAAAAATCTAACATTTAAATCAAAAAAACACCAATACAAAAGGTTAGAGAACACTTACTTGTGATGAAAGTAGAATTTGATGTTGATTTGGTTGAGTTTGGTGAAAACTGCAAATATTGGGAGCAAAATCGTATTGTATTTGGTATTGTTTTGAAAGTGAATAGTTATGTTTCTGAGTTGTTGTTCTATAACAGCACGCAACGTGAGTTAAGTCACGCTGGGTTACAACTTGCGTGAGTTAACTCACACTGAAAGTACCGAGCGTGATTGAAGTCACGCAAGGGTACTTTCGTCAAATTGGTTGGGAGTGAGCATTATTTGTTGTGAGAAGAGCAATTTTCATAAATATATTATATGAAAGTTTATGAATGAATGTTTCCAAAGTTGAGTTTATAAAAGTGAAGGCATCGTCTTTCTTTATTCAAGGTTCAATTCTTGACTCCAACAAATCTAGAATTTAATTTATTTCTTTCATAAAACTTATGTGATTTTTTTATTGTAAAGGGTCTTATAATTTGTACCCAAAAAAAATGTTTCATAATAAAAATTGTTTTAGGCATCAAAATTTGTTGGACCGACCTGGTGAGAACATAAAAAATAATGGGGGATATAAGGTTGAGTAGGTAATTTGGATGATAAATTTAAAATTAAGGAGTAGACTAATAAGGAGGTCAAGGGTTCGATCGTCATTTATTTATAAAAAAAGGTTCGATTATCATTTTCGAGATAATACCAACGATTACTAACAATATTAACTTTGGTCGTTTAAAAAAAAATCTAACTAATAATTATTTATATAAATAAAAATTCATTGAATTGAATAGTTAAAACATAAAACCAGCCGTTCAAAAAGAAAACATAAAATCAATATCCACATTTTTTTTTTATCAAATACTATTATAACATTTAAAGTTGGTTGATTTTCTTATAAATAAGAATCGAACTTGGTACCTTAGAATTTCAACATTCATATACACAATGCACCAACCACTTACACTAAATCTTAGTGGTGTTAAACTCATTGATTTAAATTTAGTAAACTTCTTTTTAAAACTAAATCAAGTAGTGTGAGAGAGGAATAATCATCTAGGTCGATACTACTAACAAACCACAAGTCAATGTTAGTAAAAAAAAATTGGTTACAAGTCAATGTTAGTAATGAGTAGCGTGACTTGATTTTTACTTGCATAATTGATGAGTTAATCGATTAAGGGATATTCGATCCATTAAAAAAGATATTTAATCAATCAAATAATAAGATAACATTCGATTAAGATGAAGAAAAAAAATCAATTAAGTTAAAATATAATCGATTAAGTTCGGTGGATAATTTGATTAGGTGGTATAGTTAATCAATTAAATGTGAAGCATCAGTAAGATTTTTTTTAACAAGCCAAAATATAACTTATTATGAACAAAATGTTCTATCCAGCTCAAGAATTGTTAGAGTACAGCAAAAAGAGACAAATATCATAAAGAAAAACTACATGGTACTCATATACAGCAAGGGGTTAAGCCACCGTATGATAAAAAACAAATGTAACATACTATATTTTTAACCATCAAAATGATAGTAGCTTAATTTTGTCAAGCAACTAATATAAATGATCTTACATTTCTTTCGAAGTCGTTTAAACACAAGAAAACCAAATTACCTATAGGGTTTTGAAGAACCACTCAACTGACAAAACATAAATAAGATTATATTGTTATTAGTGAATAAATAACTATTGAAGTTGATTTAGAGAATGATGGTGGTTCTATTTACTCTACAAATTATATATGGTTGACGAAGATGAATAGTATAATTAAATGTTTAAAATGCTAATTGTTTATGATAAATATGATGTTAGATTAAGATAGAAAGTTTTGCTTGCTATTTTGAAGATAAAGGCATGATGATAATTTATGTAAAAAAAACGACATGATGATAATTTGTGTAAACAAAAAATAGACATGATGATAAATGTTTAGGGCTTGTTGTCCTTAAGTCCGTTAAGATCTTCATATGAATTTTTCCCGGATTAAGATCTTCTTGAAGGGAGCCAAGCTTTTATGTTTGACCGTCTGAATTTGTGTGTTTATCAATTATCTTGTTAGCCGATATAGGCAAATATGCGATTAAGGATTAAGGTTTAGGCAAGGAAGCCTCCCAGTCAAGGTAAGGTTGAAGTCTAGGACATATGACCAAGGGATATTTAATTCTTTATCAAGTCTACCAACTAAGAACACGGGTATCAAGGAATTTATATTTAGTCAAAGCTTAGTACGCCTTGGCAATAAGGCTAAAAACCCACATTTCATGTTTATAATGCCACTAATCGTGAAGGGCAATGAGAGAGGAAGCACGTTCTTAGGGAGCTGCACACTAAAGACCGTGTCATGATGGACGAAGCTAAGAGTCGAACTTAGGGCACCATGATCCCCTCAACGAGGAAAACTCATACACACTAAAGACCATGTCGTGATGGAGGAAGCTAAGAGTCTAACACAAGGCACCATGATCCCCTCAATGAGGAAAACTCATGCACTAGCCGCAAAGTTAACCAATCTAGGTTAGATAATGAAAGCCACGTCATTTGGCTAGTAGGGATAACTTTTGCATATAAATACCCAATTTATTAATTGTAAAGGAAACATCCAATCCAACACAAAGTTGTTTTCGCTATTTTTATCTCTTTATCAATTTTCTTTTATATGTGTTTTATGCATTTCGTAGTCTAGTGTCTAAAAAATTCACAATAACCATAAAAGCTCTATTGGAGCAGACAAGAAATTCACAATTGAGGGACACAATTTTTAAATGGAGATGAAAGAAGTACTTTTCAGGAATATACGAAAATTGAAAAAAGAGTACACCATCCGGTCACTATTATAAGCAAAAATTTACATTTTAGATTTATTCAATTAATGATGTATAAAATCTTTATTATAGTCCACATACATCATTTAATGATGAATCTAAAATGTTAATTTTTGCTTATATTAGTGATCGGATAATGTATATAATAAGCAGAGACATTCTTGAAAAAAAAAAATACCGAGATGTCTCGAAAAATTTCAATGTGATGTGTGCGATAAGAAAATATGCTCCACCAATCCTTTAAATAGTATTTAATTTCTTCATCTTCTTCTTCTTTTTTATGCAAAGTTATTAATAATTTTTTTATCAACTCTTTATTTGAAAAATATCAATAAACAAAAAATTATTTAATATACCTTATAATATGCTTTATTTAATCAATTGTTTTTATAGAATTTCAACTCCTCATGTAATCATTATTGTATGTAACAAAATTTTGTTTAAATTTAAAGATAGTTAAAAAACAAACTTGAGTTTTTCAAATAGATAACATGAATTCGTTTTATTGAAAATGAGTAAATAAAGGTAAGTGAGGAAGAACATAAACAAATCATATCCTTAAACTATCAAAAGAAGAGTTAAACAAGAACGTTAATTTGTACTCGAACAACACTTAAAAGAGAACGAAATATTTATTTTTGGTTTTATAATACATCAATAGGGTTTTTTTCCTCTAACAAAATCAATAGGGTTTTTTTTCGTAGACTAATTCTATTTCGTTTTACTAAATTTACTACACCATGCCAATCCGCATACTTTTGTCAAGCTTTCTGACCCCTGCAATGCTTTTACAAAAATCATGTTAGATTTTGTTTTAGGGGGAAAATCATGTTAGATAATTAGTGAAGTGTGAGTTAAATATGGGCGAAGAAGAAAATTAAGTGTGTTGAGTACTTCTAGCCTACGGTTAAGGAAAAGGGTTCAAATTTTTTTTATAGGATAATGGATTCAAATTCTATTTTTTTATTAAACATTGAGACCCTAAAGTTTTATCAAATGTTTTTAAGAGTTGCTACTGATTAAGTTTACGATTCCTATAAAAAATTTAAATTTCGCTTTTAGTTAAACAATTAATTGAATTATTATGAAGTTTTATATCTACACATGAATTGATTGGAAAGTTAACCTCAAGTCTCCAATCTTAACTAGATGGATGTGATAAGTGTGATCAGAGATTTTTTTATTTTTTTTTACAAAAACAAGATGATATTCATTCATTCAAATCGAGAGATTACATCATTCAACACCGTTGAAAATGTAAATGATGAATATGCGAACAAACTCACAACATCCAAGTTAATATCATATAACGATATAATGCCTACAAAAATATATGATAAAACTAAAGTGACCGGACTATCTATGGCCTTCGGATCTGCAATGTTGACGCTCAAATCTTTGATTGAATAATCAATCTTTCAATATGAATCAAATAAACACCGCAAGAAGACGAGAAATCAAACAACGCCGTACAAGTCGACGAACAATTGTACGTAGACAAGCATACTAGTTATCCATGTTAAATGCCACATCAGAGTTAATGCATGATATGGGGCAGTCGATAAAGCATTTTCGTCTGTATGGGAATTGATAGCAGTGTCTCGTTTTTAATGGAAGTCATGTTGCTGTCGTTCTGGGACAAGGAAAGTACGTGCCCTATTGTAGATAGAGGAGTAATGGGTCATTTGGGTTGAACTTCCTTCCATTTTCTTTTGAGAAAGAACTTATTAAATGAGTCAAATAATTGAAGCCAATGTAGTAGACTTTTTTTTTTTTTTTATAAGAAAAGTCAATATAGTAGATTTCTACACGTATTAATAAAAAAGTATGAGTGCTTTAGTTAACCTAAAATTACACATATATATTCACAAAGTAGGGACGACGATGGATATCCTTGGGTAGTGTCCATCTCCATTCGTATGTTTAAAAAAAATTCTTGTACTCGAACCCATGCATATTCTTGTAGACAACAAGTTTGGTGTCCGTTCTTGTACCATATGGGCATCTAAGCGTCCGTACGCGTGTCTGTTACCCGCACTTTAATAACAAAATGACAATAAATAAAAAAAAACATCACAACTCAATTTAAATATGATTTAAAATCTCTTAAATCAACTTATAAAATATTGCACATCGTAATATTTAGTCAAATAAAAAGATCTAAAATATATAAAATAAAATAAAAAGTGCATATTACAATAAATATCAAAGACTAAGGATTAATTAACTAGGTCAAATACCACGTTTGGTCCTTTTATAGTTTGACAGAATTTCTAAGTTAGTCCTTTAAGTTTCAAAAGTTTTCAAATAGATCCTTTTAGTTTGACAAAATTCCCAGGTTAGTCCTTTAAGTTTCAAAAGTTTCAAATATGTCATTTTAGTTGATAAACTATTTCACCGTTATCCCTGCTGTCAGTTAATAATTAATTGATGTTGATGTAGCCGTTAAGCTGTTGACTTGGATCAAGACACTGCATTTTAAAAGCTTCAGGGTGTCAAAACGTTATGTTTAGTGGTCACAAATATCATTCTAGCACTATAAATGTTGTTTGATAGTGCTAGAAAGGCATTTGTTGTTATAAATAGTTGTCTTTCTAGCACTATAAATGATCATTTGTGACCATTAAACGTAGCGTTTTGACACCCTGGAGCTTTTAAAAGGCAACATTTTGATTCAAGTCAACAACTTAACGGCTACATGAGTGTCAGTTAAACGAATACTGACAGAAGAGTAGCGGTGAAATAGTTTATCAAAGAAAATAACCTATTTGAAACTTTTGAAACTTAAAAGACTAACTTAAGAATTATGTCAAACTAAAAGGACCTAATTGAAACTTTCAAAACTTAAAGGACTAACTTGAAAATTATGTCAAACTAAAAGGACCAAAAGTGGTATTTGGCCAATTAACTTTTTTTAGTATTACATAAAATTATAATTATAGTATATATAATATGCAGACATGGGGAGGGTTGGGCACTAGAGTACCCATACCTGCACCCATATCCGTTCAAATTTGTGGATAATTACTCAAGTCCAAACTTAGACGCAATGCATGTATTTACTTATCCGTCCATCATGGATATTTTTTGCATGCACCTATTAGGCTTGAGTTTAATTGTGATGCCTAAGAAAAAACACCTAGCACAATCAACGTGGAGATTGTTGCGAGATAGGATGCCAACTAAAGTTGAATCGTGGAGATGAGAAGTGATTAACGATATTCATCAGTAATATTGCGTGTTTTGATTTAATGATATTGAAACAATAAGTTATTTGTTCGTGAGTTGTGTAAAAAACTCGTTGAAGGATAAGGAGAAGAAAAAATATTCTTAAAAAAATAAGGAGAAGAAAGAGGAAACAAATTGGTTTTAAATTTTACAAAATGACCATCAAGCACATACAATTGAGGTAATCATGAGTTTAAGAAAGTACAATTATGAGAATTTGATGGAGTACGATTTTTATCTATTATTATATTAATAGAGAAAGTCGATATGATAAAATTTTATAAACTCATTAGAGTTTTTAAAATATCAAATAAATGTAGTGTTTATATTAAATACATTTTTATTTTATAAGGATGCAATTTAAACTTTCTTTTTACAGGGGGTAAATCAGAAGTCGCTCATATTACAGAGGGATAAACCTATATTAACTTTATTATAAAAAATAATAAAATAGGTTAAATGAAGGGGTAAAAATAGAAGTAAAAGTCCAACCCAAAAATATACATCATCTTTATATATTATTGTTACAATAATATAATATTTAACATATTTTCAAAACTCAATTATTTCACCGGTATGACAAGACTAAATATATTTTTAACTATGAAAGTTAACCAAAATTAAACTTTAATCATGTAACTTTTAATAAAAACAAGTGAATCTCATCGGTATGACAAACTATTATTTAGGTAAATACATTTTTCATAATCTGGATTGCATATGAATTGAATAGATTTTATCTTATATTTATGCAGTCTTGCCATTTAACTTATTGCCTGACTTTCGTTAATGGCTAGTAGTCATTTAAATTCTAAGATCAAGTCATATATCTAAGAAGCTATGGTCATTAATAATCATCCATAAACATACAAAAAACTTTACACTCAAGCAAATCTGAATAATACTAGGATTCCATTAATGTTAAAGAGAATTCATACAAATCACATGAATACAGTTTACAATAGATTCATCTCATGAATTAATCAAAAGAGAATTAGATACTCATAACTAAAACAATGAATAACAAAGGATAATGAAACGTTACATAAATCAAGACCAACTATGAGTTGGTTTGAGACCCACTGCTTGTTCAAAGGTCCTCAACGGCTAAATATGCTCTCAAAGCTCCAAAATTCCGACCTTGCTCTGAATTCGTGTTTGAATTTTATAGAAGCACTTTTGTAACATTTTCATCGTGACACGTTACATATCCTTCGTGCCACGATGTGCTCATTAATCCTACGTGGCATCTTCATTAAAGCTCCATCGAACAATGACACAGTCTAACGTGCCACGATTGTCCAAAATTTCAAAACCAAAATCTGACGCTCCTCCAGACGTGCCACTATATAGGTTATGTCGTGGCACATTATTTCTGGTAGTTGCAGCTTGCCAAATAGCACCCAAATTGTGCAAAAAGTATCTCATTACATGGACATATGGCCTATTAACATCTTTGGCTAAAATGAACCTATTTCAGCATCAATTCAATGCAAAAGACTCCCTAACTTGCTCAAAAAGGCATACAACAATCAAAATAAAGTAGTATGACCCAATGTCATCATTTGTCGTCCATTTGGGTCTTATAAAATTCGATGAATTAGTCTCTGCAGTTGCACGTGTGAATGATACCCAATTTATACACAAAAAAAGTTATTGATTATATTTGCACTAGATCGAAGTTGAACTGACAATCTGAACGAAACAAACACCTTAAAAAACGGAAAAGCAAAACAATGTCGTATAAAGACGAAAAACAAAACGTCACATTTAGACGTTCTTTAAAAAAAATGTGACACTTAGACAACAAAATTATGAAAAGAAAAAACAACTAAATATATGTAAAATCACTTATTTAAATAGAGGAAAATGAGAAAAAATGATTTAAAGGGATGATTTATGGTAAAAATAAAATTGATCATAAATCATCCTATTCTAAGTGAGTTTTCAAGAATTCAAGTAACTATTGTAAAAATTTAATTAATATATTAGATCGATACACAATTATTTTCCGGACACAAATTATATTAATTAAACTCTTATTATACTTTCGTTTATTTGAAAAGAAAAAAAGACAATAATTTCACTAAAAGTAATTAATTAATTTTTTTATGCCAATGAGCTAAAATGATTAAATAAATTATGTGTCATTAGACTATACGAGTGATGATCATAATAGATTCATAACAGTGGTGAAAGTGAAATAAAAATACCAAAATTGAATGAAAAAAAATCAGTGACATTTTTGTCATAATTTGTCGCGTGTGTAAAGAAGAGGAACCTTGTTGTTGTAAAGATTTAGATTTGAAGTAGCATGATTTCAATGTCACATACCAGCTCCGATTTTTGACCTAACTCTCACGACCTCGGTAATCTTCCATCTTCTTCTTCATCTTCACCTATCTTCATTTTCAATTCCACATTTTTTATTATAAAGATTGAATTTTTAATTTTGATTTTCGTTTTTTTGGTCCGAGTGTTGGAATTAAAGGGTCAAAATACTGTTTAGGACTCAATTATGTTGAATTTTGAGTTTAATTTGAAATGGGTCATGTTCAGATTGATCAATGGATTTGTTGTTACCGTGTAATGGTATTGATTTGATCAAAAAGCGGGTTTTTTTATTCTAGATCTTTTAGGGAATTTGTGGATGAAGTTAAATTGAGGGTTTTTATTTGAGGTTTGGGTTTTGTTGGAGGAAATAGTGAGTTATAGTTGCTGGTTAGAGTAGCAGCTTGTTCTTTGTGAATTTTGAGTTAGTGTAATGATGCTTTGACAATTTGGAAAGTTGATGTAGTGTTGGTTTGATTTTGATATGTTTATGTGTGGTTTTAAGGCAATCGATGATAAAGTTGAATTCGAATTTGCCTATTATAATTTTGAACATCTTTGCCTTCATGTTAGTGTTGCCAATCGCAGATTGCAGAAAATAGTTGTCTACGTTGATGCTATATGACCATACTTTATACTAATTGTGTATTGCAGAACAATAGCATTCTGTTAAAATTCCACTATGCTATGACGCTATAGCGTCACTATAGCTGCTATTTGACAACACTGCTTCATGTTTACATGTTCTTGTACGTATTTATTATTCACCGTATGTATACTGCCTTGACGAATTTCTCTGGAGTTTTAGTTGATTCCAAGCTGAGTTTCATATTTTAAACTTTGTTGAGATTGGAATTTTGTGTAGCTTATGCTTTACTTTGACATGTGGATATATATATTGCTTTATGTTAGTTGTCGGATTCAACATTGCTTATCCTTGGGCTATGTTTCATTTCTGAAAATTCTATTGGTAAACATCAAATAGGTTTGCTAGGCAAAATGGCACATGCGAAGTTGCAAATGCAAACTGATATCAATGCAATGGAAGAGGAAGCTGGGCAGTGTGGTGTTGGATACCTTAGCAGAACTAGTGTGGCATGCATGATCAATTCAGAAATTGGTGCTGTTTTGGCGGTCATGCGAAGAAATGTTAGATGGGGTGTTCATTATATGTCGGATGATGATCAATTGGAGCATTCCCTTGTTCAATCTTTAAAGGCATTAAGGAGGGAAATTTTTTCTTGGCAGAGTCAGTGGCATGTCATAAACCCTGTCTTGTATCTCCAGCCTTTTCTGGATGTCATTCAATCTGATGAAACTGGTGCACCAATTACTGGTGTTGCTCTGTCGTCTGTTTACAAGATTTTAACTTTAGATGTAATTGATCAAAACACTGTCAATGTTGGGGATGCCATGCACTTGGTAGTCGAGGCTGTTACAAGTTGCAGATTTGAGGTGACAGATCCAGGATCCGAAGAAGTAGTGTTGATGAAGATATTGCAAGTTCTTCTAGCATGTGTAAAAAGTAAAGCATCTGTGATGCTAAGTAACCAACATATATGCACCATAGTAAACACTTGTTTCCGTATAGTTCATCAGGCGGGAACCAAAAGTGAGTTGTTGCAGAGGATAGCACGCTACACTATGCATGAACTTGTCCGCACAATTTTCTCTCACCTCCAAGACATTGATGTCACAGAGCATGCTTTGGTAAATGGAAGCACCGCTTTAAAGGAAGAGGTATAAATATTGCGTTACCTTTGCCCTGTTTCTTGCAATCATCTTCTATTTTTTGTGACTATTCCATCAGTTGCTACTTTTCAGCGAGGAACATGATTATGCTAAATTTTTTGTTACGATGATGTTTTTATTCATTTATTGTCGGCTGACAAATCATAAATCATTGAAACTTACCATATTTTCTCTTCTTACATTATTGTTAATCACTTCTTTCAATTTTCTAATTTCCATTATTTATTATTGGAGAAAACTTAGGTGCATTTCTTTAGGTGCTTTTTATGCTTTTCTTAACTACTCATGATTTCTTCAAACCCATAATTTTCTCAAAGTTTGTTTTAACCATAATTTTCTTGAAACTTAAGTGTATTTTGAGAAAAGCAGGAAAAGCTCCTAAGATAAAGGCACTTTTGTCCTTTATTATTCCCCTACAAATATGGTGATATTTTTGGATTTAAGTATATCATACAATGTTTGATCAGCTTATTAAAACCTAGCTTCTGACTAAGTTTGTAGTCTGGCCTAAAATGAACTAAGACCTGCCTTACTGATTTCCCCTCAAATGTAGGAATGAGACTAATGATTGAGTTATTGTTTTAGATCAAGACCTTGAAATGTTTTAGGTAGATTCTCTAGATTATACCAGGAAAGAAGGAAATATTTTGGGAGTAATATTATTTTGACATGCTTATTGAACACATCCAAGAGACGGTGTCACAATGCCTTCTTTCTTCAGATAATATAGTTTTAGTTAGAAATCAAGAGAAAAAGTAAATAGGAAGTTAAAGATATGGGGACAAGCCTGTGAAAACACGATTTCAGGTAAATCGGTATGTCAAATGCAAGTTTAGCAAGAGACTAACATCTAGCTTGGAGGAAAAATATTGTGGAACCATCATGCATAATGATGGGGAGATAGAGGGAGATATCAAACCATAGGATATAGGCAAGGATGGCTAAAATACAAGAATGCTTTAGGAGTGATTTGTGATTGAAAAATACCACTCAAGCTCAGAGAGATATCTTTATCTTTATATATCTAAATGTTAAACAGTGTTGTAAGCAACCCTGATTAACCCTAATCCCGCCCTTTTTTGAGGGTTTTGAAAAATATTTATGAAAAAAATCTCTACAGAGATTCGAACCCATGCCATTTTGGTTACTTCAAAGCATTTTAACCGCCAAGCCACTTGCTATTTTTGTGATATCATTTGGCTTCCACAACATGATATCCAATATTAAACTCCCTTTTCAAAAAACCAATTAATT
>Ga0315914_1003482_pt1 | contig 23899 bp, 23 predicted proteins | sample MpolenodulesMG_FD_203920 | JGI IMG/M metagenome (GOLD analysis project Ga0315914, IMG submission 203920) | Medicago polymorpha root nodule microbial communities from Los Angeles, California, United States - elongated nodules | ecosystem: Host-associated > Plants > Roots > Nodule | place: USA... | reverse complement strand
TGAAGCAGGAAGAAGTTGCAGGATTGGCTTATCGCGATTCCTCGGACGCCCGGCGACGTATCGCCAGCTTCATTGAAGACGTTTACAATCGGCAACGATTGCATTCAGCGCTCGATTACCTCACCCCGGAGGAATACGAACAATCCTTATCGTCGTCGCACGCAAGTGCCGTACCTGAACTCACAAGCCGGCAATTGTCCTGCAATTTCTCTGTCTCACTGTAAGGGTGCATTCCAGCTTGTCCGCGACTTTCTGAAATCCTTGTCCCGAACTTTGTGAAACCCGCACTCGGCCATGAAACAATCCTGCCATCGCCACACACCGGTTTTCGACTTGCCGGTTGCCGCCATGATCGCCACCGTTCCCAGACCGTCATCGCTCATACGTGTTTCTGTGGCGAACCGCGGTTCGCCACGGTGGCTTCGAGCCGAACCCTGTCGGCGGCGGTGACGCCAAATTTAATCCCGGAGCGCTTGGCGGTTCGTCGCCATTCGAGAACCCATGGGAATCCAAAACGGATAGGTCTTGTCGCCCAAGGCATCTTCGCCGACCTGTCGCGTCGTCATCATCACATGCGCATGGTGATTGCGAACATCGCTGGCGTCATGCGGCGCATGGATCTCGAAATCCACCGCTGCGCCATAGCGATCGGCCAAATCCTGCGCGAACGCGCGCGTCGCCTCCGCCGACAGCTCATGCGGAAGCGCGATCTCGAACTCACGGCCGACACGCGCGTCCTTGCGCTTTTCCGAAAGCTCCGCCGCATTCCACAAGGCCGAACGGTCCAGAGCCCAATCGGCGGAAACGCCTGGCCTAGGAAGGACGATCTCGCAATGCTCGACGCCCTCTTTTCGGGTGAAGTCATGCACAAACCCGTCGCGCTCGTATCGCGTTCAGTGCCGAGACCAACAACGCCCATGGCGGGCGACGCGTCCTGATTTCGTTCAGCCTGGCGTCGTGTTTCCCGCGACCGGCACGCGTCCCGAACATATGGCCACAGTCGAGGATCCACATCTGCTACCGTAAGCAAAGGAGCTTGCCGCTGCTGACAGTGGGTGGCCCGCTGTTGCGCCACCATCTGCGGCTGTTGCCCGCGACCTGCCGTGCCACTTCGGGCTTGGTCAAAGACGGCGCACTAAGCCAACAGCACGGGCGGCCTGCCCCGTCGTGTGCTCTCGCGTTCCACTACTTCGAATCCCACGTCGACAATCCGAGAGGAGTGGTCGTTGCCTTGGAGGCGGCTGACGATGATTTCCGCAGCCTTCCGCCCGAGACCTACCCGGTCGACTTTTACCGTTGTAAGGGAGGGATTTATCGACCTGGCGATGGCGAGATCGCCAAAACCGGCTATTGCAAGCCGCTCTGGAACGGCGATTCCACGCCGTTGGCACTCCAGTAGGCCGCCGACCGCCATGACATCCGTGGCGAACGTCAGGGCCTCGACCTTGACGCCGGAGGCCGTCACCAGCCGGATCGCCTCCGCTCCACCATCAAAACTGTTTTCACAGCGGATCACGTCCACCTCAAGGCCAGCTTCCGCAGAGGTCACCCACTGGAAACCCGCCAGGCGGTCATCGATACGGCCGTTAGGATCCTTGTTTACCGTGACGTGCCAGATACGGCGAAAGCCGCGGTCGATGAGCAATCTCGTCAGATTGACGCTGGCATTGAAATTCGAGTATCCGACGACCGTGTCGATCGGGTCGTCCGTCAGGTTGCTCCCTTCCACCACGGGAATTCCCGATCGCTCCAAAGCAGTGCGCACGGCCTCCGTATGACGCACCCCTGTGACGTAGATGGCATCGGGCCGGCGAGCCAGGAATGCTTTGATGACCTGCAGCTTTACCTCATCCGAATAACCGCATGCGCCGATCATCAGGTTCATGCGATACGGATGCAGGACGTCGCTCATACTCTGGACGATTTCGAAATGCTGCGTATAGCCGAGCACCGGGATAATCGCGGCGATCAAACCCGTTCGATTGGCTGCCAGACTGCGGGCCACCAGATTGGGCACGTAGCCTAGTTCCGCAATTGCGTCCAAGACCTTTTGTCGCGTAATGGCCGAGACTTTTGCCGAGCCGTTCAGGACTCGCGAAACCGTGCCGACGCCGACCTCCGCCCGTTTGGCGACGTCCAACAAGCGAACCGTACTGGCCACCTTGGCCTCCGAATGTCCAGTGTTTGCATTAAAAAATCGTGTGGTGCTATCCATAGCAAATTCGTGGAAGCGCTTCCACATTTTTCTTGACGGAGGAGGGAAAATGCATAATCTGCTATGGAAGCGCTTCCACCAGCGGCAGGCGCGGTTTTTCGGAGGACTCGATGGTTCATTTTGCCGACGCATCGCCAAATGAGGCTGCGATCCGGACTGGTGGAGCGAAAGGCCTCGGCTGGCCATCGCCAAACGTCTCTCGGACGACGGCTGCCACGTCGTCCTCTGAAACATCGACCTTACATGGTTTTGATGAAGCTCAAGCCGGCTTCGCGACAGCCATGAAGCAGCTCGTGGACGTCGCCGACATGATGCGGTCGAGGAAGCGTTTTGCAATACCGTCGAGAGGCTGCGGCAGGTCAATATTCGGGTCAATTACGCTGGCGACGGATCGCAGTGGCAGCGGGCCCGCGCGATAGAGGAGAAATCTCACGCCAGCGCCAGAAGTGGGGGCTGCAGCCCAAGCTTCTTTGAACAGCAAAAACCATATTCCGAGGAAAAGGCATGTTTAGGCACCAGGAAGATAAACTAGGATGGGGCCGCTCCAAGACCAGTAAAGCCTATAAAGCATTGAAGAAGCTTGTCGTCTATTATCAGGTGCCCCCTTGTACGCGACTCGATGCGATTGTAATCAGCAACATGCTGGATACGAGCATTACCCCGGTGCGCGAGGCATTGATTCAGCTCGAAACCGAAGAGTACATCGAGAGCTCTCTCGGCAATGGCTACTACACCCAGAAGCTGGATGCAAAGAAACTGGCCGATCATTTTGATTTTATTAAAATGGTCCTCACGCATATGCTCAGAGAAAACCTATATGAGCATTCTAAGTTTGTGATGCTTCCCAGCTGGGACGATTATTGCTCGGTCAGCGAGTTCCTTCAGTTATTTTGCGAAAGGATCGCAGAGGCTACGAACAACAACAGAACGACCGACCGCGTGCATGAGTCCATCCTTCGGACGAGATACGTTCGTTGGTTGGACTTGCAACGGCCGGAGCGTCTAACATGTATCAGAGATGATATGAGCGAGGTTATGGAGCTTCTTGATAGGCGAGACAAGAATGGGACGATCGCAAATCTTGATCGGCAATTCAGTGCGATAATTAACACTCTTCCCGATCTTGTGCTGGAGGGCAATGATCGTGCCGGGAAAACGAAAGAGAGCTGGCTGGAGACATTGTTGTCGAATTGGGCTGAGAGCTGACCCGGCGGTTTTCACCGAGATGTGGCTCTGGCTCACATTTGCCGCTGTTGAGGCCGGCGCTTTTGCTGATTTACAATACGTTCCGCCTTTCGCTATCAAGGCCCGGACGATGCAGCCATCTTGTGGCCGGGCCGCCGACCACCAGCATGGGCGGTTTGCTGTCCAGCATTCGCGCAAGCCAGGGGTCCACGGTCGAGCTTTTACGCTTTGCCCAGCGCACGGCCGCTCGGGCCGAGGATCAACAGTCGGCTCTATCTACTCGACGCGTGACAAGCTGCGGGTCGAACTCCGATAGATGTCAACGCTCGGCTGTGAAAATACTCTCTCCTACCGGCAGAAAGGTCCCCCGGCCGCAGCGGGTCGGAACGCATCCAGCGTCATGGTATAGAACTCTGGATCGCGTACGCGCGTCTGGCGCCGAGCTCTAGGTGTGTCGGACAGTTATCTGTGCCAGTTGTCACTTGATGGTCTAACACTTAGAGGGCCAACACCGGAGCTCGGGACCGCAGGGCGACGCTCCTATACGCTTCGACAGATCAGCGACCTTCGTGCTTATCTCGCTTCGGCCGTCCGAAGGAGGCTTTGAAGTTTTGCGCCCGAAGGCCCGAGGGTGAGAAATTGCAAATCATCTCAGTAGCCGCCGTTTCCGCAAGAACCACTACATCGCTCCATTTGGCTCAGGGCCTTGCACTTCAGGGATTCCGCGTTCTCGCCGTAGATCTCGACCCGAAGGGCTCATTGTCGGAGACGTTCGGTAATTTCCCGAGCGGTATTCCCGTCAACAATGCAAGCATATCTGTTGTGTTACGCTATGATGGCTCTCGAGTCAGTATACGCTGCGTGATCAAACCGACCCATTTCGTTGGTCTTGATCTCGTGGCGGGCTGTTTCGAGCTCGGCGAGTTCGAAAGGGAAAGATCCGGGCGCTACCGTAGCGAGAACTTTTGGTGCCCAGATGCTAGCGCCAGGATGGTGTCTGTGCTCAAGGATGTCGAAGGAGACTACGACGTAGTCATAACTGTGCCATTGACCACAGCTTCCTGACCGCGGGTGCTTGAAGCAGCGACCGGCGTGCTGGTGACAGTCCACCCGCAATTGACCGATATCGCGTCAACAGCCATGTTCCTCAACATTTTCTCGCATTTCGTCTTCCTGATCGAAAAAGCTGGGAGGTCCGTAATTTTGATTTTTTATCAAACTTTTGGTGACGAGGGCCGACCCGCGCCACGCCTCAGAGCAGGAGGCAGTCGCACTATTGCGGAGCGGATTAGGGACTGATCTGAGGGATACTTGTATCAGGGGGCAAGCTCAAGGTTTCTGCGCCGGGGAATGGCAAGCAGAACGAACGGGAACATGCTGAGCAACGTGGTTCGTCCTTCTCCTGTCCGAAAACGAGAGATTCCGTACAGGGCTAAAACGACATGTCCACAAATTATCTTGACAGGATTATGAACAGCTGGAATATTTCGGACAACCTATTCGGACGAAATTGATCCTATGCCACGTACCTTCGCCTATGTTCGCGTCTCCACGACGGGACAAACCACCGAGAATCAGATTCGGGACATCGAAGCCGCCGGATTCCAGGTCGAGCCACGCCGGATCGTCACCGAGACGGTTTCCGGCAGCACCGCCATTGCGCAGCGCCGCGGCTTTTCTCGGCTCATAGGCAAGCTGGAGGCCGGGGACATTCTGATCGTGACCAAGCTCGATCGTCTCGGCCGCGACGCCATCGATGTCAGCTCGACCGTGAAGGCACTGGCCGAAATCGGCGTGCGTGTCTATTGCCTCGCGCTAGGCGGGGCCGACCTCACCAGCTCGGCCGGAATGATGACCATGAACGTGCTCAATGCTGTCGCTCAGTTCGAGAGGGATTTGCTCATCGAGCGGACGCAATCCGGCCTCAAGCGCGCCAAGTCGGAAGGAAAGGCCCTCGGCCGCCCCTCGACGCTCAACGAAAAACAAAAACAGGATGTACGCAAAGATCTCGCGGCTGGGATGAGCGTTTCGGCCATCGCCAGGAAATTCACTACCAGCCGGCAGACCATCATGCGGGTTCGCGACGAACGTTCACGATCCGTTTGACCTTAGCGTGTGTGGGGAACAGTTCTTGTTCTGACCCGTAGAAGGCTCGCAGAAGCATCGCACGCAGAAGCTTCTCAGGCGCGATCGATGGCCCGATCGGTAACAAGAGCGCCGCACATCTCCGTTCCAGCAAAGCCAGCGCGTTGTTCACGATGCCGGATTGCCCGCAGCCTCACGGCCAAAGCCTCCACGCCAGCTTCTGTTTCAACAACCTGCTAAGGCAGAATCCGCAGGTATTGCGATTTAAGAGCCCTTATTCCTCTACCTGACACCCAATCCGATATTTCGATCAGGCGTCCGTTCTCAATGTCGCGCTCAGGTCGCATATATTACTCCATCCACTTCGCGATCAAATTCGGAAGGGCCTGTATCCAGAACAGCGCGGCAAGTTGTTAGGTTTGGCAAGATCAGGTTTCAACAACTGTGCCGGCAAGTTGGCCGAGTGTCAACGGACGAATGGGTGCACGCACAGTTGCCGGTGGAGGCGGGGATTGTCCACGTCGTATTTTTGGTGCGATCATCGCAGTAACTGCCATTGAGCACATTTGAGCACGGCAAGGCCCCATGCCAACACGGGTTTGGACCTTGAGGTGCCGAAGACCCGACACTCCGCATGAGCTGGCTTCGGCAATTTGGGCGGCTGTGACTTCCTCACACCGGCAAACGATCGTGTCGCCGCTCGGTATCAACATCGTTTCTGGTGTACGAAAAATCGTATCGATGAATTCCCGTGCAGCGGCAAGTCGCTTAATCCCGCTTTGTAGCGGCGCGGCCAGCGTGCTGAGTGATTGATCGGAGATCCGGCCCAACCGATGGGCAATCCGAAGAATGCTCAATCGGCCGGACATCTCTGCCGCCTCATCGCCGAGAATCCCCCCGCTGTCGCCGGCAACCATCAGGTTTTCAGCGGACGTCTCCTGCCATTCGTCTACCACGGGTTGCCAGCATTCCTGAGAATCATTCCAGCCATGGGCCACACCAGCAAGGCGGGTAAGCTGAGTATTAGGAACCACACCGAAGTGGAGCAGAACAGTATCACATTCAATTAACCCCGAGGCACCCCGCGCTTGATACTTCACCCCCTCAACGCGGTTGTCGCCGATGATCGTCGCCTGTTTCAGCGAAAACACTTTAGGCACGGGTGGGGTTTGCGTGAGCAACTGCAACCCTTTTTTGAGCAAGGTTGTCGACCTCAAGGCGGCGGGCAGATAAGGTATTGCGCGAAGGAAATCGGCAGTCCCTGTCGTTTGAAGTAAGCCAACCACATTCGCACCGGCATTGGTCAGTTGCCGGGCGGTGAGAAGAAGCAGGGGCCCGCAGCCGAGCAGCACGATCCGACCCTTCACCGGGTGTCCGGACGTTTTCAACATCGTTTGCGCTGCGCCGGCGCTCATCACCCCGGGCAAGTGCCACCCTTCCAACGGAACCGGCCTCTCATAGGCGCCTGGAGCAGCAACCACGGCGTTCGCCGGGATGGTGAAGCTCCGGCCATGACGAAGATAGCTAATCTGCCGTCCGCCGGGTGAGATATCCCATACCGAAGCCTGATCGAGAAAACGAGTTTCGCTCTCGCGAAACCGGCGTGTGAGGTCAAGACCATTTTGCTCTGATGGGGGAAGGTCGATTCCTGCGGCGCAAAGGCGCCGATATTGCAGTTCAATCGCGCGGAACCGCTGCCCGCCGGGAGCCGGCTGCTCGTCCAAAACGAGTGCCTTCAGTCCAAAGCTCGAGGCCTGAATGGCTGCTGCCATTCCGGCAGGTCCGGCGCCAATGATTACGACATCATGGCTCACGTGATCCGTCCTCCTCCGTCAGCCGGCGGAGCCCCGTCTGCCGCCGGACCTTCATGTGTTGCCGCACTGTTGTGATGCACGCCCGCTGATTAGCAAGCCCGTCTATCTCAACCAGACACTCGTGACAGACGCCAATGAGACAATATGGTCCCCGAGTGCGGCCGCTCGTCCGGATGCCGGTGATCATCACACCCGAAGTTAGAAGAGCGGTCGCAACTGTTTCGCCTTCGCACGCCTCGATTGCCTCGTCGTCGAACTTGAAAGAAACTTTAAGAGATGCTTCGGGTAGATCATGCGGCGGACGCATTTTACAGCCTCCCTAACCCGAAGGGCTCCAGCAACGCATCTTTTCGCCCATCCAGAATCCACTTTGGCAGCAGGCGCTTGTGAAGAGCTGCCAGCGTGATCCCGCTATGACAGGTGATGACGAATGCGCCCGGGTATTCACGCGACTCTTGATAAACGGGGTATCCGTCCTCTGTTCTCGGCCGCAAGGCGGCCCAGCACCGATTGATTTGCACCGAACGGAGAGCCGGCAGGCGTTCTACGGCTTTCCTCGCCAGTGACTTCAGGACAGAGACGGTGGTGAGGTCATCATATCCAACCTCTTCGGTGGAAACGCCAATCATGATCGTTCCCTCCGGATTCTGGCGCAAAAGCCCGCTGATTGGGTAAGGGAAGGACTGCTCTACGCGTTCGGTGACCATCATCTGACCCCGCTGCGGCCGCACTTTGACCGAAATGCCAACTTGTGACGCCAGGTCCGGCGTTCCCAGCCCTGCGGCGATCACCAGTCTCCGGGCCGAAAAGGAACCCCACTGGCCATGGGCAGTGAACACACCTCCTTTGTGCTCGATGTGGCCGACGCGGTGATCACGAAGAATCCATCCCCCATGACGTTGGATGGCGTTCAGAAGGCCCGAATAAAGCCTCAGTGGCTCAGCAAGCCCGTCAAGCGGGCTGAAGGAACCGCCAGCCACGCCCTCACCGAGTCGCACTTTCCCGAGCATGTGTTGAAGATCGGCTTGATTGAGAATGTCATGCCGATAATCCGCGCCGACGCGTCGGGCATATTCAGCGACTTTCTCGCCATGGGCTGCGAACTCCGCATCTCCGACCGAGAGATAGATCTTCCCTTTGAGGTCGAAGGCCGGATCGATCCCGGTCTGCTCTCTCAACGTACTGGCGAATTCCGGCCACAGCCGGCTCGACGCGTATGAGAGCCGAAAGTACGCAAGGTTGTCGAAGCCCTTGTTGGAGATCGAAATCATTCCGAAATTGCCACGGCTGGCGCTGAAGTCGGAATCCTCGGCAGCGAGGATCCCGACGCGTGCGCCCTCGGCTGCCAAACCATAGGCGATGCTGGCTCCGACCACTCCCCCGCCGACAATGAGCACATCGGCCTCGTGTTGATTGCCATTCGTCATCGGTTCAGCTTGCGTTTGAGCAAGGACACTCTCCTCGTTGCGAAAAACAATGCGTGAACAAATCGGTGACCGCTAAAGCACTGTCGGCGGAGGAATCGATTTACCCTCTCAACTATGGCTGCTTGGTCAATCTGTCACTCATGATAATTGATATTCTTAAAAACACACGGTCAATGCAAGATTATCTGTAAATATATTTGAATATATATTTTAGTCTACATTTGCATCGGTTGACAGAGGCAGCCGCCCAACGTAACTCGTTACTGAGACGTTCATGCTGGGAAGGGAATCATGACTGTTGAGTTTTCCATAGAACGTGCGCCGGGCGTTGCTCCCGGCAGGAGTTCGGCGTCGTGTTATGGCGGCTTGGTCTGGACCGTAGCGACGGCGCTCGACAAAACCCTCGATCTCAAGGGTCAGATTGCGGCGAGCTTTGAAAAGATCGAGCGAACGCTTGCACAGTTCGGAACGGATAAGCGCTACCTGCTTTCCGTTAACGTCTTTTTGTCTGATCTGGACAGTAAAGCGGATTTCGACGTCGCATGGAGGCAATGGGTTGGTGACAATCCCGACCACTGGCCGCAAAGGGCCTGCATGGGTACGGTTTTGTCACCCGGAACCCTGGTCGAGATCGCCGTTGTGGCCGCAAAGCCAGAATAAGCGGGCGTCTAGCGCAGGAACGCTCGCTCGTTCACCTTGGTTTCGTCGGTGCGCTGTAGCCGGAAGATCTCCTCGACAGGCGCGATGTCCTTATGAACGTTCTGCACGCCGCCATCGGCAATGATGCGCCGGAAAGCCGTTTGCATCGCTGCGGTTGCTGCGCGCACGCCGTAATTTCCGTAGATCACCATTCGAATATTGCCGAGCGCTTCTATCCTGGAAGCGTCGAGCTCCGGATAGGCGTTCGGAACGACGGTCAGCGGCACATTGCCGTCCCAGGCCCGCGCGAAGGACTCGATCTCGGAGGGATCCTTCTTTTTGGAATGGATGAGGATCATATCGGCGCCGGCGGCTTCATAGGCGCGAGCGCGCTTTAGCGCCTCCTCCTCTCCAAGGCCGGCGATCAACGCCTCGGTGCGAGCGATCACCAAAAAATCCGGATCCCTACGGGTATTGATGCAGGCCTCGATCTTGCCCTGGAACTCCTCGATCCGGAGCAACTCCTGGCGCCCGCCATCAACGAGACTGGTCACCTTGGGAAAGGTCTTGTCCTCGATGACGACAGCCGATGCGCCGGCGCGTTCATATTCGCTGATTGCGTGGATGACGTTGATGGCATTGCCGTAGCCGGTGTCGATATCAGCGACAATCGGCAGCGACGACCGACCGGCGATCGCACGCAACATGTCGAGGTGTTGCGTCATCGAGATCAAACTCATGTCGGGCACGCCATAGAGGGCCGAGAGTTCGAATCCGGAGGCCCACAAGCCGTCGAAACCGGCTTCCTCGGCGAGGACCGCCGAAAGCGGACTGTGCGTTGCCATGATGTGAACGAGGCCACGCTCGGCCATGCGTTCACGCAATCGCTTTGACTTGCTCATGGGTCTGTACTCCTTCGGAAAGCGCGACGCAGGCGGCGAGGATGCGCGAGCAGGCGCGCTCCAGCTCTTCGACCGACGAGGCATAGGAAATGCGAATATAGGGCGAGGCCATGAAGCCGCTGCCCGGCACAACGGCAACGCCAAAGTCCTCGAGGAGATACATGGCGAAATCCATGTCCGATTCGATGACCTTGCCGCTCGCCGTCAACTTGCCAAGAACGCCGGCACAGGAGATGAAAACGTAGAATGCTCCTTCGGGTACGCGGCAGCGTAATCCGGGCATTTGTCTCACCCTGTCGACGACCAGATCCCGTCGTTTCTTCAGTTCCGCAACAAAGGTGTCCAGGTAGTCCTGGGGGCCGCCTATGGCCTCGATGGCAGCGTACTGGGAAATCGAGCTCGTGTGCGACGAGGTCTGTCCCTGAATGGTGTTCATCGCCTTGATCAGAGCTTTCGGGCCGGCACCATAGCCGACGCGCCAGCCCGTCATGGCCGTAGATTTTGACACGCCGTTGACTGTCAGTACTCGCTCGCAGAGGTCAGGCGCAGCTGATACCATTGTGGCAAACGGCATGTCGTAGATGAGCTTTTCATAGATGTCGTCCGAGAGCACATGCACATGGGCGTGCCGGCGTAAAACCTCGGCGAGAGCGGTGAGCTCCGCCTTGGAATAAACTGCCCCCGTTGGATTGTTGGGGGAGTTGAGCATCAACCATTTGGTTCGCGGCGTGATCGCTGCCTCAAGTTCCGCAGGCCGGAGCTTGAAGCCGTGGCGTTCCGCAGCTTCGACAAGCACGGGCTCACCACCTGCAAGCCGTACCATGTCTGGGTAGGAAACCCAACAAGGCGTCGGGATGATCACCTCGTCCCGCGGATCGAGGCTGGCAAAGAGGGCGTTGAAGACCACCTGCTTGGCACCGCAGCCGACGGTGATCTCGTCGATGTCGTATTCGAGACCGTTGTCAAGCTGCAGTTTGTGCTGGATGGCCTGGCGAAGTGGCTTGACCCCGGCCACGGCCGTGTACCGCGTCTTGCCATTGCGGATCGCGTTGATGCCGGCAAGCTGCACGTTATCCGGCGTCTCGAAATCCGGCTCGCCCTGGCTGAGCGTAACAACGTCGTTGCCTTTCTCGCGCAGAGCCGCAGCCCGGGCGGTCATGGCTTTCGTTGCAGAGGGGCGAACGGCAGCCAATCGTTTAGAAATCAGTGTCATGGAAATCTCCTCGCCGACCCCTGTCGGCCGATCGTCTTGCGAATCCTATCCAGCAAATAGTGGTCTATCGGCTAGACGAATCGTGCCGCGGGGATATGACATCAACAACCGTTGGTATCGCAGAAAGTGATGATTTCTATCGCGGAATTCGATCTTAACCTTCTTCTGCGGTGACAGAGGTCCGGCACAATCGTGCCAGCCACCGGCAAAATGATCGCGCCAGGACGATGTTGGGAGTCCGATCGACCACGTAGGCGCGATATTGCATTCCGCTCGGCGTCTGGGATCCCGGAACGATCTGCAAGACGCCATCCCGAACAACCCCGCTTACGATGATCTCCGGGGCCACGAGCAGGCAACGTCCCGTCGTAACCGCAGGCAGCGCGAGATAATGATGGTCATAGCGCGCGCCGAGCTGGATCTGACCGGGACTCAGATCCATCGCATTCAGCCAATTGGGAAGGATGTCCGGCCGTGAGGTGATTGTGAGGATCGGCATCGTCCGCAACGCCCCCGCCCCTTTGTTTGCGACATGGCTTGGCGCGCCGACGCAAACGAGCCGTTCTTCGTGAACGTCCCAATGCGCGCCGGGTTCGGCCAGATCGAGGTCGCGGGTCAGCAGAATGTCGAAACCGTCATGCGCCGCCGGTGGCGCCATCGATGTCATAACATCAACGAGTGCGCCACCTGTTTGAGCGCTGAAGGATTCCAGATTGGGAATCAAAATCGTGTAGGCGAACGTTGAAAGGGACGTCCGGACAACGATGCGGTTTGAGGCTGATTGCTGACTTCGCCGCATGCGTTTCGCTGTGAAACAGACCGTATCGAGCGAGTCGCCCACGACTGATACGAAGGATCGCCCAAAATCGGTGAGTCCGCTGGTGCGGCCTCTCCGGGCGAGGAGCTGCTCGCCGAGATAGTGTTCAAGCACCGACAGATGCCGGCTGACTGAACTTTGTGTGGTTCCAAGAGCGCGGGCCGCACCCGACACCCCGCCATGCCGGGCGATCATCACAAAGGCGCGGATGGCGTTCAACGGGACGTCCTGATCCTCTTTCGACACGGACGGGCTCCTACAACAACATTTTTCGTTTCAACATCGTCATAACCGACGTGCCCCATCGCAAAATACGATACCTGTCACGTCTGTGTTGCAATGCACCTCTATTCGGTCACCTAGCGAAAAAAGGCAAACAAATTTCGCGAGGGAGCCAGTATGAAGTTCTTAATCGCAAGTTTTGACGGGTTGCGGCCCGACCTGATTTCCAAAGAGCTCACGCCCAACATTGCGCGCGTCCAAGAATTGGGTGTGACACTTGCCCGACACAATACGGTTTATCCGAGTGAAACGCGCGCTGCCTTCCCAAGTCTGGTCACCGGAGCGGCTCCCGTCCGGCACGGCATGGTCGGAAACAAGTTCGTCGACCGGAAAAGCACTCCCGAGCGCTACATTGATACGTCTGACGCCGTTCTGCTCGATCGGTTAAACAAAGAAAGCGGCGGCCGCCTGATGACGGCGCCGACGCTTGGTGAGCTGTTGGCGGCATCTGGCAAAAGCCTGGCCGTCCTGGCGACCAATACCCCGGGGACAACCCGGCTTTTCCATCACAAGGCGGAAGATTTCGGTCATATCCGCCTTTCCGGTCATTTCCCGGAAGCATGCACGCCTGAAGATGTCCTGGCTCAGATCGAAACCGAGTTCGGCAAACTTCCGCCGGCCGCGGCACAGGGAGAGCCGGACTATTCCGGGCAGGAGTGGAACACGTCGGTTTTCCTCAACTACGTCTGGCCACGGCTCTCACCAGATGTGGCAATCCTCTCCTACGGCGAGCCGGACACCACCTCGCATTTCCACGGTACCGGTTCCGCGACCACCCGCGAAATCATTGCCTATTGCGATGCCCAGTTCGGTCGCGTGCTCGAGTGGTGGGAAGCAGAGGGATGCTCGGCCGGTATCCAATTGATGCTTGCATCCGATCACGGGCACATCACCGCCCATACCCGTGTTTCGGTCATGGATGATCTGAGGGCGGCGGGCTTTGCTCCGGGACGTGCGCCAGACCCCGATGTCGACGTCGTGGTCGTTCCCGGTCAAGTCGGCGCTCTTTATCTGCGGTCAGTGGACCAGGTGTCGCGGTTGGTCGAGGCAATGATGGATCAGCCCTGGTGCGGTCCCATATTCACGTCGCCGCGCAATGAAGTCGAGGGTGTTGCCCCCGGCAGCTTTGCCAGCAGCCTCGTTCTTTGCGACCACGATCGGGCGCCAGACGTCTATTTCGCATTCCGCGCCGACGATGGCATCGACCAGTTCGGTCTCGGCGGCGGCACCTTCTATGATAACGACCGAATCGCGGGTCTTGGCGTCCACGGCGGTCTGCACGCCAAGGAACTGGCCGCAGTCGGGATCGTTGCCGGCTCGCATTTCCGGGATGACGGGAGCGTGTCCGCAACCCCCTCAGGCATATGCGATCTTGCGCCTACAGTTTTGCACGGGCTGGGGCTCGCCGTTCCCTCGACAATGACAGGCCGTGTGCTTCGCGAAGTTCTCGCCAGCGCGACACAGGACAGTTTTGAGCCCCATGTCGAAACGGAGGAGTTCGAAGCTGGGCTTGGGTCGTTCCGACAGACGCTTCGGCGCAATGTCATCGACGGGACGGTCTATCTGGTGGGCGGTGCTGCCTCCAATGATGCGACCGCGACTCGCAAGCTCGAGGCCGCCGAATGAGCGCGATCAAGTTCGACCAGATCCGCAAGTCCTACGGCGCTACCCAGGTATTGCGCGATGTGTCGCTTTCGATCGAGAGCGGCGAATTCCTCACCCTTCTCGGCCCTTCCGGCTGCGGAAAATCTACACTCCTGAGGATCCTGGCCGGACTGGAGCGCCAAGACAGCGGGACGGTCCGCATCGGCGATCGCCAGGTCGACGATCTTCGCCCCAAACGTCGCGACGTCGCGATGGTGTTCCAGTCCTACGCCCTCTATCCGCACATGACCGTCGCCGGGAATATGGCCGTTCCCCTGCGGATGCGCCGGCTGAACTCGTGGCAGCGTCTGCCGCTTGTCGGCAAGCTGTTGCCGGGCGCACGGTCTACTCTGGCAGAAATTGATTCCGAGGTTTCGCGGACCGCGGCGGCCCTCGGCATAGATCATTTGTTGGCGCGCAAGCCAGGCCAGCTCTCCGGTGGACAGCGCCAGCGTGTTGCCGTCGGTCGCGCGATGGTCCGCGAGCCGGCGGTGTTCCTGATGGACGAGCCGCTCTCGAATCTTGACGCCAAGCTGCGTGTTCAGATGCGGGCCGAAATCAAGGAGCTCCATAAGCGGCTTGGCGTCACGTTCATTTACGTCACCCACGATCAGGCCGAGGCCATGACGCTGTCGGATCGGGTGGCCGTCATGCTCGATGGCGAATTGCTTCAGGTTGCGCCGCCCCGCGACATTTATGCCGATCCTCATGATCGGCGCGTCGCTGAGTTCATTGGATCTCCGAAGATCAACATGCTGGACGGCGCGGTGATCGAGCGCGGCCTGATGGCGACGTCCGGAGCGAAGCTATCCGTGCCGGAATCCATCGCTCCCGGTACAAAACTCACGGTCGGCATCCGACCGGAGGCTTTCAGTCTGATCACCCAGCCTGATACCCCGAATGTGATCGAAGGATCGGTGCATCTGATCGAGCATATGGGCTCGGATCTCTTCGTCCACCTCCGCGTCGAAGGAATGAATGAAGCATTGATTGCCCGGCTCCACGCCGAACGGGCTCCTCACATCGGGTCGGGCCATAGGCTCGTCGTTGGCGTCAAGCCGGCCCAGATGATACTCTTCGACGAGACTGGGTATCGTCTGCAGACCGCTAGTGTCAGCAATCGTGTCACACCCATCCGGGAAACTGCGTGATGGGAGACGTGATGTCCCTTCCCAACCGCAAACGTGAGGCGCGCGGACGCGGCGCCTCCCCGGCTTCGGCCAATGGTCGATCGACCAGGCTGAGCGACATGATCGCGGCCTGGACGCTTGCCGGACCGGCGCTTTTCCTGCTGATCGTGCTGTTCTTCCTGCCGGTTCTCGCTGTGTTTGTGATTGCGCTGACCGACTGGCAGTTTGGGGCCAGCACGCTCTCTTTCGTCGGCCTTGCGAACTTCGAAGAAGTCTTCGCGGACCGTGGCTTCCGCGCCTCCCTCTTCAACACAGTGGCCTATGTCGCCATTGTGGTGCCCGGGACCATCGTGCTCGGGCTGGCGGTTGCGCTGCTGATCGAGAGCGGCAAATCATTCCGCGCATTCTACCGCGCCATCCACTTCCTGCCCTACATGGCGACTTTGACGGCCATGGCGATCGCCTGGGAGGCGCTTCTTCACCCGACCATCGGCCTGGTCAACCAGACGCTTGCCGGCCTCGGCCTGCCCACTGCGAACTGGCTGCGTGACGAAAGCACTGTGCTGCCGGTCCTTGCGGCCATTGGCATCTGGCAAAATCTCGGCTTCGCAATGGTGCTGTTTCTCGCCGGGCTGAAGTCGATACCGCAGGACCTCTACCATGCGGCCGAGGTCGATGGCGCCGATCTGTGGCTCGATCGCCTCCGCACTGTCACGCTGCCGATGCTCGGCCCGGTCTTCATGTTCGTCTTCATCGTCGTGGCCCTGAAAGCTTTCGAGACCTTCGATACTGTGCAGGTGCTGACCCAGGGCGGCCCCGGCCACGCCTCCGAGATGCTCCTCTTCACGCTCTACCGGGAGAGCTTCCAATATTTGCGCACGGGCTACGGCGCGTCTGTGGCGGTCGTCTTCCTTATCATCGTCGTCGCACTGACGCTCATCCAGGCGCGTGTCATGGACAAAAGGGTTCACTACCAATGATGACCCGAGTGTATTCTCCGTCACCAACCACCATTCTGCGCCATGCAGCTCTACTCATGACAGCTGCGCTGATCCTGGCTCCGTTCGTGTGGATGGTGTCGCTCTCGATCAAGCCGCCCGGCGAGATCTTCCGCGCTTCATTTTCGTTCTGGCCGGAGCAATTCTACGGTGTCGAGAATTACACCAGAGCAGTCACGCAGGCCCCCCTGCTCCGCTACATGCTCAATGGTGTGATCGTCTGCGCAAGCATCTTGGCCCTGCAGATCGCGGTTTGTGCACCGGCTGCCTATGCGCTCGCAAAGCTCGAGTTCCCTGGCCGGAACCTACTCTTCGCGCTCGTTTTGATCGCATTGCTTCTGCCGCATGAGGTGCTGGCGCTGCCACTGTTCATCCTTGGCGCCAAGGTGGGAATCCTCAACACCTATGCAGCTCTGATCTTTCCGTATGTCGTGTCGCCCTTTGGCATCTTTCTGTTCCGCCAGTTCTTCAAGACCATCCCGGACGACGTCGTTCATGCGGCCCGGCTCGATGGGTACTCGGAGCTCGGCATCGTCTGGAAGATCATGATCCCCATGGCGTTGCCGGCGATCATTGCCTTCGGCATCTTCTCCGTTGTCAGCCATTGGAACAGCCTGTTTTGGCCGCTGATTGCGGTGCGAGACCAAGCCCTAATGCCGCCTCCCCTCGGTATCATGGCTTTCAAGAACGAGGAGGCGGGCAACGACTACGGGCCGCTGATGGCGGCATCAACCCTCGTCGTCGCGCCGCTGGTAATTGCCTTCCTATCAGCCCAACGGTGGTTCCTGGAAGGAATGGCGGGCAATGCGGTCAAGTAAATGTGAAGGAACTCATTTATGAACAAGAAAAGATACATCGCGACCGTAGCAGCTACGGCCGTCCTCTCAATGATCACATCAATTGCCCAAGGCCAAGGCATCAATCTCGATGTCATCACCCAAGATGGAGAATGGTATCAGGAAATCGTCGATGCTTACGAAGAAGCCAATCCACAGAACTCCGTAACGCTGCAGGCACCCTCTGAGAACTATGATGATGTCGCTCGACGAGCCATGCGCGCTTCCTTGATTGGGGATCCGCCGGATATCGTCTTCATGGGGTATAACCAGATGGACATTGTTGTGGATCGTGGCATCGCTGTTGATATCGGTCAAATGATGGGCGATGATCTGGCACTTGAGGGGTTGGGATATCTATCGACCACGCTTGATTTGTGTCGGCGTAACGGCAAACTGTACGGACTGCCTTTTGCCACCTCGATCCCTATTGTCTTCTATAATCCCGAACTTGTAGCTGAGGCAGGCGGTGACCCAAATGCCTTCCCAGAAACATGGGATGGGGTCTTCGATCTCGCTCAAAGGATCGACACTCTGAATCATCAGACGATGGGTGTGTTTTTCCGGTACGTGCACAGCGGCAATTGGAGTTGGCAAGCGCTGCTGAACTCCTTCGGTGGGACCCTGATGGCGGAGGACGGTGTTTCAATCGCATTCGATGGCGAAGCTGGCCGAGCTGCGCTCGATGTAATGTACCGCATGAAGAGCGCGGGCATGATCGACATGTCTACAAATCAGGCACGGCAAGCTTTCATGAGCGGTACCGTGGGCATCTTCTTCGACTCCAGTTCTGCACTTGCTTCGATTCAGGCGGGATCCAATTTCACGCCACGAACGGCGCAGTATCCAAGCCCGGTGGAGAATAGTCGTCTTCCCGGTGGTGGCAACTGCATCGTGATGACAACCCCTGATGTGCAGCGGCAGCCTGCTGCGCTTGATTTCATGCAGTTTGCAACTGGTCCTATTGGGCAGGCCAAGCTTGTCGAAATGAGTGGGTACGTTTCGAATAACGTGATCGCAAACTCCGATCCGGCCTACCTCGGAAACTACTACAGGGATAACCCTGAAGCACAGACCGCTGCCGATGCATCAGCCCGATTGACGAGTTGGAATGCCTTCCCTGGGGAAAATTCCCTGCAAATCGTCGATGTCATTCACAGGTACCTTGAGGCGGTGATCAATCACACCACCACACCTGAAGCAGCCCTGCGAAGCATGGTTGAAGATGTTTCGGAGCTTCTGCCTCACGTCTAACGGTTGAAACAAACAGCCGTGCGGCAGCAGAGCGCGATGTAAGCACGTTCTGGTGTCTGGAAACATTCCGCTTCAACCAATTATCCAGTTTAGGAACGCACGAGTTGCACCTCGCGTCGAGGGAACTGGTCGTCAGTTCAATATAAGGCAGTTTAGAATGATCAAGACGAAAGCAACGATCTTTGCCGTTTTCACAGCAGTGGTCCCGAATATGTTCATGGCGGCCCACGGCAGCGAACTTAACGTATCCTATGTTGGGGCGTCCGTCACCAGACCGGTGCACGAAGCAATAGCGAGGGGTTTTATGAATGAAAATCCGGGAATAACGGTCAATCTCTTTCCGTCAAATCACGCCGACTATCGCGATCACGTAAATAGCATGCTTAGGGAAACTATGATCGGCGGACGCCTTCCAGATATCGCTTTCGAAGGCTACCATGCCGCGCCGACCTATGTTGAACGAGGGATCGCAAGGCCTCTCGATCAATTCGTTCCAAACTCCAATGTGCTAGAGGACCTTGGACTGGGTAGCTTCACCTATCAGATGGGCCTCGTCGATGGGCAATTTATTGGAATGCCGTGGGCTGTTTCGTCGCCGGCTGTCTACTTCAACACAGAACTGGTCGAGTCAGTTGGAGGGAGCCCAGATAGTCTACCAATGGACTGGGACGGGATTATATCTCTGGCGTCGGAGATAGATATCGGACCTGCGACAGGTATCTATTTTGACTACCAGCTAACGGATAACTTCTTATTTGTTGCACTCCTGCAAAGCTTAGGCGCAAATCTTCTGAGTGACGATGAGAGTGAAGTTGGCTTTGATAGCGAGATTGGTCTTAAGGCTCTTCAAGTTCTCAGGACAATCGGTGAGGCCGGCCAGGTAGACATGAGTAGAAATCAAGCACTCGCTGCCTTTTCTGCCGGTTCGATTGGAGTCCTTGTGACTTCAACATCCTATCTCGGGAACGTAACCGAATTGGCCGAGGAGGAGGCATCAGTGAGCACGGGCCCCTTCCCAATTCCCTCGACCGACGGGCATGTACCTGCAGGCGGAAACATTGGATTAATATTCGCCAGAGATAGCGAGACTCAAGAAATCGCATGGCGGTACCTACAGTACGCGACGAGCCCGCACGTTCAGAATACTCTTGCGCGCGAAACGGGCTACATGCCCGTTAGTGCCGAGGCGATCAACGACCCACAGTTGCTGGGAAACTTCTACATCGAGAATCCAAACTATCGGATAGCTGCGTCTCAACTGCCAAGGTCGAGCAGGTTTCAAGTCTTTACTGGCCGTCACGCGGCAGAAGCCTCGGCAATCGTTCAGGAACACATAAGATCAGTCATCACCCTCAAGCGCACACCGGAGCAAGTTCTGCCGGAACTGGTTCAGGATGTTACTGCGGTCTTGCGGGACAGTGAGTAATGGAAGTCTGGGGCCGAACGTACTTCGAAATTGGTAGACCCTTGATTGTGGCACATCGGGGTGACCTTACCGCAGGTATCGAAAATAGCAAGACGGCGGTGCTTGCTGCCGTCGCTGCCGGGGCCGACGCCGTCGAGGTGGATATCAGGTTAACGGCAGACTTCGTCCCCGTGTGTGTTCACGATGATTGTTTGGAGGTCGACTCCGGAGGAGGCCGGATCTGCGTGTCACAGGTAAAATGCGATGAGTTACGACGAGCATGTCCTGATGTCTTAACAATGGAAGAAGCGCTTAGAGAGGTCGCCCCGAGAGGTCTGCTCTTGGACGTAAAGGAAACGCACCTTGAACGTGTGAAACGCATAGTGGAGTGCATCCAAGTCTGCGATTCTAATCGCTGTCTGTTCGGCATCCGGTCTGTTCGGATCTCACAGTACGTTAATAGGCTTTCCTCAACGCTCAGTCAGATTTGCCTAATGAGGGATGGTGCCGAGCTTCAGTGGTACATAAACAAGCGACCAGGCTCCTGGGTCCGCCTTTCGGCTCCGACCGCCTCAAAGAACGAAGTGCTGAACCTAAAAAAACTCGGAGCGAAGGTGCTTATTGTAGCCGGAGGGATGACTCATGAGACTGTAGGGCGCGCCACCAGGCAGGACCTCCGCCAGTTGTTAGCACTGCAGCCAGATGCGGTGATGATGACCGATCCAAATATGGCGTTTACCGAGATTGATGGGGATGCGTACTCGCTAGTCCAAGAGACGGAGGAAAACAGGTAATGCTTCGACAGCGCTCAACTGACGTGGTCCCAGAGGGACTAGGGTCCGCGTGAGGCAAACACGCGTAGCGGAAGAAGGGCCATGTCGCGGCGATGATGCAACTCGATGCAGTCGCCTGCCGAGATATTCCGCGATCTTTGCAAACTGGAGTGAGCATGACGGCTTCTATATGGGATGAAAAGCAAAGGGGTCGACCCCTGTTAATTGGGCACCGTGGAGCCTCGGAAATGGCGACGGAGAACACATTGTTGTCTCTAACCGTGGCCATGGAAATCGGGGCAGACGGTGTTGAAGTTGACATACGTCTCACAAAAGACAACGAGATTATATGCTTTCACGACGAGAGCCTCGGCCGATTAGCAGGACGCCCGGAAAGAATAGCCGAGTTAACGCTGACGGAACTCCGCAATCTGTACCCAAACGTCCTGAAGTTGGACCAAGGACTTGAGCTGTCTCGTTCAATGGCATTTCTTCTGGATGTAAAAGCGACTGATATTCAGAGTTACAACAGAATTATTGGCGTTATTGAGCGCCGTTACGCGACGCACAGGTGTATTGTGACGGTTAGAGACAATAGCGTAGCCAGAACCCTCGTCGAGAAATACCCGCATATAAGACAAATTTGCATGCTTCGCGACTGCAAAGGGATAGATGAGTTTGTTTCTATCGCGCCGCCCTTGGCATGGATCCGGATTTCTGAGCCACATCTAAGCAATCGCTCCGTGGACCAGGTTCGCAAAGTGGGAATGTCTTTAGCTGTTGTGGCTGGCGGTCTTACGCTCGAAAGCGTTGGGAAGGCAGAAGTAGGGCAAATTGAAGACATATACCGATGGCTCCCAGACGCCATTATTCTCGATAATCCAGCGCTAGCGCTTAAATATTTTGAGGGAGGCAAAAGTGACTAATTCCACGGATGCAATAGTCGAACAAAGTACACGGGTCGAGCCAATTAGCATGATTCGATCTACGCCGCCGACTGCACCTGGCCTCGAGGACGCGGTTCGATTGACCCTTCGAGAAATCTCCAATGGTTCCGACCAAGTATCATTGGTGATGAAGCACAGATTCGGTGGCACTGATCATGACAAGGATGCTGCCTTACGGTGGTTTGCCTCCCGTTCGATGACCAGAGTGACAGCCGAGCGGATCACCCTCGTAAACAGCGCGCAAAACGCAATGATCCTAGCGTTGAGCGAGCTCCTTCGGCCAGGTGATACGCTGGCTGTTGAACGATTGAGCTATCACGGTCTCCGGAAGATCGCGCATTTGCTTGGGATTAGAATTGTCTCCATCGAGATGGATCGCGACGGAGCAGACCCAGATGCATTTCGGCGTGCATGTCGCAGCCCCGGAGTGCGAGCACTTTACCTTATGCCGACCCTCCATAATCCGACGTCATCGATTATGTCCCTTCCCCGGCGTCTGGAGCTTGCCCAGATCGCCAGAGAAAATGGGGTTTCAATCGTTGAAGATGATGTTTATGCACCGTTGCCCAGATCTGCCCCTGCACCATTTGCAGAGCTTGCACCTGATGTCACCTGGTATCTGACTAGCTTTGCTAAGTGCATCGGACCGGGGCTTCGCGTCGGATATCTCGTCGCTCCCACGGCGGACGCTGCAAGGAGGCTGCGAGAGCGGTTGAATGGCATTTCGACCTGGTTTCCCGCACCAATCTCTGCTGAGTTTGTGAGGCGCTGGCTAGATGATGGCACCATGGAAAAATTTACGAGCATCGTTCGGATGGAAGCAGAAGCACGTCAACTCATTGCGACTGAGGTTCTCGGCAACTACAGCTATATTACCCAGGCACAATCGCTGTTCCTTTGGCTCGATCTGCCATCAGCGTGGACACAAGACGAACTTGTCGCGGAGGCAGCGAACCACGGTGTCATTATAAGGCCCGGATATACTTTTGTCCACGAGGATGACGAAGCGCCCCACGCTCTTCGGGTTGTTCTCGGTAGTCCCGACACTGCAGAGACATTACGTGAAGGGTTGAGCGTTTTGACCGCGTTACTATCAACTGTGCCCGGGGAGAAGAAATAGGCTCATGAACGTAGAATCGATAGCTATCGAAGCTCCGGTACAACAAGCGCCGCAAAGGGTTCTAGCAACGAGCGGCTCACAAATCGTAGCAACCGTAGACATCAGTGCGGAAGGCAAACACCAGGGATATCTCCAGCTTCCGCATTCGACGCACCGTTCGGCCTACGGGAAGATCTTGATACCAATCGTCGTCATACGGAACGGCGCCGGACCGACTGTCTTGCTGACGGCCGGCAACCATGGAGATGAGTATGAAGGGCAAATTGCCTGTATGAAGATTGCGCGACAGCTGCAATGCGATAGCATCAGTGGCGCCATTATGATTATCCCTGCACTAAACTTCCCTGCTGTATCCGCGGGGCAGAGGACATCCCCAATTGACGCCGGAAACTTGAACAGGTCGTTTCCTGGAATGAGAAACGGGAGCCCTACCCAACAAATCGCTCATTTTGTGGAAAGCGTTCTCCTCCCTCAAGTGGACTATGTCATCGATCTCCACTCCGGGGGAAGTTCGCTTGAATTCGCCGCACCGACTCTTGTTGCGAGACGCGCAAGGACACATGATGACCTCAATGATCAAATGCGCCACGTCAACTCCTTTGGAGCGCCACTTACATATCTTACCCAAGAAGCAACCGGAAATGACACGGGAATGATGGGAGCATGCGTGCGGGCGGGCGTGAAACACTTTACCACCGAACTTGGAGGCGGAGGCAGCGTGTCCATCGACGGCGTTAACGTCGGGGTGTCGGGCACGATGCGGCTCTTACACAGTATTGGACTTATAAATGGCGTCTATCGTCAGCCAGCGTGTCCGTCGACCAAAATCCTTGAACGAGGTGGGCTACATTCCGACAACTTTGTCTTTGCTCTGGAAAAGGGCATTTTTGAACCGGCAGTCGAATTGGGAACAGAGGTAACTGCGGGACAAGTAGCAGGGCATATACATTTCTACCATGCACCTTGGCGGGATCCGCAAGTTTATCATTTTAAGCAAAACGGAATGGCGATTGCAAGATTCCGATCGGGGATGGTCGAGATGGGTGACGCACTGTTTGTAACGGCAAAAGAATTGAACCATAAGCCATCTAGTCATCTGAATCCGAAATTCGTGTCATAAGTCCTGGACTTTCTGGCAGAAACGTTTGACGGAGGCCAGGATGTCGTCTGCGGATTTCGTCCACCTGTAAGGCTTCGGGTTCTGATTATGGCG
>Ga0315914_1003481_pt1 | contig 23901 bp, 8 predicted proteins | sample MpolenodulesMG_FD_203920 | JGI IMG/M metagenome (GOLD analysis project Ga0315914, IMG submission 203920) | Medicago polymorpha root nodule microbial communities from Los Angeles, California, United States - elongated nodules | ecosystem: Host-associated > Plants > Roots > Nodule | place: USA... | reverse complement strand
TAGCAGGATCAACAGGCATCCAGAGACCATCCTCTTTGATAGCACCAATCTGACTATAAATTTTTCTAACAACGGTTACAAGCTTCTCAAATTTCTCCTTGGGAACAACGGGTAGATTATCCACTACAATAATATTGCCAAATCCAGAATCAAACTCCAGATTCTCCTCTTGAATAACATCATCGTCGTCACTACATGGCGGAAAAAAAAAACAATTGAGAATCATAAAATCTAAAATTACGGTTCTAATTAACGTGCAAAAGCATTGATTAATATACCTGGGGATTCCGCAGTTGTCACCTGGAGGGAGGTGAATGGAATCGAGATCGATAGAGGATAGATCGATACCGAGAAGCAAAGCTTGGTCTTCAATTTCTTTCATTAGCATTACATCCGCCATGATTGCGGTGGTGAGTGATTATGGTATCGTAAAGCTTTAGTGTTGTCGCAGTGAAATGAATCTATAATAGAGAGATGAAGAGTAAATTAATGTGGAAAGGAAAAGAAAGAAGATGAAGAGAATCTAGGGATTCTTACCGTTTACCGACGGCCAGGTTTGGTTGTTGACGGCGGCTATCGGTAGAGTTCGGTGCAGCTGGAGCGCAAGGGGAGAACGATGTTTTGTTGATTTAGGGTTTAGAGGCTCTTCCAAATGGATATGTGTGTGGATTGGGCTCTGGTAAAAAAAAAAAACAATTAAAAATATAACTTAATCAAACTTAGATGTTACAGAATTTTTTCCACTTCCTCAAAAAAAAAAGAGGATCTTTTCCACATAAGGTGTTTTTTTTTTTTTGAAGGGAAATACAAGGTTTATCATGGGAGAAATGTTAGCGACACTCACTTTTGAACACTCTCTCTAACACTTACTCTTTTATTGGTTTAAATCATTGTGAGTGTACACTTTGAAAATAGAACACACACAAAGTGGTGGGACATGCATGAATTTTATTCAATAAAAGAGTGAGTGTTAGAGAAAGTGTTGAAAAGAGAGTTTTTTCAGCATTCCTCTTAACATGGTGTACTATTTATTTTTGAAGGAAAAAATTTCTCAATTTGTGCTGTTATTACTTTTATGTTAAATTATAAACGCCCACATATACCTATTTATACTCATTAGCCACATAAATCATTTGTTTTTATGATCTTTATAGGAAAAGTGACTATTGATATGTATATTGATATATTTTTTAAAAATGCAATCGTAAATAAATAAAAAAATCAGTGATTTATTTGTCAAAAGTCAAATATTACAAAACTTCAAAATTTAAAGATATATCTTTATTAAATAAAGATAAGTTGAAAATATGGATATTAAAAATTGAATATGCAAGAGAAAAGAGAACACTAAATATTTAGTTAAGTGGTAAATTTATAAAATGAGAAATGTCATGAATTTCTTATTCATAAATAACTAGATAAATTTGTGCAAAAAAAAAAACTAAATAAATAAACAATAAAGAAATATGAAAGTAAGTTACGAATTATGACCCATGTCATATTAATTTAGATAAGTTTTGATTTGATCATCCGACTCAAAGGAGCCTTCGCCATATCAATTTTTTTGGTAGAAATTTCAGATACATCAGCAAAAAAACACCGAACTGATTTGAGCAAACATGACTCAAAGGGCCGTCAAAGATTATCGCCATCACATCCCATATAAGCAAGGGCATCGGCAAACCGATTAAATTCGCGATAAGAGTGACAAATTTCGACCTTCCAATCTAAATAGCTTCCCGAGTTTATCAATCAACCTCCAACCCCCAACATTTTAAGCTCTTTACCACTGCTTCGGAGGCAACAAAAAGCTCCACTGCAAAAAAATACCTCTACTCCGAGCAAGTTTACATTACAAAAATTCAAAAAAACCTCTACTGGATATCAAATTACATTACAATAATCGTACAATGATACAGGGAACTACAACGTGGATTAAATGAAGATGCATCAGCCCGCTCATCTAAGAAAAATCTAGTACCAACCAGAAGAAGAAAAAAACAACCATCAATCAATCTTTGAAGTAACAAACTTCTTGGTAAGATCAGATATCAATTTGCATCCAAAAGCATGTGATTTTAAAAATATGCTGTCAATGTCTTCCTCCTTCTTTTCATAAACGTAGAAAGCTGTAAATGCTAAGGTGAGTCCTGTAACAAAGACAAAAACAGACTAGTATCATTCTCATCCGAGCACTGTCAATGGATTCAAATGAACCACACAACATGAGAGAAAGCGAGAGAACCTATGGTATACAAGTTCTTAAGTGAAAACGCTCCCAGGAAGCTAAGAACGAGCAAAGAGAAAACAACCTATTGATCACAAAGGAGAGATGTGTCAGCAAGTCTGAATCCACAACCTCCTTAGCAGGATATATAAGATTGACTGTATACAAAATTTTGTTGCAGTGTGTATACCTTGAAAAACATCACCCAATTATTCCCTTCTGCAAGGGATTTTAATGCATTCACAGCAAAATTCCAAGATGAGGCAACTGAGAAAGCAATTTGATTTGAAATATCTTCTGATAAGTGAAACCATGATGTGGGCATTTTCTCAACAGTGTACCCCAATCTGAACAAGCATAAAATGCAACTAAAGTTAGCATTTGCCTTCACATTAGAAAGTGCAATGTGTCCAATAGCTGGATCATCATTGTAATTCTTACGATGGAGAAATTATTTCCCGAATAAGGAACTACGCAGCACGATCAATTATATATTTACAGTATGTATATTATCTTGAAATAGGAGACACTTTCGAACAATAGTTATTATATTAGCAATCCATCATTAGATAAGTTAACGACAACATAAAATGTTAATTAACAATCTGGTAAATTCATAAGTAGACAGTGTACTTACATTTTTGCAGGAAGAATGCCATGAATGAATAAACCGATTGATGAGTATAATAGAAGCTTCGTAAGAGCAGTAATGAAGGTATTCTCAGATGCAATGAAGTTGACATATATTGCTATCAGGACTAACAATGTAGTGAAAGTTTGTTTTTTGTCCTTCCAAAGCAATGTGTCAGCAACTGCAATGTAGTATATCAATTAAAACTAATGCATAAATAAATGAAAACTGATATACAACTCCGAGCATTAGCAAATAGCAGGTTACACTGATGTGTTTGTATCGTAATAAGCAGAAGATGATAAAGTTGACTACGCAGAAAAGTGATCACTATTAAAAAAATTAGGAATGGTGGTGGATTTAGTTAGAAATACCAGCTCTGAAATTTGAACTTTAAGAGTTCAATGCTTCACTCTTCTTAGAGCTAGCATATCAACAATATACATGCATATTAAAATTTGAAAATGCATTGCTTCATATCAAGATGAGATATATGGAATAGAAAGGATATGGCATGAACAAATTGGGATCCTAAACTACTACAACTTCCTACGCCTACTTTTAAATGGCTTTTAGAAATTTAATTCTACGTTACAACAACAAAAACAAAAATAACAAAAAGGCAATTCCAGATATCACAAACAAAGAAGTTAGATGAGTATAGTCGATTATTCATACCTCTTCCACTTCCAAGATATACAGAAGCTTTGGAGGGACCTTCTCTTTTAGACTTAAGTTGATTCTCGGCCCTCAAATGTGGATATGATTCGATTGTCCTACGTATGCCCTCCTGCAAGAAAAATTACAGTTTCTTAATTAAACATGACGAACACCCCGTACAAGAAGTAGGATTAACGTATATACTCATTGCAAAATGTAAGAACCTTTGTGCAAGAAACATCATCCATTTTAGAATCACATCTCATACATGATTTCTTAGTTTATTAAGGTAAATCTTAACTCCACATTATCAGTAATTTTACTTCTCATGATTTTTTTTCAAAGCATATGATTCAGGCATGAAATTAGCTACTTCAATGAAGTTTCTAAGAAAATTTAATGATACTAAGTAATTAAGCATCACAACACAGTTCAGAGCCATAAATATTGGAGTTAAGACAGAGCACATATACTTTTCTGAAACGTCACAGAACCTGTAGAGGTATGATGGGTGCATAGTCAAGGCGGTCCTTTGCTTTTGAGCAATCAAAAGATCTGGTGCAAGATGTGAGTCTTATTCTTGAAGGGGTCAGCTGAGGCACCTTCATTCCATATGGGCCAAGCAGCCTATATATCCACTCCACCAGATGTGCAATTGGCATGATAACAAAGACAGGGATCTTTATGCTTGGCCTGCAAGGTACATAACTCAGATAACAAAGGAAAGACACTGACAATACCATAATTATGTTTATATTTTGTTTATTTGGATGAAAAAACGTAAATGTATTCCTTATTTCATTAAAAAAATAGAAGTAAGAAATATAATTGCAAAAGAATTGATTGATTATAATAGACAGCCAGTATTCTTGTGGGCATAAAAAAACACTGTTGAGGGTGCATTAGGTTATGAAACTTGATCAGGTGTTGATTAAATAAGGATGCCATTTGGATAAACGACTTAATTAAGCACATATTGAGTAGGCACTATTCATATAAGCACTTAGGTATAATCTATTTATGTAATCAAAGAGTGAATGTGGTTAAACTGTTTTCCTATAGAGCTTATTGAAGGAAGTTGAAAACCGCTAAAAGATATCATAAGCTATTTTCATAAGTTCACACACTTACACAAGTGCTTATGCCATAAGATAAATCCAAATAAGCTATAAATAGGCTCTTCCAAACGCACAAAATAAAAAAGATAATAATTAATAGCCAGGACAAAAAATTCTTAACCCCGATGATGATTTGACAGAAACTTCAGCCTAATCCTAATGCCAAAATCCAACTTATATCTGCGCCTTCAATATTATGGAATAAAGCAAACAAACAAAAAAGTATAAGTATTTGCCTCAGTATAGTCACATGCCAGCATGTCTCTTTTGACTATAAACAGGGCAGGGGTGATGCAGAATGAATTGCATTAAGATAATTTTGATATTTTTTATTTTTGTAATCTAAGAATTTCTCTTATCTCCTGGTAAATTACTTAAGTTTAATTTCAGTTTTTGCTTAGGATGTGACGACAAGTTTTCTGTATTTTTTTTTTTTTTTGGTGGTGGCCAGGACTCGAACCCGAACCTTGCATATATTATGCATTGTCCATACCAACTGAATTATAATATATAAATATTCCTGAAGTGTTTTAAGTCAAAATATTGTATTACATTAATTCATGAGAGATTTGGATCGTTGTTTCGCATATCACAGATTAAAACAAGTGTTACATATTAAGAGCAAGAAAGACCTAATGGTTAACAGTACAAAAGAAATCACCTTTGATATCCGAGGCCTTCCAAAATTAGAGACATGAACTCCCAAAACTTTATAGGTTCCATATTCGTGATGAAATATGCCTACAAAACAAGTATTTATCAGCAAGAAAACGCTACAGTGATTACTAAGTTGCCCAAGCTTGATATACAGACTATCTTTCGATTTTCTCCACAAAAAATGCAACACTCGGTTCCGAATCTAACTAAGTTTAACAAGCAATTATTTCCCTACTGTTAGAAACTGATATTCATACAGAAGAAGAGAACCAGAGAGAAAGTTCGGAGAAATTGAGAGAGACTGTGAAACTGAATCAGAGAATCCACAACTATATGAAACTGAGATGATGATAACAAGTATTTATACGCAGTTAGAACTGTAACTAACTCCTATGATGAGATGCCAGCTGCCATAACTACTTGACAGCTGTCCAATCAGTCTAACAACTTGTAGAGCAAGTTTGGAATCAGTTAAACTAAGCCTAGGTACATTTGCTAATATGCCTAAGCTGTATTTCCTAATAGCCCCCGTTCAAACTGAGGGTGATTGACCAAGTGCAAGCTTGTCAGACACCCTGAGTTTGTCCCTGAGATAGATAAACCTTATTGTAGACAAAGGTTTTGTAAGGATGTCTGCCCACTGGACTTTCCTATTCCTAATACCTACAAGTATGTCTTTCAGGCTTCCTCATTTACCCAGATAAATAGTTTCTACCTTTAACATATTAACATTGTTTTATAAATAATTTCCTTGTTAAAAGTGTGCACAAAAGTGAAGAAAGAACAGACAATGATTCAACAAAGAGCTTCATTGTCCAAATCTTCAAATACACCATCAAAACTTCTCTTATGCCTCTCTTATCTTTCATTTACAAACAGAAATATAACATGACTAAAAAAGTAATATGGTACCTCTCCTGCAGCTTTTTCTGAAACGGTTCCCTCTGAAGCTAGAGCTCGATCAGCACATACGTGGGCATGAGCCACATTTTCAACATATGTGAAATCGTATACGTTGTTGCCATCACCAACAATGAACTGGTAAGAGAAATGTATAAATCATCAATTAAAGAAAGGTTCAAGAAAGTTTTTGCTAATATAAGTAGTCACACGTGCATATTGGTCCCCAACCAGTTTCTCCATATCATGGCTCTTAATTTTCTTAAGAAAAAATTAACAATTTTGTAATCAATCTCAATCCAATTTTGTTCTTGTGGTAAACTTCAGATTTTCAATAGTATGCGTCTTATCTGTCCTAATAATAAATAAAGATGAAATTGCTGTGAGTATTCGATTACTTATTTAAGCAGTAAAATACATGAAACATTTACCAAAAGGAGGTAGAACAACATCTACCTTGGATTTCCCTGCCTTTGCAGCATCAACCAATGAAGGCACCAACAGTTTATCACCAGGTCCAAAAATGCTGCTAGGGCGTATGCAGCATGTCAGGAGTCCGCTAGTCCCATTAGCCTTAATAACCAATCCCTCACCCTCGGCTTTAGTTGCTGAGTAATGATCATTATGCTGGAAACAGTAGGATTCAGTTCAAGACCATAACAGACATTTTGAACCCATCCCAATAGCTAGATGAAATTAAATAATAACAAAAAAACCATATTCATGTATATCATGTATGCAGTTATCTTCCTCAAGTTTCAATCCAAGTCAAAAAAATGAAAGTTGAAACGAAGTGTGGGTAGAGTAGGTACCGAAGGTGGATAAGGCAACGATTCACTTCCGTTATGAATTCCATGAATTCCATCAAAAACAACACTTGGAGAACTAGTATAAATGAGTCTCTTCACTTTTAACTCCACACAAGCATCAATAACATTTTTTGTTCCTTCAAAAATAAACACCTAACTTAGATTTAAAGAAACAAAAGAAGAGCAATGTTTTACTGCTTTACCTTCAACATTGACGGAATGATGAAGCTGGTAGTTGTTTATAGAAGAATTTGGTGCAGCCATATGGAAAACAGCCTCGACTCCTTCAAATGCTGCAGTGATTAACAATGTTAATAATTTGATGTATACTGCGTAGAAAGTTGTTTTGTTTATGTTTGGTTTTGGCTTTGAGGTTACCTTTTAAGAGTTGATCTTTGTTGCGAAGATCAACGGAGACATACTGAGCACGACCAGAGTGCAAAGCTTGACCGAGAAGACCTAATTGCTCGGAGGGTTCAAGTTCAATGGTGGGTCCCAAATCGGCAATGCGGACACAGTAGGTGTTCGATCGAATTAGCATTTCAACCAAATGTCGAGCAGCAAAGCCTCGACCACCTGTGACCACACACCACCCTTCCTCCGCCGCCATACTCAAATTCCACAGCCTCGAACCTTACTTAGCAGTCACGGATCGTGGAGCACTCGCAGAGCTTGACTAAAAACCTTGGGTGGACCACCAAAATAAACTATACTTTATAAATTAAATAGGCAAAAGTTGTGATAAGCTCAAAATTGATCATCAAAAAATCAAACTACAAACTTGACATCATCAATAATAGAGTAACAAAGAGAACTAGACTAAACTACGGTTCACCAAATCAGAATAACCCTTGTGAATGGGATCTTAATTAGTGAAGATTAGTTCAGTAATTAGCTATAAAAATGCGACATGAGTTTGCAGCAAAACAATGTTTGCAAAAATGGAATCATATGAAATAAAAATAAAGAGAATCAATGATTGAAGCATGAATGAAGATGATGAATGGGTTGCTAAGTACTAACCTTAACCTAAAACAGTGTCAGATGGACAGCAGATCGAGAGAGAGAGGGGGGGGGGGGAGAGCGGGGATGGAGCTTGTCCTGGATGAGACAGCCGTCGACGGCGCGGTGAGCGCCGGAGAGGCGGGTGCGTGCGGAGAGTGACGTCAATGCGTGATCGTGATCGCGATCGTGAGAGTATCCTGTCGCGGAGTTGTGCACCGAGAGAGTAGAGAAGAGAGGGAGTGAAACAGATACCGGATAGTGCGAAAGTATACTCAGGACTGTGTGATGGGTGGTAAGTGGTAACTATTTTGCTCCGAAGTTTAACTCATGTGTAATTTTTAGTGTCATGATGTTGTTGCTCCTTAAAAAATTTAAGGGAAATGAACACCTATAAAAAATGAAACTTGACACAGAGTCTGGTGCTATCCGGTGCTATTTGGATTATACAGTCCGATCTGATTTAGACAAGTTTGAATTATATAATTTGAAACTTCACAGACTAGTTGGACGATGGCGTTTCACCAAAGGTTCAAACGGTTTGTGGCGTGTTTAATGCATTTTGGTCGGTTGGACCATGAAAAACGTATCATTTGATAGTAATTGTGGTTTATGACTTGTTTAAGGTTGTAAATAGGTTTGCATCTTCAACGAATTCATTCATTATTCACTTCCCATCTTTTCTTACTTTTTCTTAAACATTTTTTAGTTTTTTAGGAATGTTTATGGTGTCATGGTAATTACTAACCTTTCATAGACCCCGTGTGTAACAGTCCGTTTTTCGCTAGATTTATTTTATTATTTAATTATGTGTGTTTATATGTACTTATATATGATTAATTGCCTCTTTGTGTATTTTGGGTTAGGATTAGTGGATTTCGGTGTTAGAAGGGTATTATAGTCATTTTAGAGTCAGGGGTATTTTGGTCATTTTGTGAGCAAGGGTATATTAGTAATTTCATGGTGAGGGTTATTTTTAGTGTTTCGAGTGAGAACCGTTACTAAGTTACTATTCGGTAGTGGTAATTAGTTTTGAACCTGTAATTATTCGATAACTTTTAACTGTTAGTGGATAGAAACTTTGGGAGTTAGTTTATAAGAGTTGTGAGCTCATTAAGACATTAAGAGGGTTAAGCCCAATTGTGTAGAGACTATATAAGCATTGGTCGTTAGAGAAAATAGGGTTACATAATCATTTCATAAGTTTTTGAGAGAGGTAGAGAGAGAAGGAACTAGAAGAGAAGAAAAGGGTTTTGAAGAGAGAAGAACAAAGAGTGCATGAAAAGGGTAGAGAATCAAGGGATTGGAGATAAAGTGAAGTCTTAGCTTAGAATTGTGAAGATTTGAGGTAAGGAGGCTAGTTTTCATTCATAATCTCTTTGTATAATTTCTTTTCTACTTCTACTCATAAGTGCTTATTTGTATAAAGTGATTATTATGATTTTAATTGATGAAATTCGTGCTTATGTTTTCATGCAATGTTGGGTATGTGAATTTGATGTTAATTAAGTTGTTGATGTTGAATTTACATGCTCAAGTTATGTATATATGTATACTTGTGTTTTTGCTCGAAATTAGTGAAGTATAATGTTGTTGTTGATGAATTGTTGATGAATTCACTTATGATTGTTGTTGTTGTTGTGACATGTTGTTGTTGATGATTGAAACCTTCGGTAATCTTAACCATAGAGCTTGAAGTGAACTTGTGTTATTCTTGAGAACATTTTATGAAAAATGGGTCAAATGGTGTTTTTTGTTGAAATGATGTTTTGGTTCAAATTTTATATGGTTTTGAGTTTCTTTTGATGTGTATAAATGCTTAGACAAAATTTGGGATCAAATCTGGGCTAAGGGATTCAAAATTGAGATTTTTGAGGTGAAAAATGAAGTTTTCCCAAGAGCTATCTGTCATAACTCACCATGGCGAGTGAATTTACTTGCGGGGGCGAGTTGCTCTCCGACAGCATGCCTTGTTTCGCGTTCTTGCGTCTTTTTCACACATTTTTGTTTTGAATTGACTTTTGGTGTAAACATGAAAGTTTTAGATAATTGTGTTAGCTTTCCAGTGGTTTTGGTTTGACTTGAAAATGATTTTTATATTTTGAGTTATGATGAAAATACTCCAAGTAGGTTTTGGAGAAATTTTAAGGAAACTTAGCATAACTATTTCCAAGTCAACCCGAAACATAAGGTTTGTTTCCAAACTTCAAAACTTGAGTGTTAAGGGGTTCAATTAAGGTGTTTAAGAGTATTTAACCTAAGTTGTGATGGATCTAACTTTGTTTTGTTTTGAAAATGAATTGGTTTTGCAATATGAGAGAAATGATACGAACTTGTCGTAACTTTGTGATTTTGATGATTTTGTCGTAGTCGGCCGCTGAAACGCACATGTATATTCAACTACACTCATATGTGATCTAAGTGCATACATAGTCGAGGCCATATAGTTTATTTACTTGGTTTTGGTTCATTTGTCTCAATTATTTTAAAGTTGTAAAATGAGAGACGAACTTTGTCGGAAAAAATCTTTAAGACCAAATACTTGGTAAATCTTTTGTGGATAGTTTGATATGATTATATGAAGATATGTGAATGATTTCTAGGTGTTAGATATGGTGTTTATCATAGCGCGGTGTATTTTCTCCTCACTTGAACTGTGAGAAATAACATGACGTTGTTGAATTATATGATAAAGTCGATGTTGGTGAATACATACATGTTGATTGATTGTGATATTGTTGGTGAATACATATATGTTAATAGATTATGATATCGTCGGTGAATGCATATATGTTTAGTGATGGTGATGTTGTTGGTGACTGCATATATGCTAAATGAATGATGGTGATGTGGTGACGACTCTTAATTGAATTATGACTTGATTAATTGTGTGGACGTAAATACTTGATAATGCAATTGTTGTTGAAGTTTATCAATATAAATAGAGGTTATCCTTTATATTGTTGTTGAATATATACGAGGTGATTTTGCATTGTCGAGTCTTTGCTTGTATGTCCATGCATCATAGTCATGTTGAGTTGTTGACGTTGTAAAAGAGGGTTACTCTTTTACTTCGGCGATAATGTAAGACGGACGTGAAATCTTACATGTGATGTTTTTGTTGCATCATGGGTGACGACCTTGAGGTGATTTGGTACCATATGCATATATGTGTCAGGAATAGGAGCATAGCATAATTGGCATGGGTCTTAATTGTTTGCATGTGAATGATGATTGTTTGATGATAAGTGTGTTTGATGAATACATACTTGTGACATTGGATTTGAATAGTTGATGAGCCGTGTCATAAGTGAATATGTGACTTGGTGAATTTGTGCATTGGTGAAATTTGGTGAATGTCGTGATTATGTGGGTTGGTGTATATGTACATTGGTGGATTTTGTTGATGATTGTGAATATTTGAACTAGGCTCTAATTGCGTGTCTTACTTGCTTGTGCTTATACACTTGGTGAATATATTTGATGATAATTATTTTAGTGATAGTAATGAGGTGAGATTTGTATATGTATGTATATACGTATGATGTGGTGATTCCTTTAATAATGATAATTGTTTGCTTATACCTTGAAATGATGAGTTACACTTGTTGAGTCAAGTATGCTAAGTGAAGAATAAGGTGAGTAATCCTTTCATTGATTGATGTTGATAAATGATGAGCTTGTGTCGATGGCTTAATTAGAGATTGAATATGATTGCTATGCTATGTTAGTGATGTGATAACTTGAGGTGTATGGAATGGGGGATAATAATTATGTGATGTTAATATTCCAGGAGGGATGAGTGTGTATATGTGTCATGCATGAAATCCCTGAATGCTTATGTTTGTTATGTTGATTATGATTGATGTGAAGCTAACCCCCAGTGGTTTGTGGTGGATCGCCTACCTATTTGTATGAATGGGTAGACGACGTGCATGATTAGTTTTGTTGTTTGATTGGTGAGTGCTTGAGGATAGCGAGCTACCTCGTCTATCTGTTTTTGGAATCTTAGCATAGGGCTCTGATTAGGATGTCGTCTGGTCTTTTATTTTGACGTTGGTTTATGTTGTTGAGATTCCACCCATTGTCAGGATTTGGAGATTTTATATGATGGTGTATATTGATCTCATGACATGTATATTTTGGAGATGTATGACTCATATCCGCTGCGACTGTTGATGAATCTTATGTTATTCGCATGTATTATAGCTTTAATAGAAACAGGGTGTTACACCCTGCAATTGCTTTGCAATTTATGCGTGGATTCTACGACGGTCGGCAAAGACTTTTGACGTCAAATACAACAACAAATGCAGTTCGTAATGTTTCATATTTTAGAATTCGAAAAACACTAACAATCTAGTTTGGATTATATCTGAACCAAGGGTATTTTTGAAAATTATGTAGAGCGAGTAGCGTGGAAAAGGTAATACTCTAAATTTAAAGGAAGTTTGTTGAGCCCATAATGGGTTGACTTTCTATGCTAGCTTGTGTACCGAAACTTGGGAGAAAGATTCAAAACACAAACAAAGTTTCACATTCACTATTTTTCTTGAAAAATGCATTATTGTTACATCATTATCTTCTTCGAGATCTTAGAGAACAATCAACCTCAACAACAATGGTATGTTCAAATCACACTCAGTTCCACATAGACAACTACGATTTCAAAGTTTCTCTTTTTAAACTCAACCACCAATTCTCAAACAATTCAATAATCAAAATTAACGACCATCCAAGAAACCCAAAATCAACAAAACAACACCATTCCTTTTCATAAAAACTTAAATACAAATATGGTTTGTAAACCCATTAACTTCATGAGTAGGTTATTGATAGTTTCATGATAGTTTTATTTTATAAAAAATTTGAAACAAATTTGCAGCCAAGTTGAAAATGACGATGGAACTTAATTTACAATTGGTTCATGCAAAAGATTGGGATTTGTTCACTTCAACAAACAAAAAGAGTAGTGGCGGAGCAAACAATATTTTTATAGACAGGTCATATGCTCATATGTTTAGGAAATATATATACATATTGTCGTAGTTAAATTATATATGAAGCTGTAGGTTAGGCGACTTGTTCATTTTAATTTTGGTCCCTTAATAATCGTGGTTCGAAACTCATTTAACATTTTTTTGTTTAAAAAATAAAAAAATTACCGGCGAAACACATAAATTATCTTGGATGGGATCAAACTGAAGACACCAAGCTCATGCGCATGCGCGTTGTGCTTCACCACTACGCTAGATGCAAACACTTGTAAAAAATAGGTAGATGTTAATTTATATAATACAATGTTTAGGTAAAAATGTGTATATATACATGTTAAAAATGAAAATTTTGGGACTTTGGGAGGCTATGATCCTCCCGTGTCCCTACCTAGCTCCGCCACCGAGGAAGGGGTGAAATTTTATTAAAGGAGAGAGAAAGGAACGAAAAGGGATTTTATGGATAAATTTCCACCATGGGTACCCAATAGGGTTGGACAAATGGGCCAGATTTGACCAATTTTGACCTGTCTGAGACCCAATGGGTCAAACGGTTCGGATATGAACGAGATTGACGAATCAAACGGATGAGTATGACAGTTTGTATTGCTTTATAGTTTCGGTTGGGAATTCTTGACCCGTTTGTTTTTGAGCCTGAACGACTTAAAGTGTCAAAGTTTTTTTCTCTTAATGCGCACCATGCATGCCCGCTGTTTCTAAGTATTTCTCGTACAATAACTCCTAGTAAATTTTGTGCAAGTTTAAGTTCTCTCCTTTCAAATTTTTGTTTTAATATTTTTTAGCCCAAGATAAAAATAAAAAACGAATTTTAAAAATTAAAGAAAATTTATTGAGCCAATTTTGTTAAAGATATTGAATTGTTTTTCATTGATTTTGATGGAGGTACCGTAAAAATATTTTAGTGAAAAAACTTGATTGATTTTTTTTTTGTCTAATGGTTAGAAACTCACATTTTAAAGGTGAATAAATAGGTGTACAAAATTTAAACTCTAATTCCCGCTATTATAATACACAAAAAAGTAAGGATCAAAGTTTAAACCCTGTACATCTATCTATTCACCTTTAAAAGAAAAGGTGAATTTGTAACCATTAGACAAAAAGAAATCAATCAATTTTTTCACCAAAATATCTTTATAATACCTCCATCAAAATCAATAAAAAAACAATTCAATATCTTTAAGAGTATTGATACATAAATTAAAGGAAAAATACAAAAAACTTAGTTGTTAAATATCTTTAAACTCAATAGATATAATTTTTATTTTAATATTTTTTTGCCCAGGATAAAAATAAAAAACGAATTAAAAAAATGAAAGAAAATCTATTGAGCCAATAATCGCTGTAGCAAATTTAGATTGAGATAGAGGGGGAGATTCAAAAGAGAATCAAAATTTCAGTTTCCCACCATTTTTTTTGAAAAAGGCGTTATTATTATATCATTATCTCCTTCTTCAAGATCTCACAGAACAACCGACCTCAACAACAATGGCCGATTCAGATCACACTCACTTCGACGACGACGATGATTTCGAAGTTCCTCTCACTCAAACTCAATCACCAATTCTCAAACCTCTCTCACAATCCAATAATCAAAATCAACGGCCATCCAAGAAACCCAAAACCAACAAAACGACACCGTTCCCTGGCAAAGAGAACATTCCCCCCTTCGAAGGTTACGATATCGGTCACAGTAGCTTGGATTTCGTTCCTTCTACATTAGATTCCGATTCCACCGTTTGTTCTTCTTCTGTTTCGGAGCTGAAAAAGAGTAACAAAAGCGCTTATTTCAGTAATTCATTAGAGTCTAGGTTAGTTGCGTCCAGAAAAAATGCTTTTGATTCGGAGGTGAATTTGTGTGATGAGTTTGGTAGTTCTGTTGATTATCCTCTCTGCGGTGTTGATATTTCTAATTTAACGGAGGAACAGCGAAATCTTCATACTAATGATTGTCTTGATAAATCTGGAGAAGATGTAAGATTTTCGATACACACTCTTTATAGTTTATTATTATTATCGGTAATGACAACTATGCTGTTAAATTGTGCATTAGTTTTATGTTTTGTCGAATTTTAGTGTTCAAGCATAGTGATGAAACTCCCACACAAAATGTTGAGAAGTGGGGAATTGCGGGTTCAAACCTGCGCCCTAACAAATCAGATAACTCTATAGCCTTTTACCATTTGAGATGAGACAAACTTGATAGGTTTTTAAGTTTGTGTGATCTGGCCGTGGAGTCAACATTCATGACGGTTGAAGATTGAAATGCGTAGAGCTCAATCATTTGTTATAAGCTAAGGATGTAAAATTCTTATTTTATGCAGGCTGCGCCTCCTAATAACGACGTAGGAGCTCAATTTGGGCCAAAAAACTCCCCCGTTGTTGAATGGATACGTGGTCTCGGGTTAGCTAAGTATGAAGAAGTTTTCGTTAGGGAAGAAGTTGATTGGGACACCTTGCAATGGCTGACAGAAGAGGTGAGTTTTTGTTTTGTTAATTTTCTCATTTCATAGCATCAGCTTTAGGATCTTATCTTTGCCACAGAGACTTATTCCTTGAATTTATTCGACTGTTCTTTGATACTGCAATCAAAATTAATCAGCAGTTTTAAAGCAAAATTTGAAAATTAGCTTTTTAGGTTCTTCAACAGTTCCACTCGCTGTTAAAGATCAATCTACCATGGCCAACCTAGTTGAGTCGAGTAATCAGCATTCTGAACAAGAGTACTTACTGACATTTATGTTTTTAGAGATCTAAAAATATGTCTGGTTTGGATTTTTATATCTAATAATTAAGAGTGTCATAAATGATAAAAGACAAACATATTCCTGTTTGCATGAAATGTCTCTCTTTGCTTTGCTTTGTTGGTAAAGGTTTAAAGTTTCTGTTGATGGAGTTTTTTTTCCTCTTTACTTTTTGTACTTGAAGGATCTCTTAAACATGGGTATAACTGCACTTGGTCCCAGAAAAAAGATTGTACATGCTCTTTCAGAACTTAGAAGAGGAATCACCTTAGGAACCACATCTTCAAGTTCAAGTGAGAAACATGAGGATGCCGAGGTTGAGCCGAGAAGGACTAGAAACCAGAAAAGCAAATTGCAACATGACAAATCTGAGCGAAAAGTTGATGAAACTGTCAAGCCAGTAGCAAACAAATTAATTACTGAATATTTTCCGGGATTTGCTACCAGTGGGAAGAAAGTTTCTGCCCCTCCTGTAGAACGAAATGAAACGAACACCAGTGGCTCGTCTGATCGAAAGCGCAAAGCAAAAAATATTTCAACAAGTACAAAGATTCGCGACATTCCTAAATGGTGTGCCATACAAGGAACACCTTTCCGAGTGGTAAGCAACATTTTATATTATGCCTGTTGATATTTTTTTTTGTATTCTCCCCTAATGCATTCCCTTAAGACACAATATATTTTATGGACAGAAGAAAGCCTTTTTGAAACGGTCTAGAAAAATAATTCCATCTTTTACGTTACATAATGTATTTCTGATGCATTATTTCCAAAAAAGGGGGTTTTCATGTGGGTTGTCCTATCCAGTCAAGAAAAGTTTACCGGCCACCTGGATGACAATTCAAACTGAGAATACTCCTCAATCATGTTTTATACAACGAATTCATCTTTAGACTAAGAAAAAACTATGTGTTCCATTACCAATTTTGCCCTATCTTTTTTGATGTGGATCTGAGTATCTGAGTAACACACTAACATGTTTAATTTATACAGGATGCTTTCAAATACCTAAGAGGAGATTGTTCCCACTGGTTTCTCACACACTTCCACATGGACCGTAAGTCTGTTTCTGCATGTGTTAAACATTCAATCTGTGTCATCTTCTCGGTTCAGTTACTGATGTCTCCCAATGAATGCCTTTCTGCGTCTATGCAATATATATAGTTTTGGATTGATCCTTGTTATATATTCATGAATTGTTTCAATTTGGTCAACCTCGAAATTCAAATTAATTTAAGTGCTATTTTCATTGAACTTTAATTACAGTTTAGAATTTAAGTTTTGGCTTTTATGAATTAAGATCTTACCAATTTAGTACAATTTGGTAACAGTTTAGTTTTGGACAAATGGTGTGCTATGTATGCTGTGCGAGAGACAATTCGAAAGAGAGAGTGGCAGTGCTGTGCATCGGACACATAGAAGCGTAAATATGTCATATAAAAGTGTGGATTGTCTTTTTCTAAACTACCTTTGGCTGTTTGGTGCCGGCTCCCCTACCCGAAAATTATTACAATCAGAGTCTCCAATGAATTTTAGTGTCTCCATCACATGATAAAACTCATTGGAAACTCTAAATTTAAAACTATCAATAAATAAAATAATTTTTTTCCAGGTGTTTAGCTCCTTATGAGCAGATTATTACAATCAGAGTTCCAATTTGTACTTTGGCTGTTGGCTCTCATTTGTGAATGCAGATTATCAAGGTCTCACCAAGTCATTCAATCATGGAAAGATCTACTGCTCCTCTGTTACAGCCAGACTTGTAAATATGAACATAGGAATTCCATATGATAAATTACATATTTTGCCTCTAAACCAAAAGGTTGAAATAGCTGGTATTGGCGTGACTTGTTTGGATGCCAACCATTGTCCAGGTTCCATAATTATACTCTTTGAACCTCCAAATGGTAAGGTGAGGCTTGTACTGACTTCCTAATAAGCTTAATTATCGTTGGCTAGCTACCCATTGTTTCACTAGAACTGACCAGCTGTTTTTTGTTTATCTAGGCAGTACTTCATACGGGTGATTTTCGTTACAGTGAAGAAATGGCAAACAATCCTTTACTGCGGACATGTCCTATTCACACTTTAATTCTTGACACCACATACTGCAACCCACAGGCAAGTCCACATATGAATAATGAATGATCTCTTTCAAATCAAACATGACAATTGTCTGTATCAAGTGTTTGCTTTGGAACTTCCTTAATTTTATTTAAGTTCATTACGTAATTAATTAACTTTGAAATTTTACTCTGGCTACCCAAGATAGTGTCAAAGTGAATTGATTTTCAATCCACTCTAACCATACATGTTTTCGTGAATCAATGGTTTGTTAGAGGCATTGGATTCTCTTACAGTTCCAACTATTTTCTTGCACTGTGATGAAATTTTGATCATTTTGTTTATTTCTTTTAATAAGATAATTTTTTAAATATAAATATGTTTAAAAATTTAAAAGTTTTTTTATTAATTTAAAAGTAACCTTTGAGAAATAAAGATATAAAAAATCATATCCTAAAAACCTTTTTAAAGATAAACTTCCAGAGTGCCAATGTGCATGTCTGACTTTGACAGTCATGTCATCACCATTTACTACAGAAATAATAACAATATGCTCTTTTTATTGTAAGATTAGGGTATTCAAGCTTATGTTCTACACTATAATTATAATATTACAATTGCCCGACGAAGTGTATTAAACTATTTTTTTTATTTTTAGGGTTAATTAAGTTTTTAATCCCTATAAATAGTCACAGGTTTGTTTTTAGTCCCTACAAAATAAAATCACAGTTTTTAGTTCTTGTGACATTTTCCTTTAGCATTTTAGGGACAAAAAATGTTGATGAAAATTTTTGACAGGGACTAAAAATGCTTATGGAAAAATTTTATAGGGACTAAAAATGGTGATGAAAAATTTTATAAGGACTAAAAAGTGTGATTTTATTTTGTAGGGACTAAAAACAAAATTCTGAATATTTATAGGGACCATTTACTTAATTAACCCTTATTTTTATAAAATACATTTTTACCATTTAGCCTTTTTCTAATAATTTTTGCATATACTCAGTACAAACATGTTTGCCTCAAATATTATTTTTTTTCAAACAAATCTCTAATTTTATCATTTTTCTAGTCTTCAGAAATAAAAAAAAGTATTTATTTTTTATTCTTAAAAGCATTTTAGCAAGGACTAAGAACATATTATTTTATTAAGTATAGGTATTAAACACACTTTTAAAGAGTGACAGATTCAAAAAAGCATATTTTTAAGAGATCAAAATATATTGAAGCGGGAATTGAATATTTGTAATGTGTTTCATTGCAGTATGACTTTCCAAAACAAGAGGCTGTAATACAATTTGTTATTGATGCCATTCAAGCAGAAGCTTTTAATCCCCGGACTCTTTTTCTGATTGGCAGCTATACAATTGGTAGAGTTCAATTCATCTCATTCTGGATATTTATGATTCGTACTTAACAATCGTTATCTTTGCCCTTTAGTATTTGTTTGAAACGTGTAATTTGATAAATAGTTTTTAAGTGTAGATTTGGGCAGTTGTGTTTGTGGTAATACTGTCCAATTACCAGGAAACTAATGAGAAAAAAATTACTTCCCCCTTGTGTGTGCTTCTTATGTTTCTATAGGAAAAGAAAGACTATTCTTGGAGGTTGCTCGTTCGCTTCGCCAAAAAGTGTATGTGACAGCAGCAAAGTTACGCCTTTTAAAATGTTTGGAGTTTACAGAGGAGGATATGCAGTGGTTTACTTCAAATGAGCATGAAAGCAATATTCATGTTGCCCCTATGTGGACACTTGCAAGCTTCAAAAGATTGAAGCACATATCAAGTCAATATGCGGTGAGTGCTGCTGCCTGTTTCTCTATCACAACCATTGTAATTGTATGCTAACTTTTTGGTATTTTTCAATGTTGAAAAGGAACATATCTTAAAGCAGGCATGTCTTTACGTACAATACATCTATCTACATATACTAATATTCTTTCTTGCTTCAATCTGATCTTGTCCGATAACTATTCCATGCCAAAATTCCTTGTTGGCTGATAAAGGATCCACATTTGCTACCTGGTCTACCTGCTAAGCAGTTTTACAGCTTTTGAATCTGATGGTTGACACCGAATAACGTATCTTTTTAGTTTTAATTTCACATTTCTAACCATCAGATGTATTTTTTTTATTCAGAGTCGGTTCAGCCTTATAGTTGCTTTCTCTCCTACTGGTTGGACATTTGGCAAAGGTAAAAAGAAGTCTCCCGGAAGAAGGTGGCAGCAGGGTACCATTATAAGGTGATTCTTTGATTTCCTTTATTACTAGATTATTTTGGATTTATTATTATATACTTATGGTTGAAATCTTAAATCATATACCTGCATTGCATCCTTCAAAACATGCCTCCTTTCTTTCTCTCTACTTCTGGTCCAATGGAGCTTGTTATACCAAGGCCCTGACATCCTTGATGCATTTTGATTCTTACTCACTGAACTAGTTAATACTAATAGGGGCACAAAGGTTGTTTGAAAGAGTTTGCTCGCTTTCGTTAAGTTTGTTTAGCTATTTACCAACTGATGTTTTCTTTTTTATCAGGTACGAGGTTCCTTACAGTGAGCATTGCAGCTTTACAGAACTCAAAGAGTTTGTAAATTTTGTATCTCCCGATAACATTATACCAAGTGTGAATAATGATGGACCAGAATCTGCCGATGCAATGGTTTCTCTCATGTCAACCTGATTTGTGCACCAAAAGGGGTTCAGTCTACCCTTGTGACATATGTGTGATGAACATTAAGTAAAGGTGTAATGACTTTACAATACCTTTTACATTGAAGGACACATTTTGACATACCGATCAAGGCAATTTTTGGAAAGAAAAAGAGAATCTGCTTACTTCTGTTTGTTTCAGCATATTTGAGAATCAAGAAGTTGATTGATCAAATTTCATACTAGAGTCTTCAATGTAATGTTTGTGCAATATGAACATCCGCAACTTATATGCCAATCACTGTTCAGAGGCGTGTTTGCTGCTCATCCAAGAGATTAAAACGTGAAGAGAAAAAATATGTATTTTAGCAGAAGAGCTCATACCGCTGATTTTCATGCGTAAGTGTCAAGGTTTTTGTCAACTGTAACAAAAAATCTGAAGTGATTACTGTTTACAACATAATAAGTTTGTAAGTGTTTACATCCCCTTACCCGATGCTCTTCCAGCAAAACAATGGAGCTTGTGAAAGTTCTGGCTGCACTGCATCCTGCCAGTCTTACAACTTGGCTTCAATAGAGTCGTTGTTGTTTGAGATAATGGACATTTGGTTGCTGATAATTATGATTAGTTATTTAAACAACCTTTGTAGACTGTAATATTCTTAAATGTAGCGCTGCTCTTGCACGTTAAATTCGCAGCCTCTTACCTTCTTCTGCAAGTGACCAGATAATACTGGAATACAACTATATTGCTGCTTGTGATGCCTATAGCATACTGATTTTATTAGGCTGTCATTGTCTATGGCTTTTCAAGGAGGTTATTTCATTTAACGGGAATTGAATAGTAATATAACACGTTATGCATCCTTGAATTTCATAAACCGTAAGTCATTGGCTTGTTTTTGAAACATGTGGAAGTTCAACTAGTAACTCACTTTCTTTTGTAGGCAAATGTTAGTAAGTGGGTGATTACGTCAATTATCTTAGCTTTAGCTATTTCCTTCCGAACACCAATAATGCACTTATCTGTTGAAAGACATATTAATCCAATTTCGAGTTGGTAATTAATTGGTTCCGAGTTTATATGACATACATAATTAATTTGCTTTCTTTCTAGCTATGTGAGTATCCATTATCTTAATCATCCTCTGCTACACTGTGTTTATATTTTATGACATGAATGTGTTGGTGTTTTCTCTAATCATCGTGTCAGTTTGTAGTTCGGTCTAAAAGATTTCAATCTGAACAAAACAGTATACTACTATTACTAGTGAATTTGCAATACTAATTTTTTTTTAATTTATTAGACTCAGATCTTGTAAAATACTACTAGTAAGTCATCCTTTCTTGGTCAACGTTAATGGAAACTACTACGTAATGAAAGGAAACAGCTCTACTCTCCCCCTTCTCATGTTTGACCGTTGAATATGTTGAAATTATAAGATGTCAAACTCAAATCAAACAAGGAACAAGTAAAACTCAAAGCAGACGACGACTCTTAGAATTGATTCCAAGTGTTTTCTGTTTTTTTTTTTTTATCGTTTACTCAATTACTCCATCGTTTCACACGTGTCCCCATATTCTTAAGAATGTGTCCCCATTAATTTTTTAAAGGTGTCCATTATTTATATGGTCATTGATTAAGAAATTCATAAATAAAAATTTTGTCTTAAAATATATGGTGTTACTTTAGATTAAATAACGATTATATCATTTTTTTATGAAAACTTTTTTGTTTTGAATGCTTAATCAATATTCCTGGAAGCATTGTTTAACATTCACCTATTTTTAAACAAAGGTTAAATATGTGTTTTTATCCTTTAACCATCAATTTATCTATTATTTGTAAGACTGATACTATTTGTTCAATTTTAGACCTTCGAGTTATTTTAGAATAAAAATAATAATAAAGAAAAAGATAAATTTTTTTTTCCTAACAATTGTTTTAAAATAGTTGTATTAATATTATTTCTCTTCTAACTTACGGGGCAAATAAAGATTTTATTAAACTATGTTGGATTAACCACGTGGCCTCCATGTGATAAATAAGTCAGCAACTATATTCTTCTTAAAAAATATGTCAGCAACTATATTATTTTTTATATTACTTAAAATAATGTATTTAATCTCAATAAAATTATTTCTTAGATCATTAAATCAACATGCATTTTTTCATGTTTTTTTCCAAACATATTTAAGTTCAACCATAAAAAAGTGATTCCAAAATTCAATTTTTAGTGTTAGATTTTCGTTACTTTTATCTCGAGTTTTATCATTTAACTAATTTATATTTAGTACATCTCATAGTAAAAAGAATTACAAATTTCATAGAGGGAATTTTATAATGTTTTAAAAACGCATACAAAAAATCAATACAAAATATAGGTTTATTTAACAACAAAAACTAAAAGGACATGCTATATATAGGGAAGGAAAGAATCACAAACACATGGCAAATGAAATACAACCATTTAATTATTCTCCATTTGACTAAATGCTCACACCGAAGAAAACCGAAGAGATTCCACACTAGAGGAAATCCATTCTGTTAATCAACGATTAACGTAATAAAGAGATCACATGATAGAATACCCAGGCATTTGCTATATATTTATGAGAAATATGTGTGTGTGGTTTGAGATTGAGCAACCAGCCATTCTTATTATTGTTATTAATTTAGAAATTACAAACAACCAGCCTAGAGGCATAATAGTCCATGCATGTTTGGTATTTTTTTTTGTAAAACACGGTGTAATTTTGACAAACTCATTGTCACACTCAAAAGTTCCAGTTCCAAAGGAATGATTGATGGGAAAAAGGGTCATTATCATCATCATCATGTTCTTCAACTAGTTCGTTTTGATTATCCTCAATAAGCGGTGGTGCAATGGAATACATTAACTCACCCGAATACAACTTTTCTAAGTCAGAATAGAAACCACCAATATTTTCAGACCCAACAAAATTAGCATCATGAGTACTTGAACCATCCAACATGTTCAAAAATGTCCAATCAATAGTGCTCCCATTATCATACATAGTAGTAGAAGATGAAGAGCCACCAATTTCTGTCACGTTTTTGGATTGAACATTACCATTATTGTTGTTATTATTATCAATAATTGGTGGGTTTTCGTTAGCAAAATTTGCAGCAACCTCTCGAATTTGTTGTGGTGTAAGTGAATTGTTAGAAAGTGCATTGATATCCAAATTGAGAGGTGTATCAGGAAAATTGAAATTTGCATGACGACCACGAAGACAATAAAGTGCAGCATCAAATGCTTTAGCTGCTTTCTCAGCTGAATCATATGATCCTAACCATATTCTTTCACGACTATTTGGTAGCCTTATTTCAGATACCCATTTCCCCCACTTTCTAAATCTCACTCCTTTGTACTTCTTCTCGTTCTTATTATCATTATT
>Ga0315914_1003478_pt1 | contig 23909 bp, 18 predicted proteins | sample MpolenodulesMG_FD_203920 | JGI IMG/M metagenome (GOLD analysis project Ga0315914, IMG submission 203920) | Medicago polymorpha root nodule microbial communities from Los Angeles, California, United States - elongated nodules | ecosystem: Host-associated > Plants > Roots > Nodule | place: USA... | reverse complement strand
AACCTCCATTTATATTGATCACCTCAACAACAATTGCATTATCAAGTATTTACGTCCACACAATCAATCAAGTCATAATTCAATTAAGAGTCATCACCATATTGTCATCATAATTATCAACAATCATCAATTGATATATGTGTATATATATATATATTAATCAGCATCAACTATATAATATAGCTCAACGACTCCATACACTTTCTCACATTTTCAAGCAAGGAGAAAAATACAACACTTTATGATAAACATCATATTCAACACCTAACAATCATTCACATATCTTCATTCAATCATATAAATCTATTCACGAAAGTTTTATAAGGTAATTGGCTTTAAAGAACCATTTCGACAAAGTTCGTTTCTCATTTTACAACTTGAAAATAATTGAAACAATTGAACTAAAACCAAGTAAACAAACTCTAGAGCCTCGACTATGTATACACTTAGATCACATATGAGTGTAGTTGGATATACATGTGCGTTTCCCCGGCCGACTACGACAAAATCATCAAAATCATAAAGTTTCGATAAGTTCGTATCATTTCTTCTATATTGCAAAACCAAATCATTTTCAAAACAAAACCAAGTTAGATTCAATAAGACATAGGTTAAATAATCTTAAACCTCTTAATTAAACTCCTAATACTTCTAGTTTTGAAGTTTGGAAACCAACCATTAGTTTTCGGTCAATCTTGGAAATAGTTATGCTAAGTTTCCTTAAAATTTCTTCAAGACTCACTTGGACTGTTTTCATGATAACTCAAAATTCACAAAACATTTTCAAGTCAAACCAAATCCATTGAAAAACTAACAAAATTATCTAAAACTTTCATGTTTACACCAAAAGCCAATTCAAAACAGAAAAGGGCGAAAAATGTGAATGTTTTCCAGATTTTCCTGACAGAAAATCGGGGGCCGAATTGCAGCATTCGGGGCCTGATTTTTGTCGAACCAAACTGGAAAAACAGCTCAGAAAATCGGTGGCTGATTTTGGCAGTTCGGTGGCCGATTTTGGGCTTCACAACAGTTCAAAAATCAGGTTAACAATGCATTTTTCACTTAAGAATCACTCTTAAATCACTAAACTCAAACACAACATTCCCAAATCAATTCAAAACATTGTCTAGGGTCATAACACTTGTAATACCCACTTACACCACTTCCAATTATCAAGTTCACACCAAAATTATAATCAACCCATTTTTATTCAAACTCATTAAAGAACAACAACTTAATCACAACTTAATTCATACACAAGCTATGATATGAAATTAACAACAACAATTAACAACAACTACAACTCATAGTCATGAATTCCACCACAAATCAACAACATGTCACAATTCATCAATTGAGCATAATTCACAAACTACTCATTTATATATATCATGAACATGCAAATTCATCATCAACAACTCAATTATCATCAAATTCACATACCCAAATATTGCATCAAAACATAAGCACGGATTTCACCAATTAAAATCACAATAATCACCTTTCACAATTAAGCACTTATGCATATAATTAGAGAATAAATTAAACTAAGAGATTATGATTGAAATCTAACCCCCTTAACTCAATGAGCAATAATCCTAACCAAAGCTTCACTCAAGCTCCTAGAATCCCTAACTCCCTTGGGTTCTTCAAGCCTTAATCTACAACCCTCTTCTCTTCCTCTTGCCCCTTTCTCTCTCTACCTCTTCTTAAAATTTGTAAAATGATTGTGTAACCCTATTTTCTTTAATGACTAATACTTATATAGTCTCTACACAATTGGGTTTAACCCACTTAATGTCTTAATGGACTCACAACACTTATAAACTAACTCCCAAAATTTCTATCTACTAACGTATAGAAGTTATCGAATAATTACCGGTCCAAAACTAATTATCACTACCGAATAGTAACTTAGTAAAAATAATGGTTCTCGCTTGAAACACTAAAAATAAGCCTCACCATGAAATTACTAATTTACCCTTGCTCACAAATGACCAAAATACTCATGAGTCTAAAATAACTATAATACCCTTCTAACACCAAAATTCACTAATCCTAACCCAAAATACAAACAGAGGCAATTAATCACATATAAACACATATAAACACCCATAAATAAATAATAGGATAAATTTAGCGAAAATCGGGCTGTTACAACCATGCCATGTCGCGGTGATTTTTGGACATCAAGCTATTGGTTAAAGTTGACTCGCAATTTTTAGTTCATCACCGAGCTTTTATGTTTTCCAAGGAAAAGGGGAAAAGATCGAATAAGCCCTATATTATTAGAGATTAAAGGTTCGGAGGTTGGTTACGTGAAGGGAAGGTATTAGCACCCTAAACGTCTATAGTACTCTATAGGAACATCTTGATTTTATTTATTTTTGTGCTAAAATGATCACTTGCTTGTATAAAAGTTAAGTGTAAATAAATAAAGAAAATGTTTTTGTATTTTTGTTGATTTGGAAAGACAAAGTCTTTTGCCTACGTACCCGAGCGGGAACAAAATCATGTGGTTTGGGGTAAAAAGCCGAGTGATTTTTTTTGATTGATTTTAAAGTTTGAAAATGATTTTAAAGGGAAAAAGCCAAAGTGGGAAAAAAATAGAGTGTGATTGATCGATTGATTATAAGTTAAAGAAATAAAGTCTAAATATGATTAAAATTGATTGAATGTTTAATTAAAAAAGGGTGAAGTGGTCACTTGAATGAAAATCAAGGTTTATTAAGAAAAAGATATTTTTGAGTTTTTGAATAATTGAATATTTTTGATTTTTTATGTTTTTTTTCTTTCTAATTGAGGTCTAAAAGAAATTAAGCGTGACAACATAAACTAAAGCACGAGGAATCTTTCATAATGACGTTGGATCAAAATGAAGTCCCCTCTTCCTTGGAGTAAACAATACTACTATTTTTTTGCGTTTTTTGTTTTATGCGTAAAAGTGGAATAAATAAATATTCATGCAATGCAATATTCTCATTTATATTTACATTTGTTCCTAAATACATTCTAATATCTCAATAATAAAAACGACAAAAAGATAAAATTAAGGATGGCAATTGGACCCAAGCCCACTGAGTACCGCAAAAAATACCCACGTTGGCGGGTAAATACCCGCATTATTGGGTATGGGCATGGGCACGGGTAATTACCCACAAATTTGAACGGGTATGGGCCTGGGCACAGGTAATTACCCACAAATTTGAACGGGTATGGGTGCGGGTATGGGCACTCTAGTGCCCACCCCGCCCCATGCCCGTACATTATATAGACCATGCGAATAATTTTATTTATATTCAAGTTAGTTAATTAATTCTAAGTCTTTGATATTTATTGTAATATGCACTTGTTTTTTATATTTGGCCAAGTAATATGATGCGTAATATTTTATATGTTGATTTAGAAGATTTCATATCATATTTTAATTATCTTGTGATATATTTTGTTAGTTATTATCTTCTTGTTGTGAAAGTGCGGGTAATGAGTGCGGGTACGGGCACTTAGATACCCATAGGTATAGGGACGGGCACCAAACTTTTTGCCCACGAGGGTATAAGCTCAGGTATGAGGATTTTTTTAAAACGCGGGTATGGAGATGAGCACTATTGTACCCTGCCCAATGGGTACCCATTGCCATCCCTAGATAAAATGCATATGGTAATAAACATGAATAAATAAATATGCTTAAAAAAAAAAAACAAAAAAAAGATAAAAAAATGCATGAGATGATATTAAACCTAAATAAACTAAAAAGGGTATTAAATAATAACTAAATAATTAAAAATACATTAAGATAAACTAAGCTATGAAAAGGAAAATAAAAGCACTTAAATAAACTAAAATAATTAAAAAGCAATAAAATAAACTAAAAATAAAAATAAAGCAAATAAATAAACTAAAATAACAAAAGTTCTTTAAAATAAACTAAAAGACCTAGGTAATGTTGCACATATGTATATATGCTTAAAAGTAAAAAAAAAAAAATAAAGCAAGAAAAAGAAATAAGAGAAAGCAAAAAAAATGGAAGAAAAAAGAAGAAAGCGGGTGCAGTAAGAAACAGGGGGGTGCGCAGAGTAAGAAAAAAAAACAGAGAGAAAAGGAGTTGGGCCTAGAAGAAAATTCGCATGGGCCGAGGGGTATATAAATGGTTTTCTGCAGATTTTTCCTCATCTGCTCTCTCCCACTCTCTCTCTCTAAAAAATTTCTTCTCTCTACTCTCTCTAAAAATGACCTTTCTTCTCCGGTTGAACTCACAGTTTCCGGCACAGTGGCCGGCCGGTTTCCGGCGGCGGAACCCCAATGCCGGAGTTGCAAGTTACTCCTTTTTAAAGAAAAATTACATCTTTAAAACCCTCTCTTCTCCCTCTATTCTTTTTCGAAAATAGTTTTTATCAAAAACAAATCAAAAGACCTAGATCTAAATTTTGTTGAAGAGAGAAAAAAAAGTGAAACCACATTTGTTTCGGTGGTTTTTGTACTTCGGTGATGACTTGAGGTTTGAGGTTGTTGTTGTTGATTTTCGATGGCTTTGTTGATGGCTTGTGTGGTCGGTTCAGTGATGTTAGTGTTTGAATGTGATTGGTTGGTGTGGTTCTTGTTTTATGTATGAGCTCAGATTTCTGTTTGTGATTTTTACTAGAAAAACATTCTTGAGATTTCCATTTGCTGGTGTTTTGTGATGTGTTTGCTGGGTTTATGTGTTGGCCGAAAAAAGAATTAGGGTTGTCGAAATTTGTGCCTCCCTTGTATGATTCTGTGTTGTGGTTTATATAGTGGGATTGTTATGGACCAAATTGGGTGGAATTGCACTGATGATTTAGGGTTTTTGAGGTGTTGGCCAAAACTGGAAATTTCGGAGTACACAATTGGTGTGGACGAAAATGCCCCTGTTCAACACCAAAGAATATGGACAAATTGGACATTCTGGGCAAATGGACTTAAATAAAAAACAGAATAAAAGACCTTAAAAAAGAAAAAAAAATCGAAAATAAAAACAAAAATAAAGTACAATAAATAAAAACAATAATAAAATAATAATAATAAAATAAAAACTTAAACTGTCGCCTTCGGAATCAAAATGAGGTACTTTAAAGTAATTCTCTGCCGAAATTTCGTTTGAAACTATGAAAAAATTTCATCTGAAACTACGAAAAATCCCAGCTTAAAAGACGAGTAAAAAAAAGAGAAATAATGGGTCAAAAATGAGATATGACACCACATATCTCATAATACATCACCAAAATAAATCTTCAATCTCAACATACTGAGTGATAAATCTCATAAAGTCACAAAACATAAGGAACAACAGAAAAACATCCTAATTAGAGCCCGACATTAAGACTATAAAAGCAAAAGACTAGGTAGCTTCAAAGCTAGCCTCAAACATACTCACAAGCCAAACAAAGCAACTAATCCTGCACACCGTCTACCCATCCATACAAATAAGGTAGGCGGTCAACCAAACGACCACTGTGGGTTAGATAACATTCACCAATTATTGTATAATCAATGAAAGTAAAATCACATAATTAATTTCCAATAATTAAATAACACCTCATGAAGTTATCCACAACATCACAACATCATTATGAAACATCAAGCATACAAGCATAATGATTCAACAAGTACATGTTCACATCTCCACATATTCAACAAATTTCGCCAAGTACATAATTCACCAAGTTCACCAATGCACATAAATCATCAAGGTTCACCAAACACATAATCAAATATGACACATTTAGTCAAGTATCAAATGCATGCTATGCGCCTAGACACGACTCTATATGCATGTGGTACCAGTCACCTTCACTTGATACAACTATATCATAATCATCGTCGTTGGATATAAATATCCTAGTCATCGTTGTTGGATACAAGTATCCTAGTCATCGTCGTTGGATATAAATATCATATTTATGAATGCATGAACATATGACTCAATAATGCATACGTCCACTAAACAAATCATCATCATTAACATCGTCATTTTTCATACATGTGGTCATCATCAAAATCATCGTCATTTTGCATGTAAGAATTCATCTTCATTAATAAATCATCATCATTAAAGTCATCATCATAATCATCATCAACAACTATCACTTCAAGGAAACAACAAAGTTTCAAAATCACATTTCACATAAAAGATGGACATCTAAACACCATGAAATCCAACATATTAAACACCCAATTATCATTGATTCATTCTTATTCTATCATATCATCATGAATACAAAGCCAATTACAGGTTATCCGGTCATGAAATCTCATTTTAACAAAGTTCGTCTATTTTCACAAATTTCATCATTTTCCACATATGAACAAGTAATTCACCAAAGAGAAGGCATACATGTTCAAACACCTCAACAAAGCATATCCACATATTACATATGATCACAGTAGCATATACATTTACACATCATAGGCCAATTTCGATTAATTCCAAAATTTGCTTAAGTTCGTCTCACTTTATCATTTTTCGAAAGAAAACCATTTTCAAAGCAAAACTAAGTTTATAGCTCACACAATCCTTTCAAAACCATTTTATTATTCACAGCAAAATCATCATCTATGAAGTGAATTCAAATATGTTCCAACAATAATCACTCATTAATTCATGGTTTACAATTAATTAAGCAAAAATCACCAAAAAAAACTTATCACCAACAACAACTATGAATTTAAGCACTTAAACATATCAATTCCATAAATTTTAACATACCCATAGTTACACATAAATTAAGAGCACAAAATTCATCATCAAAAATCACAAAAATTCATAATTCACAATAAGCATTTATGACCGATAATCAAAAGTTGAAATTATAGCTTAATTGATGAAAGGAATCTATCCCCCTTACCTCTAGGGCTTGAATTCACTAGCTTAAGCTTCAATGTACCATCTTGCTCTCAAATCCCAAGCTTTCTCTAGCTTCCTCTTATTTCCTCTTCTCCAAGTTTGTGATCTACTTTCTCTCTCTACCTCTTAAGTTTGTGAAATGACATAATGAATGGTTTAACCTAGTTTTCTCACAAAAGTTAACTATATATACCACCTTCTAATTGTGCTAGGTTTCAAATTGTCATAATTGGCTTAACATCCTTACTAATTAATTCTCAAAAGATACTACTCACTTAATCCGCTAAAATACCGAATAATTACCATTCTTAAATAATTACCCAAACCCACTAGTAACTTAGTAAAAATAATTATTTTCACTACAGCGTCAAAAATAACCCTCTTAATAAATTGATAATTTACTCTTACTCACCAAATGACCAAAATACCCCTTAGTATAAAAATGACTAAAATACCCTTCTATGCCAAAAATCCACTAATCCCAAATAAAATACACACAAAGACAAATAAGCGCATATAAACACACATAATCACATATAATAAATAATTAAAATAATTATGGCGAAAAACGGGCTACTACAAGGACCAGAAGGTGGGGTTGGCTACTCACATGTTAGCAGAAGAGGCAAAATTCAGGTGGATGAATTCTAGGAGGAGGTTGGAAGCTGGTGGTATTGCGTTGACTTTAGAAATGTTTCAGGAAAAGTTTTTGAGGAAAAACTTTCCAGTTGATGTAAGGAGAAAGAAAGGGATTGAATTTTTAGAATTGAAGCAAGGAAGCTTGTTTGTGGCTGAGTATGCGACAAAATTTGCGGAGCTATCTTGGTTTTGTTCGTATATCAATGAGGTGGGTGCGGAGGCATCAAAGTGTATTAAGTTTGAGAGCGGTCTCCATCCGAAAATTAACCAATATGTTGGATTTCATGAGATATGGGAGTTTGCGTCTTGGTGAGTAAGTGTCAGATTTTTGAGGAGGATGGAAAAAACTAATTTGAACTACTACAAGATTATGAATGATAGGAGAGGAAAAGGGCATGATAGTGGCAAGACTTATGGAAGGGATAAAGGAAAAAAGAAAGCTTTTGGAGGTGCTAAGCCAAAGATGGAAGATGTGGTATGCTTTAAGTGTAGAGGTTTGGGCATCATGCTTTTGAATGCAAGAGAAAGGATATAGTGTGCTACAACTATGAAGATACTGGACATATTGGTACTAAGCATACCAAGCCGAAGAAGGAGAAGTGTAGTGGAAAAGTCTTGCATTGAATACCGAAAAAGTGGAGGAGCCAGATAACTTGATCAAAGTTATTTGCTTTATTAATATTACTCATTTTCTTGCTATTATTGATACGGGTGCGACACATTCTTTTATTTCTCTTGGTTCTATTAAGCGTTTGAATCTCGTTTTATCTCCTATGTTGAGAGGAATGGTCATTGATACCCTGACCAATGACTCGGTGACCACTTCCTTAGTTTGTTTGGATTGTCTTGTGATTTTAGTAATGTTGATTTTAAATTTGATTTAGTTTGTTTGCCTTTGGAGCACATGGACGTGATTTTTGGTATGAACTGGTTGTTATATTTTGGTGTAAACATTAATTGTTTAACCAAGAGCGTAATGTTTTCTAAACCGGAGGAGTGAGTCGAAGGGAAGTTCTTAACCGCGGGGCAGGTAGAGATATCTTTGGGTGAGGAAGCCAGGGTGTTTGTGATGTTTTCTTCTTTGAAGGTTGAAAGTGAGGTCAGAGTTGGGGATTTACCGATAGTGCGTGAGTTTCTAGATGTTTTCCCAGAAGACATTGTTGATTTGTCGTCTGAAAGAGAAGTGGAGTTTGTGATCGATGTTGCACCTGGGACAAGTCCTATTTCGACAACACCTTATCGGATGTCTGCATCGAAATTGTGCGAGTTGAAGAAGTAGTTGGAAGACTTGTTGGATAAGAAGTTCATCAGGCCGAATGTTTCGCCTTGGAGCGTTAGTGTTGTTGGATAAGAAGAAGGGCAGTAAGATGAGGTTATGTGTATATTATCGGCAGTTGAATAAGGTGATGATTAAGAATAAATATTCAATGAAGGTGAGAAAAACACAAGAAGGGAGGGGGGGGGGGGGTTGAATTGTGTTTACTTTTTCTTCTCCTAATACTGAAGTCACTATTCAGAACCTGATAGAGTTCAGCTTCTAAAGTAGTGTTCAGAGTCTAGTTGCAGCAAATAAGTACAGAGAGAGAGAAAGAAGAAAAACACAAAGTAATTTATAGTGGTTCCTTCCACAATCCTGAAGTAGTCCACTCCTCGTTGCACTTCCAAGGAGAGTTCACTAAAATCAATATCTGATTACAATTACTAGAGCACTAAAGCAAGAAACTTCAAACTACTCAAGCACAACTGCAAGAGGTTTCCTATGCTCAAGAACGACTGCAAGAGACTTCCTATGCTCAAGCACAACTGCAAGAGACTTCTATTCGAACAGAATTACAAATAAAATGTTTGAGGTTGAACACTTGATATACAATCAGTGGTGTTCACAATACAAATCAGATACGACTCTTAAGACTCTAGAATTTCTAAGATATGAAAGTTGTTAAGAAATTCTAAGTGAACTATGATGTAAAACAATTTCAGCAGAGGTTTGGCTCTTGTAAAATTGTTGTGAGTCTCTTGGAAATCTTCAAGTCTTCACTCCTTTATATAGAGATATGAAAGAGACGTTGTTGATAGCCAGCACATCAAAAGAGTTGTTGTTGGAGCTTGATAATCACCAATGATCTGTTGCTTGATTTGGTTATTGTCCTAGAAGGGAACAATTTCAAATCTATTCCTTGTATAGAGAATTACCAACGTAGTCACAGCCGTTGTCTTGTACTATTGCAGACACAAAAACGAAGTAGTGGAGATAGTGGTTGTACAATTGCACTATGTCCTTTTATTGTGTTCTTCAGTAAATAAGCATCCAATACTTTCTAATTACTCTGAAATAGCCGTTTCTCCAGGCTTCTATTCCTTGTGCAAAGATGTGCAATCAAAATGACAACATTTAACTAATTCCAGCTTCTTATGATCTTCAGCTTCTGATGACGTCAGCTTCTGGTAGACATCTTTTCATGAGACTGCTTCTGATGAGCTCTTCCAAATGTCTTCAGATGTTATCTTCTTCAAACTATATCTTGTAACACAAGCTTCCTTTTTGTAAATTGCATTGCTCTCATTTGTTCCTCCTGTAACAGCCCGATTTTTCGTTAGATTTGTTTTTAATTATTTAACATGTGTTTATATGTGATTAATTGCCTCTGTGTGTATTTTGGGTTAGGATTAGTGGATTTCGGTGTTAGAAAGGTATTATAGTCATTTTAGACTCAGGGGTATTTTGGTCATTTTGTGAGCAAGGGTAAATTAGTAAATTCATGGTGAGGGTTATTTTTAGGGTTTCAAGTGAGAACCATTATTTTATTAAGTTACTATTCGGTGGTGGTAATTAGTTTTGAACCGGTAATTATTCGGTAAGTTTTAACCGTAAGTGGATAGAAACTTTGGGAGTTAGTTTATAAGAGTTTTGAGCCCATTAGACTTCTAAGGGTTAAGCCCATTAGTGTGGACACTATTTAAACTTTAGTCAGTAAGAGAATTAGGGTTCACATTCATTTTATAAGATTTTGAGAAGAGGTAGAGAGATAAAGAGCAAGAGGAAGAGAAGAAGAGGGTTTGAAGATAGAAGCTTGAAGAACCAAGAGGTGATAGAGATTCTAGGAGCTTAATTGAAGCTTTTGCTAGGATTATTGCTTATTGAGGTAAGGGAGTTAGATTTAATTCATAATCTCTTAGTTTAACTTCTTCTCTAACTCTATGCATAAGTGCTTATTGGAATAAGTGATTATTTTGAACTTAGTTGTTGAAATTCGTGCTCTTGTTATAATGATATGTTTAAGTATATGAATTTGATGATAATTGAATTGTTGTTGATGAAATTGTATGTTCATGATATGTATAAATGGGTATATTGTGAACTGTGCTTAATTTGATGAATTGTGCTATGTTGTTGTTGATTTATCATTGAATTCATAATTATGGATTGTGGTTGTTGTTAATTGTTGTTGTTAATGTCATATCATGGCTTGGGTATGAATTAAGTTGAGTTGTTGTTGTTGAATTGAGTTGTTTGGAAGGAATGAATTGTTATTGTTGTTCAAGTTTTGGTGTTTTAAGATAAATCAATTCAATTGTTGTATAAGCCATTTTGAGTGTTGTGAAAAGAGCTTATTTGATGTGTTTGAGCTTTGGGATAAGTTGTTAAACACTTTTGGTGAATGGGGAATCAAAATAAGCACTTTTGGGGTGATTTTGAAGGAAACCCGAGGCAAAACAACCCAAATTCGCACTTTTCGCAGGGCTGGCGGATGAACTAGGGCGCTAGGTGCCCTGTTCCAGAGAGCTAGCGCTTGAGATGGCGCTTATGCAGCTTCCTGGCGCCCAGAGTCATCTTGTGTGCCATTTTTCACCATTTTCCTTTTTGATTTGGCTTTAGGTGTGAAGATGAAAATTGTAGGTTAAGATGTTAGCTTTCTAATGACGTTGGTGTGACTTCAAAATGATTTTTAGAATTTGAGTTATGGTCAAATTACTACACATAGGTCATATGGATTTTTGTGAAAACTTATCATAACTTTCTCTATGAGCCGTGAAACTTTCCCAAACTTGATATTGGGTTTAATGAAGTTCTTAGAGTTAGTAATTGAGTATGCATTTATGGATTTAAGAATGTGAATGTTTGAGAAATGTTTTGGGTGGAATTGAATCGGAGAAAACAGGTTTTAAGCTAAAATGTCGTTTTAAGTGATTACATGAAATAAGCTATGTTTTTGCGATTGAACTTGAGGTGTTTGAGTTTAAAATGATGTATTATTTTTCTGTTTTGATTCATATTTTGCTGGAACATATTTTACTTGGTCAAAACTTGGATTTTCCAATTTGTTTGAAACTTGAAATTGTGTCGTTTTTGGTTTTTCAGATTTTGTCGGAAAATGAACTTTTGTGAACAAAGAAGATGACATGGTTAGTCTACAGTTCATATGGACTTAGGCGGAGCATGTGAAGTTGGTACAATGTCTTAACCATGAAAAACTTGGTTTTTGGGAAAAATGGAGGGATACTTGATCTTAGGATTTCTCATACGGACTTAGGCCAAACTTGGAACTAATGCTTGATAGTTTACAAGTGGTCTATGTTCATGCGTATATGATTGATTAAGATTGAATTGTATGTTTTTAAACTTGAATAAGTTGCCTTGCTTTGAAAAATGTCAATATTGGCCGTTTTTGCAAAATGATACGAACTTGTCGTAACTTTGTGATTTTGATGATTTTGTCGTAGTCGGCAGGTGAAACGCACATGTATATTCAACTACACTCATATGTGATCTAAGTGTATACATAGTCGAGGCCCTAGAGTTTATTTACTTGGTTTTGGTTCATTTGTCTCAATTATTTTAAAGTTGTAAAATGAGAGACAAACTTTGTCGAAAATAATCTTTAAGACCAAATACTTGGCAAGTCTTTTGTGGATAGTTTGATATGATTATATGAAGATATGTGAATGATTTTTAGGTGTTGAATTAGATGTTTATCATAATGTGTTGTATTTTCTCCTTTACTTGAATTGTGAGAAATTGTATGTAGTTGTTGAACTACACGACATAGTTGATGTTAAGTAATGCATATATGTTAATTATGATGATGGTGATGTTGATGTTTGTTGATAATTATGATGATGATTATGTTGATGATAATGTGGTGATGACTCTTATTTGAATTGTGACTTATTGATTTTTTGGACGTAAATACTTGATAATGCAATTGTTGTTGGAGTTGATCAATGTAAATGGAAGTGATCCCTTACATTGTTGTTTTTGAATATATATGAGGTGATTTCTCATTGTTGAGTCTTTTCTTGTATGTCCATGCATCATAGTCATATTGAGTCTTAGGATATTTACATCCAGCGGTGAGATTTGAATACTTTGTATTCAATGGTTTAGGATATTTATATCCAGTGGTGAGATTTGAATAGTTTGTATTCAATGGATATGATGTTTTTGTTGCATCATGAGGAGACGACCTATTGTTGTTGGTGGCGGTACCGCATGCATCTAGAAGAGTCTAGAACATTGCATGCATTTGAATGGATGATAAATTGTGTCATAATTGAATATGTGACTTGGTGAATTTGTGCATTGGTGAAATTTGTTGAATGTGGTGATTCATGTGGATTGGTGTATATGTACAATTGGTGGACTTGGTTGTTGGTTGCGAATGATTGAACTATGTTCTAATTGCATGTCTTACTTGCTTGTACTTATACCCTTGGTGAATCTATTTAATGATAATTATTTTGGTAATAGTAATGAGGTGAGAATTGTATATGTGTGTGTGTGTGTGTGTATATATATGATGTAGTGATTTCTTTGATAATGATAATTGTTTGCTTATACCTTGAAATGATGAATTGTACTTGTTGAGTTAAGTATGTTAAATGAAGAATAAGGTAAGTAATCCTTTCTTTGATTGATGTTGATAAATGATGAGCTTATATCGATGACTCGATTAGAGAGTGAATATGCTTGCTATGCCATGTTCGAATTGTAATAGCATGATATGTATGGAATGGGGGATATATGTATGTGGTGGTAGTTTTCTAGGAATGTTTAGTATGTATATGTGCTATGCATGAATCCTTGAAGGCTTATGTTTGTTTATTCTTGATTATGATTGATGTGAATCTAACCCCCAGTGGTTTTGACCGCCTACCTGTTTGTATGAATGGGTAGATGGAGTGGAGGAGTAGTTTGCTTGTTCGGTGAGTGCTTGGATAGCGGGAGCTATCTCCGTTATCGTTTCATTTGGAGTCTTAGATTAGGCTATGATTAGGATGTCGGTCTTTATGATTATGTTGGATTTATTTATTGTTGAGATTTTACCCATTTGTCGGGATTTGAAGATTTTCATGTACTGCCATATTTGGAGTTATGACATGTATATTTAGAGATGTATGATTTATATCTGCTGCGTAGTTGTTTGAATTTTTATGCATGTTATATTCTGGTGAACTTTTGGAGACGTGACGTCTATTTCTTGAATAAATGCTTTAATCGCGTGTTTTATCGCTTTAATAGAAATAAGGCGTTACACTTCCAGAACCTAATCTTGATATAAAGACACTTGAATTTTTGTCTATGGTCCTGCACACTTGAACAAATATTAGCATATCCAATTGACATTTTTTAATACTGTTGAAACAAAATGTGTTTAACATTACCCTTTGAGTTTTGATGATAACAAGGTATTAAAAGTGTCAATTGGATATGCTAATATTTGTTCAAGTGTGCAGGACCATAGACAAAAAATTTAGTGTCTTTAAATTCAAGCATAGGTTCTGAAGAACAAATAAGAGCAATGGAATCAACAACAGGGAAGCTTGTGCTGCAAGAAAGAGGTTCTGAAGACAAGCGGTTCTGAAGAAGCTGACGTCATCAAAAGCACCTTCTCAGAAGCAGTTCACCAGAAGCTGACGTCATAAGAGGTTCTGAAGGTCATCAGAAGCTGAAAGACTGAAGCTTTTCAGATGTTGTTCAAATAATGATTTAATCACGCCTATCATCAAAGAAGAATAGAAACATGAAGCAACAACTATTCAAAAGGATTTGAAGGCATTTAATGCTTATTCTTTGGAGAACGTTGAAAAAGGACAATTGTATGAAGTGTACAACCACTATCTCCACTACTCTGTTTTTACGTCTGCTAGTACAAGAACAACAGTTGTGCTTGCATCAGTGTTGCTCCATACTTGGAATGGATTTGAAATCGCTCCTTCATATGAAAATAACCAAATCAGGCAACAAATCATTGGTGATTTGATCAAGCTTCAAACGACTCTTTTTGATGTGCTAGCATTATACAACGTCTCTTTCACACCTCTATATAAAGGAGTGAAGATATAGAGAATCGTAAGACCCATACCACAAATTAATAGTGCCAAAACTTTGTTGAAATTACTCCTCATCAAAGTTCACTTAGAATTTCTTTACAACTTTCATATCTTAGAAATTCTAAAGTCTTAAAGAGTTTGTATCTGATTTGTATTGTGAGCACCACTGATTGTGTATCAAGTGTTCAACCTCATACAAATTTCTTTGTAATTCTGTTTGAATAGAAGTTTCTTGCAGTTGTGCTTGAGCATAGGAAGTCTCTTGATTGAGTTCTTGAGCATAGAAAGTCTCTTGCAGTTGTGCTTGAGTAGTTTGAAGTCTCTTGCTAGTTTTAGCAGTGAGCAATTGTAATCAGATATTACATTTTTTAGTGAATTCTCCTTGGAAATGCAAGGGGGACAGGACTACTTCCGGTTTGTGGAAGGAACCTGCATAATTTCTTTGTGTCCTCTCTCTCTCTCTCTCTCTCTCTCAGTTTTATCCGCTGCATTTAGATTCTGAACATCACTTCAGAAGCTGAATACTATCTGCTTCTGATCAGTGACTTCAGTAGGAGAAAAGGAAGAAGAAGCTAACACAATTCAACCCCCCCTTCTTGTGTTTTTCTCACCTTCAAATACGTTGTTATCATCAAAACTCAAAGGGTAATGTTAAACACATTTTGTTCCAACAATCTCCCCCTTTTTGATGACGACAAACACTTGTATTAAAAAGTTCAATTGTTGTTAATCTAATTAACAAGTTTACTATGAGGGTGTTAGGTTTGTAAGCTCCCCCTAAGTCCAATAGCTCATAAGGTGAGGTTTGTAAGCTCCCCCTGAGTTCTATTCAAGTTAATTAAATTCATTTTAAAAACGTAATAACACTCAAAATAATCTCACATGAAATTAAAGACTAAGAGATGAGAAGTAGGTTCTCCTAATTCAATTTTGTTTAGAATTAAATTAGTGGGGCTCAGAGCCTAAATAAATATTATATCTACTCCCCCTTTTGTCATCAACAAAAAGTTAAAATAAAGACAAAATAAGAGAAGTGAGAAAAACATATCATGAGATCATTCTAATAGCATATCAGAGTAAACAAAACATATAAATATTGTCAGAAGCAGTAAAATTGTATCAGAAGCAGCAAAATAAAGCAGTTGTTTATCAGAAGACACGACATAAATGATTGAAAAATAAGATAATGTGTGCAATCTATGGCTTGACTTGTTTCTTCGTCATCTCCATCATCTCTCTCATCGTATTGGTCATATCCTCTAATTGCTTCTGCATTGCTTCCTTTAGCTCATTGTATCCTTTGTCTTGAGCTTCCTCTCTGGCTAAAAATTCTTCTCTCTATAGAGCCATACTTCTCTTGAGATTCTCATACAACATCTTTTGCTCAAAGAGTTCCTTTTCAAGCTTCTTAATCTTCTGCTCTTGTTCAGAATCACACTTCAACTTTGCAAGAATTGGAGCATCAGTGTAAACTTTCAACTTTGTTAACCAATTCAGGCTTAGATCTTCATGAACACTTGCAGTGATGATCGATGAAGCATCTAGATAGAAAGGAGAGTCTGAGATGTATAGTTTGCTTCTAGCTTGATTTCTATTAGCTTCCACTTCTTTCATACTGTTCACAACATCCTTGAACCAGTTGTTAAAAGTGTTGATAGACTGATTGTGAGCTTCTAGAGATAACTTTTGAAGTTCACACATTACTGTGTCTACTCTTTCTCTGAGAGCAGTCCATTTTTCTTCATAGTCCTCAGTGTGAACAAAGTTATTTCTGGTCCTCACAAGCTTGTCCAGATCCACAAAAATGTTCTCAGATACCTCTTTTAGTATAACAGAATCTAGCAAAAGGATAGGTGGGGGTGAGACATTTATGGTTTGAGGTGCAATGGTTAAGGTTTGATCAGAAGTAGACTGAATAGATGATAAGGTAGGTATGTCAATGGTTTGATGAGAAGCAATATGAGGATTATTATTAGTATACACATCAATCATTTCATCATCAGATTCCATTGAACTACAAAAAGTCCAATCTGGCTGATGAGATGTTCCTGACTCAGCATTTGTATGACTGACATAGGCTTTATCTGTACAAACAGGTTCAATGGGTTCAAAAATGGAAGTCTGTTTGTTCGGTAAGTTTCTTAGTGCAATGGAAAAAGATATATTGGAATGAGTAGCACTAAGATGGTATGGTTTGTAATCAGAATGTATAACCAGTTCAGAAATAGTATTTGTAGTCATTTGTGAGTTTGATTTTTGTTGTTGTAGGCTTTCTGAAACAACTCTATCAGGAGCTATTTCACAGGCTTTCTCTGAGTTTGGCTTAAAACCAGGTAACTCACCCTTATAGTGATTTGATAGTTTATCAAGAACAGATGAATCACTGGTTTGGGTAGATGGTTGTGGTTGAGATGATGTTGATGTTGGAATGTCAGAAGCTGCCTGATCAGGTTCACTAGGAGATATAGATTGTAGAGGCCTAGCAAACTGTGGTGTAAACCAATGATCAGCAGGCAGATTCTTACATAATCAAAGTCTCTGATCTACCAATGAGCCAATCCTTTCATCAATGGATTTCGGTTCTGATGTATCAACATCATCAAGCTTTTTACTAGTTTTGGTAGATGGTGATGAGGCTAAAGCTTTATCTAGAGTTTTATAGATTCTATTCAAAGGAATATTGTTTATATCAGTTGGGGGTGAGGATGAGGTTGAGTCTAGATCTATTATACTATCAAAAGTAGTGTGAGAAATACTTTTTTACCTCTTGTAGCTTCTTAAGTATTGGCTTCTGAGGTGCCATCTTCTGAACAAGCAACTCGTTCTCTCTTAACTTCCATGGTAGCTTTTAGTAAATCACCAGCCTTCTCAGTAGTTATTCCCTTAACAACTTCTACAAACTCCACCACTTTCTTTGCATCATCAACAACTCTCTTCTTGACAATGTGAGCAGTTGTTCAGTTCCTTTGCTAGACTCTTGGCAGCTTCCAATTCAGCAGCACTAATATTAGTTTGATTCAGATGCATTTCAGCAATAACAGCTTCTGAGTGAGGTTCTGAAGAAGATTCTTCAGTTCTCTTATCTTGCAGAACCTTCTTTACTATTGCAGTGGCTTCTTCAATCCTTGCCTGTTCTTCTTCAACATCTTCAGTCACCTTAAGCTTCCTAACAGTTCTTATCTTCTTATGAACTTTAGGCTGTGATTAAATCTGAACAGCTTTCGAAGATCCTCATCTTGTTCTTTTATCTAGAATCTTCACTGGTTCTAGGTCTTCTTGGATAGTTGGTAGAACAGGTTCAACAACATTCAGTTGAGGAACTATTTTGGCCTTCTTCTGCTTCTTAGGCTTTGGCTCAGATTCTCCAACTTCAACAACTTCTGAAGTGGCCTTCTTGGATTTCCTCTTCCTACTTGCAACTCTTAGAGGAACACCAGCTTGAGTTTATGGTATTGAGCTAAGGTTGATGATTACTCCAGTCTTTTCATAATGAGTTGTCACATATGTAACAAGAAGATTGTATTACTTGGAGATTTGAGGGAAATCAATCATCAAATCAGATACGATCATAGATTCTTTCAAGTCAAATTCCAGCTTGTCAACAGTCTTCACAATGCCCATGATCCTCAGAGTATATCCCTTGATGTTTTTTCCAGTCATTGTTCTAAGATGATTATCAGAGTCAACACCAGAATCTTTTAAAGCTTTTAGAAGCCCTCCTTGGTAGAATATCTCTGAAAGAAGTCTTCCATATGGAATGAATTTCCTGCCTTTTTCTATGCTTTCCCTCAGAGCCCAAATCATGTCATGAAACATTTACTTTGGCAGATTCACTTTCTCAAAGTTTACTAGAAAGTATAGAAATACTTTGTGGTCCAATGACAATGTGTCAGTGCCACCTCCCTTAGGTAAGAAGCATTCTTGAATCAACTTTTGAAGAACCTTGCGTTCTTTTTGCATATCCTTGTACTTGTTAGAAGCATTGTGTTTGTACAAGGCTTCATAAGTTGTCTTGATCCAGGAGCTAGTCTTCTTGATAACATTCCATTGAAAATTTCCTTCTATCGTACTTCTTGCAGCCTTTCCAATAGTTTCTTCAGTAATGGTAATAGGGATTCCCATTACATTTGAACGGATTTCAGTTCCTGTGAACTCCTGTAGACTCATTTCCTGTCTTGTCTTCCCTTCCAGACTCTTGTCACCATCAATCTTCTCACGTTCTTCTCTTCTAGCAGCATCATTGTTGTATATTTCAGCTCTAACTGAGAAGTACTTTACCAGGTTCTTATAAGTTGGTCCATTTAGCATACCAAAGTAATCATCCAATCCTTGATGTAGAAGATAGTTTGAGAGATCAACTGTGTGATGCTTCAAAGATATAAAATCTATTGGGTCTTCAACTTGGACGATCAACTCATCTTCTCTAATATCCATAGTTCTAGGCTTGATCTTGTAAGAGTCTCCATAATCTATTTGCATGGGAGGAGCTTGACTAGAACTTGATGAAGCCATGAAGATTTGATGAAGATTTAGTGTTCTAAAGGTTTGATTTTGAAAACGAAGAGATTTTAGGGAGAAGGCGCAAAAACAGAAAGTGTAAGTAGTGTTGTGAGAAGTGTGTGAACTTGTCTAAGTCTTTTAAGTAAAAACGTTTGCAATTCAGAAGGGGACAAACAAACACATACATTAATGACAAAAGGGGTGCGAGATAGTACATTCAAAGCTAAAAATTGCATCATTACCCTCTTAAGTTATAAACCAATACAAATAGACCATGCCAGAGATTCTCAGAGCAACTGCTATGTTAGTGGGGCAGGCGTCGCTAAAAAGTAACTTCCAACGTTTCCACTAACACTCCTATCAGAAGCAAGAAGTCCAGAATCTGGAGTTCAGATGTTGATGTCATTAGAAGAACATTTTCCTCAGAACCTCAGTGAAGAGCTTCTGATGGACTATAGCTTCTGGCCAACATCAGAACCTAAATTCATATTCAGAGGCAAGATTTTAATCAGACACATAATGGATGTTCAAATTTTTCTTTATAAAATCAAATCTTTCAACAGTTAAAGGCTTAGTGAATATATCAACTCATTGATGTTCAGTATCAATGAATTTTATATCCAAAATTCTTTTTTGAACATAGCCTCTAATAAAGTGGTGTTTAATTTCAATATGCTTGGCTCTAGAATGTAAAATTGAATTCTTTGACAAACAAATAACAACAATATTATCACAATAAATAAGAATACTGTTGGCATTAATCTGATAATCCTCCAACTGATGTTTCATCCAAAGTATTTGTGTACAAAAACTTGCAGCTGAGATGTATTCCGCTTCTGCTTTAGACATAGTAATAGTTGCTTGTCTTTCGCTTGCCCAAGATATCAGATTCTCACCAAGAAACTGACAGTTTGCACTGGTTGATTTTCTTTCCATCCTGTCACCAGCATAATCAGCATCACATAAGCCAACCAACTTATAATCTAAGGATTTCTTATAAAGGAGTCCAAGATTTGTTGTTCCTTTCAGATATCTAAAGATTCTCTTAACAGTTGTTAAATGAGATTCTCTAGGATCTGACTGGAATCTTGCACACAAACATACACTGAATAAAATATTTGGTCTAGATGCAGTGAGATATAACAAAGAACCTATCATACCTCTATACAGCTGCTGGTGGTCAACCTTTGATCATGTATCTTCTTTGCTTAAGGTGCAGGTTGGATGCATTGGTGTGTTCGTCTCTTTACAATCACCAAGCTTGAACTTCTTCAAAAGCTCTTTAGTATACTTTGATTGATGAACATACACTCCATCTTTGCATTGATTAATTTGAATTTCAAGAAAGAACTTAAATTCTCCCATCATACTCATTTCAAATTTATCCTGCATTAACTTGGAGAATTCCTTGCAAAGAGATGCATTAGTAGAACCAAATATTATATCATCAACATAAATCTGCACAACAAGAATGTATTTCTCAAGAGTCCTTCTGAAGAGTATTTTGTCAACCTAACCTCTTTTAAAATCATTTTTAATCAAGAAATTACTTAGTCTATCATACCAAGCTTTGGGGGCTTGTTTCAGACCATATAGTGCTTTCTTAATCTTATAAACATAGTCATGGCACTTAAGATCCTCAAAACCAGGAGGTTGTTTGACATACACTTATTCAGATATCACACCATTGAGAAATGCACTCTTTACATCCATTTGATATAATATAATGCCATGATTAACAACATAGGATATAAGTAACCTGATTGCTTCCATTCCTGCAATTGGAGCAAATGTTTCAGTGTAATCAATGCCTTCTTGTTGTCTGTAATCTTGAGCAACAAGTCTGACTTTGTTTCTGACTACTTCTCCTTGTTCATTAGGCTTGTTTCTGAATACCCATTTTGTTCCAATAATGTTCTTGTGTTGAGGCTTGGGTACCATATCCCACACACCATTTCTTTAAAATTGATTGAGTTCTTCTTGCATAGCTAGTATCCATCCATCATCTGAAAACAATCCTATCATAGACTCTTCTTGTCTGAAATATGATCTTGTTCTTCTGGAATAGCTTTGTTTTCAATGATTAGATCCTCTGGATGTGAAGACTTGTACTTGAATGTATTCTTGGATTGATTAGATTACTGCGAACCATCTTGAGCTTCATCAGAAGCTACTTCATTTTGAGCTTCTCGAGTGGGTTCAACTTCTAGACTCTCATCAGACTCTGGAGTCTGGTCAGGTTTTGAAGAATCTTCAGACGCCTGTATATCCCCAAGACTTTCACCTTGCTCTGGAGTTTCATTTCTAGGCTCTTTGCCATCAAATTTGATGTGCATTGATTTTTCAACACATAGTGTTTCTGAATTATACACTCTGTATGCCTTTGACCTTTTAGAGTAACCTAAAAAGATTCCTCTTGAGCCTTGGCATCAAATTTCTTTAGGTAGACCTTCTTATTTAGAATGTAACATGTACATCCAAATTGATGAAAGTAAGAGATATTGGGTCTTCTTCCCTTAAAGAGTTCATATGTTGTTTTCTCCAATATAGGTCTGATATAGATTCTATTTTGGACATAACATGTTGTGTTCACTGCCTCTGCCCAAAAATGTTTAGCCAAATTGTTTTCATGATTCATGGTTCTAGTCATTTCTTGTAAAGTTCTATTCTTTCTTTCTACAACCCCATTTTGTTGTGGAGTTCTAGGAGAAGAGAATTCAAGAACAATTCCATGTTTTTCACAAAAAGTTACAAATGGTTCATTTTTAAATTCTATACTATGATCATTTCTGACCTTTAAAATTTTCATTTCTTTTTCAGACTATATTTGAGTACAGAAATTGTTGAACACATCATATGCATTATCTTTGCTTCTCAGGAATTTAACCCAAGTTCATCTACTGTAATCATCAACAATGACTAATCCATATTTACTTCCATACAAAGATGCAGTGTTAACTGGTCCAAAAAAATCAATATGGAGTAATTCTAAGGGTCTGGAGGTTGAGACAATGTCTTTTGTTTTAAAAGATGATTTCATAATCTTCCTTTTCTGCCATGCACCACAAAGTGCATCTGAATGATAGTCAATGTTTGGTAAGCCTCAGACAAGTTGTAACTTACTAAGCTTAGAGGTTAATCTCCAGTTAGCATGTCCCAACCTTCTGTGCCACACCCATTTCTTTTCATTCACTGATAGAAGACAAACTACCTTCTGATCAACCAGTTCAGAGAAGTTAATTTTATAGACATTATCTATCCTCTTTCCGTTAAATATTATGGAGTTGTCATTTTTGTTGACTATTGTGCAGTTGGTTTTATCAAACATCACATCATAACCATTATCACAAAACTAAATGATACTAACCAAGTTATGTCTAAGACCATCTACCAACCACACATTATTAATAGGTATAGAAGAGTTACCAATAGTTCACGTACCAATAATCTTACCAGCTTGGTTGCCTCCAAATTTCACATTTCCTCCCTCTTTCATTGTTAGGGTAAGGAACATAGAAACCACACAACCTAAACATAAATTCACATTTCGTTGAGCCCGCGCCTTCAAGGTTCAATTTCTTCCTCGTCTTTGGTGGTTTGTATTCACCACTGCTTTCACATTGCATTGTCAATGTTGGCCTTTTTAAACTAGATTTATCTATAGATATAGTAAATCCAGCCCTTGCCTTTTGTCGAAGAACCCAACCAAGAAAATCATTTTGCTCTCGCCATCTTTCTTTTGTTAAAAAAAAATGAGGCGGTGTCTACTTCATAACCGCGAAGCTTGGTGATGACATGTCATCTTACGTTATTCTTAGCATGTTTTATAGTTATTTTCATTAGGTTTTAGCAGCAAAAAGGAGGAGTATTAAAAAGATTGTCTATAATTTTGGGACCTTTGTAATGTTTTCTTGATTTGAGTCTGTAATTCTAGTTTTCTTTAAACATAGCAATTTTACGGAGTTTTTGAAGTAGTTCACGAAAAAATCTTGCAAATCGAGAAATCAAGAACATCTGTAGAATTGTAAAGATTCAAGGAATCGAATAATGAAGATTCCAGAGGCCTCAAAAGACTTAAAACATGGAGAAATTATGTTCCCTAGTCCTGAGGCAAGTTATTTGAAGACGAAGACCTAAAACAACGAAAAATTAGAGAATTTGGGCCCATGGAAAGACCTCATGCGCCTAGCACATGTGCAATATTCCTAGCACATGACCAATGTGCCTAGCACATGAGTCATGTACCTAGCACATGGGAGTGTTATCCATGCGCCTACGACATTGTTCATGCGCCTAGGGCATGGGTTTTGCCGTACAATCATGCGCAAGGCATGCTGACAATGTGCCCCGTGCATCTAAAAATGCGGGGCACAAGCGTCTTTTCCTGATTTTATTTTGGGTAAAGCCCAAACCTGTAACACCCCGTTTTCCCAACAATGTAAATAGTACAAGTAATCAGAGTATTCAACGTAAAACGGAATGTCACACTACTTTTAAAACATAAATAGAGTAAAGTTACTATTTATCAAAACAACCCTGTCAAAAATTCATTTATATCGCAGCGGAAAATTAT
>Ga0315914_1003477_pt1 | contig 23912 bp, 13 predicted proteins | sample MpolenodulesMG_FD_203920 | JGI IMG/M metagenome (GOLD analysis project Ga0315914, IMG submission 203920) | Medicago polymorpha root nodule microbial communities from Los Angeles, California, United States - elongated nodules | ecosystem: Host-associated > Plants > Roots > Nodule | place: USA... | reverse complement strand
ACACATTCCTCAATTGCAGAGTTCATTTGGTTTTAAAGTCTGTGAGTAGTGTGCATGTAATTTACTTCTGAAATGTAATTATTGGGTTCTTTGTATGTCTCTTTTGTGGTTTTACTTTTTATCTTCTCTCACAGTGAGGAGAAAGGACTCTATTATATTCCTTTTATTTGGACTATCTTCCTTTTGAGGAAACAAAATAACATAATATACAATACAATGAATTGTTGAACCATAAAGTATGCAAATTTAATGGACATATTATTTCACTTTTTAAAAAAAAAAATACCTGCTTATATTCTTCTTGAGATTTAGTTTATTTGCTTTGACAATAAGCTCTCACTATACATATAGCCTCTCACACAACACAATAATTATTAATCCAACATAAAGTTGAGTAACGGTAGCCTCAAACAGATTTCAAAGGTTATTGACAACAAAAGAAGTTAATTATAACTGCTTTATGTCGTTTTTATTGAATGTCTTTCATTTAAACCAAATTACACACGTTGCTTTTATGTGTTTCTCATCAATGAACCTTTTTTTTTATTGAATCTCTTTTAAGCCATTTTATAACTATAAATTCTTTTTTTCCTCTCACATTTTATTGTAGGGGGCTATTGTGTGTTATTAACTTCTAGATTACCTTGATATAAGTTTGATATAACTTCCAGTTTCATTTCAAATAATTTATCACTATTAAGTTATTTTATCTTTTATTAATAGACCTTGCGCGATAGCGCGGGTCAAGAGTCTAGTAGAGTAAAATATTCTAGCATATCCCTAATCCTATCCTCCTCATCTTATCCTAATACGACTGTCATATTCGTACCATTAAACTTACCCTTCAAAACCACAAGTTCAATTAATTATTCAACTACTATGTTACCTTGGATCAAAATGAAATCGGGGCAAGGCAAAGTTTAGACGAAAGGAGATGAACCTTATCTCAATTTCTCTCACTTTACTTTGAAATTGACCCTTTTCAACGCAATTTGTCTGTATCTCACCGTCACACAAAACCATTTACGCTACAAACCATTGGAGAACATGGAAAAAAACACTCCTGTCTATAGGATTTTATTTAACAAAATAAAAACAGTGGTTTCCTTGCACAAAATTCACAATCACAACACTACCATAATGAATCTCGTACTTCATAAAACAAAAATATGTATTCTTCTTTTACAAGTCTGTGGGCATTTATCCGTACATGTTCTTTCTTTGAGAGAGGACAAAGGACCTTTTTAACTATTACTCAACTAAATTATTTTCTTGGGTTCTATTTTACTGATTATCTTATATACATACCAACTTATAAAAAACTCTATTTTTATGTATTATTATATCTTCAAAAAAAGTGTATTATATGTTATGAATTTATTCTATTGACAATTCAACCCTGCCTTCCCCACTCTCATAACTCAAAAAGTTATTTATAGCTTGTAATTTACATTTTGCTAAACGTAATTCTAGAATCTAGATCTCAAATCACCTTGTTAATTTGTTTAAAAACTTAAAAAGTCTTAGTTCACTTGTTCACGCGAAATTTTCTACGTGGCTTGATATCAACACTAATAAGTGTCTTCTTTCACGTACATACCGTGACTGCATTTTTATATCACCTCCTTCTCACATAAAGGTCAATACTAAATAATATTCTACTATGAAACCTTGGGTAGACTCTATAATCTGATAAAAGTAGTAGAACAACCAATTTTATTGAAGATCTACATAAAATTTATGTACAATGTCAATTGCAAAATTCTAAAGTTGAACCAACCCATATTAGGTGTGACTTATTTACCAATTTATTTCTTCATTTATATTCGTCTTATTTAGCTTTAATGAAAATTTTAGAATGCGAAAAGTGAGTTTAATAAATAATTAGTTCTCCTTTCAAAAATAAATAAATAATTAGTTCGTAAAACACGAATTTTCATTTTAAGGATAGGTTCTCAATTTCAAATACATGTATGAAGTTGTTGGTGATGTCATTTTTTATATATATTTTTTATATATTTGTATGTAAACTTCTTGACCAATCCACATGAAGGAACATTAACACTTAGATTAGGAGATGTTCTGGTGTACGAGTGCATAGGAGCGAAACATGCATGTATGTATTTGATCAGAGTCTCCCCACTTGTGGGATTGAAATGAAGATCATGGTTGTTAATGTGGGACAAAAACCTTCAAGTCGTTTCAACATGCTTTTATGCTATTTACGTTTGATAAATTTGACTTCCTAACAAGGTTGTGTCTCATAAATCTATAGACATTGTGTTTAATAAGATTGATTTTGTCATTCATAAGGCTTAAGATGCAATTTCTTGTCTATTTGCATTTCATTTTTGTATAAATTATAAAATCTCAACAAAAAAAGTTAATATTCTAAAAAAAATTGAGTAAAATTTTCAACTTTCTTTTTTTCATACTTTACATTTGACATTTCTTCCTTTTTATTTCTTTAATTCATGGGACTTAAGATCATGCTTTCAGACTTTGCATTAACCACAATTTCGTTGCCTTTAAAACAGTTAAAAGCATATTATAAAATTTGTCTTGTAAAACAATTTTTAAACTTCTTACAAAATATACATAATTTTAGTATAATATTTTAATAAGAATTTCCAATACAAGACTTTTGAGCAGAAAAAAGAAAAATGTTCACGAGTGCCTACATGACACTCTTTAAGATCTTTAAAAGATAACTTTTTTGAAAAGTTATACAATCAATGCATTGGAAATTGAAACATTTGACTTTTTTTAATGAAATACCGGAGGCACTCGTTAACGAGACCCTAAAAAAAATAGTTTCCAAACTTTAACTTCTATTCATTCATTCATGCATTCATGGTGTAGTGCACGTGCTCCGTCAACACGTGTCGTAATCCATCACATTCTAAGGTCAACGTTTCAGCGCATCTAACGGTCGACATGTCTTCTATTAATTTCAAACTCTTACAGCACTTGCATAAATAAAAGGGTCCTTCCTATGTTGAACTTGAACTCTTCAAAAGCAGTAACCACTCTTTCTACAAAACAAACTATGAGAACTTCTCTAATGCGAACCGGTTCCGTCCCGGTTCTAAACCCGGTCCATTCCGGTTCAACTCGAACCTCCCTCTCCCGCCAAGCTTCCTTCACCGGCGACAACCACCGCGTTCAATCACCAAAAGTTTCACTGCATTTCCACTCCACCGACAAACATTCCGACGGAATCAACAGATCTTTATCAGAAAGCTTGATGATTAACTCACCGATCAGGAATTTAACCTTTTCTCAGAATCTAAATCGAATCGGATCTCAATATTTTCCTATTGAAGATACCGGATTCGGCAGCGGAGGCGGATTCGATCACGGTGATGTAACAGTCACCACCGGTGGAAACGGCGGTGAAAGGATGAAAATCGGCGCGTACTATGAAGAAATGTTGAAGTCAAATCCTACCGACGCGCTTTTGCTGAGAAATTACGGAAAATATCTTCACGAGGTTAGTCAAATTGTTACGCAATTGACTCAATTCATCTTCCAAAAATAGAAAGAAAGAAGTGAGTGATTTGAATTTTGATTCGTGCAGGTAGAGAAGAATATGGTTAGAGCAGAGGAATACTACGGAAGAGCGATTCTAGCGAATCCTGAAGATGCGGAATTGCTTTCGCTTTACGGAAAGTTGATATGGGAAATGAGTAGAGATGAAGAAAGAGCTCAATCTTACTTTGATCAAGCAATTCATGCTGCTCCTGATGATAGGTATTATACGTTCATCTTGTATTTTAATTATAGTTCCATTAATAGTAATTAATGATCATAATAATTTGGATTTAACTTATGAGTTTAATTAAAGTGTAAAATTATTTTACATGTGCATTCAAAGATTTGTTGTCACATCAACCAATGAACATGACAACTTATGTCATATCATTAGATCTATGTGTAAAACGATTTTACACTGTCAGTGCATAAAACTTACATAGTGCGAGTGTAAATATTTTTCAGCCAATCACAACCATCACCTAATCATAATCATTAGATCAGTGAAGGTTTCACTTTAACTACTTTTAAAGTCACATATTCGTGAGTAGATGTAAAAAACATTGGCGACGGATGCATGATTGATTGTGATTTGTGGATTGAATAAAATTATTTACATTGATGGTACAAAACTTTTCATTGATAGTGCATGAAAATCAATCTCTAATCATTTTTATTTGGTTTTCTAATATGCAGCACGGTGTTGGGATCCTATGCACACTTCATGTGGGAAGCAGAGGAGGAGGATGATGATGAAGTGGTGGTTAACGGCGTTGGACATAAGGTGAAAACAGAAGAATCAGCCGTTGGGCTGGTCGCTGCTTTTTAATAGCAATTTAACGTATGTTTGGATGACCAATGAGTTTGACGAAATAATGTGATTTTGTTAAGCCCTAAAATGTAACTTTTGTTAAAGTTATTGTAACGACTTCTCACATGATTTGGTCAAACTCATAGTTAGTCCAAGTGTTTACTTTAGTGGGGATCCTAATGTCACTTGTATATGTCACATAACCTTTCACATCTACATTCTAAACCTAGTTAAGTACATATAGTTCTAATTGATGACGAATGTGAAAGGTTATGTGACAACAATAAATGGTCTCATTCTTTCTTAAAAAAAAATGGTCTCATTCTCTTTTGTTGGATGCGTCTAGCTAGAAACTACCAGAAACGCCCTACCCTACAATTGACTACAATTGAAGAGAGAGACTAAAACAAACCTATATTGTTTTTTCCTACTTGTTTTTTTTTCCTGATCTACTGGCAGTAATATGCAATGTAACTTCTTTTTTTGAACACATGTAATGTAACTGTGTACATGTACATTTAACTACTATTGAATACGTATGAGTATCTAAAAGAGTTGTAATTTAAACACACACTCTTTTTTCCAACGATTTTAGGTATGAATAGTGAATGTATTAAACGTGTTTGATTACAACTCCTTAAAATAGTTAAAATTCAAAGTTTCAAAGTAATTTTGGATTTAGATTTTCTTTCTTTTTCAAGCATATTATCTCATAGATTAAGACAGCTACATGCTTATCAATTATCAATCAGAAGGGTCTCTACCTTTTCTAAAATTGAACAGAAAACATCTAATCTCAACTATTGAAGATCAGATATTTAGAATTGTGCTTTCCTTTTAGAAAAATATCTGCCTTTTCTAGGATTAGAAGGTAAACTCTCCTGTTATTTTATTATTAGTATTGCAGACAAAAATAAAGTGACAGAGAAAATAACTATGGTTGTGCGGGTGTCCTTATCCAATTCAACGGATTAACAAACATATAGTGATGTGATTTGATAATTAAGTGCCGGGTAGTTGAAATTTAAATATATAATTAAAATAAAACCACACAGATGTGGATCCCTTGCAAGTGGAGAAAGAACAACAAAATCCTATCTTTGAATTTTTATCATCAATTTACCTTAGTGAGTTCCAAGTTTGATTTGAACAAATGATATATGGAATATCTAAGTTGAGAGAAAGTTGCCGAAAATGTTTTAACTTCATTTATGAATGAACAAATGATGCAAGAGTAAGTTAGATGTAACTAGAATATCGTGTAACTAACTAATACTACCGTGTACCATCTAAGCCTCTTAACTGAATCCTAGCTAGCAACCTACAACTGTCAATTGTTTGCGCGGCAAATTCAGTTAGTTCGATAGTAAGTTACTCGGATCTCAAGTAATTGCATCTTCATTATGTTTTAACAACCATCCATAAGCTAGTAGAGACCGAAAGAAAACCTTTCTGCATTGTTATTTCATACTTGTTTTCTTTTTGATCTACTGGCTGTAACATGTAAGGTTGTAACTTCAGTTTTTGAACACGTAATGTAACTGTGCACATGTACATTTATAAGTGTTGAATAGTATATGATACAACGGTATAGGGGTTTTCATTAAAAAACTCACTTTTATGTCAATGGTTTTAGTTTAGGTAGGGATGTATTAACGTGTGTGATTACAACTCCTTGTTAATTATTTTGTAATAACTTTTCGGATAATTCTTTCTCGTATTGTAATTGTGTTTTTACTTTTTACTATTGTTTTAGTTTTCGTGTTAATATCAACATCTCTTTGTATATTTTTGATTGTCGCATAAGTTGTTCCAAAAATGATTGTTCAAGTAACATAGTTGTTAATTAAAATAGTTAACAATCCAAAGTTTCCGACTAATTTTTAGTTTAGATTTTCTTTGTTTTTCAAGCAGATTATCTCATAGTTTAGGACAGCTAAATATATGCTTATCAATTATCAATAATGGCCTACCTTCTCTAAAATTGAACAGGAAATATCTTATATCAACTATTGTAGATCAGATAATTAGCATTGTGCTTTCCTTTCAGACAAAATATCTTCCTTTAGGATTAGAAGTTAAACTCTCCTTATATTATTCAATTATTACTACAGACAAAAACAAAGTGCCACAGAACAAATAACTATGGTCGTTCCATCTTTCATGTGGGGAAAGGGAATGTTCTTTAACCAATTCAATGGATACACACATATAGTGTTCTGATTTGATAATTAAGTGGGTAGTTTAGATTCAAATATAAAATTAAAAGAAAACACCACATGGATGTGGATCCCCTGCAGCTGAGAAATGAACAGAGTCCAAATCTTAATTCACTTTGCATTCTTATCATGTAATCATATTTTTTTTTAGAGAAATAATATTTAAACAACCAAATTTAAACAATTTTTGTGACAACTATCTCATAGTCATACTCTCATTGTATTTTTATTCTCTCTCTTCTTCTTTTTTCTCTCTATTGTTATTGTCCAATAAAAAGAAAGGAAAAAAGTTGTCACTAAAAATTGTTTAAAAATGATTGTCAAAATATCATTCCTCTATTTTTTATCATCATTTTACCTTAATGCGTTCTAAGTTAGATCCGAATAGGATTTAAGGTAAAAGTTATTTCATAGTAATAACTAAGTATTCTCAAGTCTCAACATTTCTCAATTACTAAATAATATCAATGTACACATTTTAGACATTAGTGACATTAATTTGATATTTATAATTAAAAACTAAAGCATTGGACATCTTCATGTCTTTTGAGAAATTGAGAGAAACTTAACTTGTTTTTCAATTCAAGATTAAAACAATGCTTAATAGCAGTATTAGCCCCCTAATTTTTTTAAAGTTGCAATTTTGGTCCCCTAAGACAAAAAACTACAAAATCGCCTCTAAGTTTTGCACCTGTAGCAGTTTTGGCCCTCAAGGCCAATTTTGACTCGGTCTACGCTGATGTGGCACCAACACCCTAAGTGAGGTGCCACATGTTATTTTTTTTTTATTTTTTTTTTTTGCCTTGGGGGGCCAAAACTGTTACAGTTGCAAAACTTAGGGGCGGTTTTGTAGTTTTTTTTTTAGGGCCAAAATCGAAACTTTGTGAAAGTTAGGGGCGAAATCTCTATTAAGCCTTAAAATAACATATGTGTTGGTTTCATAAGATTTGGATTGATTCCTTTTAAAATTCAACATGGTTTAATTAAATGTTATTTTGACAAGATCGGTTGATTTCATTATTACTAGAATTGACTAGACTAAGATAACTTTGCATAAATAAGTTTAGCCTGCTAAAAAATTGGAGACCCGAGGAGCCTAGCTTGATATATTTCATAGGTGTATTGTTTAGCATGAATACTTCTTTTTGAAAATTAACCATGACTCATTAACCTACTTAAAGACATTTCATACATGATCTCTCACATATCTTTTATTGGTAACTATTTGTTCTGGGTATCAATCTCATCCAAGATGACTTTCTTGGCATTTGACATTAAATAAATTCAAGTGCATTTGAGCTTTTATGATTTTTCTCTTCTAAATTACTACGATGGGTCTTGTACCATTCTTTCACTTCCATTTAAATACTCCTGCCTCCTGAGTTTCTCTTTCAAGACATATCCATCCCAACCTTCAAAACTCGTATTCTTCAATTTTTTGCGAACAAACTGATGATAGCCTTTTACATCCTTCCAGCACTCTAACATCCTGAAAGGCTTTGAGCCCTCGTTTGATATTTTGTTGGACAGCAAAAATATTGGACTATTATCCGACAGAATTCTATCCAAGCACAAGTAAGAACAGTCTGACCAAATTTGTAGCCAATATTCAGATGTAAGAAATCTGTCAATTCTACTCATAATTGATAAGTGTTATGTTACTTTGCCCCCAAGTGAACCTCCTGCTCCTGCCTGTAAACGGTAAATCTATAAATCCACCGTCATCGATGAAGTTGTTAAAAGCTTCCATTGCAGCTGACCTTAAACTTCATTATCTAAATGTTCCAGACTCACCTGGTCTAGAATTCCATACAAAGCCCAGAAACACTGACCCGAACATACCCACTAGATCAAGTCCAATTGCATTGGATCCTTCCTATCTATCAATGTCTCACACTAGTCAGGAATCTCCATTTTAGAATGCATCAACGATATGTAATAGACGCAAAGTCGACATTGATGGCACGCCACTCTGTAACAACCTCCATCTACTGTCCAATGACTTCGCACTTGAGCTAAGAGGCACCTTTAATCACAAATGCAAGCACACAACTTTTATCCTTTAAATCCCTCTCACTCTTTACTTTCATATTAACTTCTTATGCGTCAGAGTGCTTGCAAGTACCCCTACTTTACATCTCGAGGATTGCTGCTCGATAGAAGCCGGCCTTTTTGATGACTCAAGATTACTAAATATTTAGGATAGAGGGACTATGTGAATGTAAAAAACCTTATTCTTTTTGGTAATTAGTGTCATCTAATGTCAAAAGAAAGTTTAGTAAATTGTAGTTAATTTGAAATATGATTACAATATAGTCTTGTTTAATATGATGAATTTTCGTTGAAGGTTGATGTAAAATCATTCTAGACTAAAAGTATATCTTCGTTAAACTCAAGAATGAAGAGTGGTATAACTTTTGTTGCATAATCCCTCCATACCAATTTTATTTAGGAAATACTAAAGATTGCTCTTAATTGGTTAAGAGGAAAAACTTAGAAATGTTGTATTGGAAAATTGTGAAAATTGATATATTTGACTTTTTAAAAATTAAAAAATTGTTGAATTCAATGCATACTTACTATTTTAAGTTTCCTTAACTAATGTCCCAAAAACATTGGTTACCCTAACCCATTTTATTTTTAGTTTGAGTAAGTCTCCTCCTACAAGTAAAATGAAGTGTAATAATGATGCAGCATTTTATTATAAGAATAAAGTGGGCATTGTGATGTGTTTACGTGATGATGAAGAACATTTTATTCATACGAGAACAATGACTTCCAAGTTTCAAATCCTATTTGAGAATTAAGGAGGGAGGCTTTAAGTCTTTGTCAAACTATTCATTGGATTGGTGGATCCGATCAAGACATCATAATTTTTTAGTTGGATTTTAACATGAAATTATAGTCACTAAACTACTCTCCAAAATATTTTTTTCGATTCTAAAACATAAAAAAAAAAAAATATGACAAATAAGTTTTAATGGTGAAATGATTAACATAAAATTAAATTTGGTTAGACTGAAAGGTGAGAAGAAGAACTAAACAGTTTTTCCCCCTAATTTTTAACTAATCTATACCATTATATAAGGACCACTCTAAAGTTAAAAAACCAATTAACTACTTTTTGATCGAACATGTTTTTTTTTTACAAAATTACATTTAGCAGCCTATTTCTTTTTCAAATTTAAATTTAAATATAGATAAAATTATACAATTCGTCCCTTAACTTAATTTCAAGTAACATTTTCGTCTTTTATTTTTTTGTCTCGATTTAATCCTTTATGTTTTTTTTTTGTGGTGAATCCTTTATGTTATGAAATGCCAACATAATTATCCTTTTGTATACAAAAAATATTCATAAACTCCAAAAAAAGTCATCAAAAACTTATCAAACTCATAAACAAATCCAAATCTTCATCATATAAACCCTGAGACTCAGATTTCATTGAAAAAATCTCATAAAAATGATATGATATTTACATTTTATAACATAAATGACTAAATTGAGGAAACCAAATAAATGACGTTACCTAAAATTAATTTAAGGGACAAATCGTGTAATTTTGCCTTAAATATTTATTATGCAAAATTCCTACCAACTAAGTTTAACTTATGAGGACGAATATATATTTTAATTATAGAAAATATAAAAACTAACCATCTTATAGTTTAATATTTTTTGGCTACAAATTTGGCTTGTTAAATAAAAAGTAAAAATGAAATAAAAATGATAAGTTATATGATTTAAGCTACTTGAATTAACTTATAAAAAATATTGTAACTCAGTTGAGTTGGTCTAGTGATATTGATTTAGGAGGTGAGAGTACGCTCTTCCTCGAAGTTTCAGGTTTGATTTTTCACTACGAGTAAAAATAAACTCGTGAGTAAATGACAATTATCAAACAATTAGACGAAATTTTATTTACATTTCAGTCGAACTTTCCATTAACATATCTTTATGACTAAAGTGTTAAAAAATTTGTCTAAAAAACAAGGCTAAATTGCATTTTTGGTCCCTTAACTATTTAGGTAGTATGACTTTAGTCCCTCAATTAAAATTCGATTTAATTTGGTCCCTTAACTTCTCTCTGTTACACATTTTGGTCCTTTATGTTAGTTTTAATTGAAAAACTTTAAGTTTTCTTCTCATCTTTTTCATCTTCATATCATCTCCATCAATCTTCAACAACAACAATCCCAGAAATTTTTTAGAAGAAAATGAAGAAAACTTAACGTTTTTGAATTAAAACTAACGAAAATGACCAAAATGTATAGGGAGAGAAGTTAAGGAATCAAAATAAATCAAATTTTAATTATGGGACCAAAACAATACTACATAAATAGTTAAGGGATAAAAATGCAATTTAGCCCGAAAAACAATTTAGAGATTCTGATCTTATATATTTTTCACTTGCGTAAAAATAAAATTTGAAGTATCCAAACTGCTGGCCCTGTAAAAAAAAAAATATATCCAGACTGGTAATAACGCCACCCTTCTCCTCTCTTCTCTCAAACGATTTTAGGGTTTCTGCCCCCAAAACAAAAATCCCAATTCCTCTTTTTCAAACTCATCAATGGCAAAAAAGAAACAGAATGAACCTCAACAAACCCCTCAAAACGACACCGTTTCAGCCCCTTCCAGCATTTTCAGCACGCTCTTCGCCAACGTGCCGGAACAAACCACCACCGCCGTCGATGCCGCTTCTCTATTTTCCGATGACAACCCCTATAAGAGAAAGCCTAACCAAACTCTCAGCCCTGAAAACGGTGTCGTTGATGAAAAGAAGAGGAAGAAGAACAAAGATAAAACTCCTGTGGTTGATTCAAATCCCGCAATTGAAGTTTCAGAGAAGAAAGAGAAGAAGAAAAAGAAGAAAAACGGTTCCGTCGAAGAGGAAGAGAAAGAAAAAGAGGTTAATTTGGATGGAGAAGGGGTTGGGGATAAGAAGAGGAAGAGGAAGAGAGACGAGGTTGAGAAAGAGTGGGAGGAGAAGAAGTATGGGATTGTTGAAGGAGGAGATAAAGACGAAAGCGTTGAGAAAGTTGGGAATAAGAGAAAAGTGCGTGATAATCCCGCGGATATGATGGTTACAAAAGAAGGTTTTGATGATGAAGATAAGCTTTTGAGGACTATTTTTGTTGGGAATTTACCTGTTAAGGTGAAAAAGAAGACTTTGTTGAAGGAGTTTAAGGTTTTTGGTGAAGTTGAATCTGTTAGGATTCGTTCTGTTCCATTACAAGATGTAGGTGTTTTTTTTGTTTATTGTTTAGGTTTTGATGTTATTGTTTTTGTGTGGTGATGCTAACTTCATGTGTGTTCCTTTTTTTGATGAATCAGACTAAAAAGCCTAGAAAGGGAGCAATCCTTGCAAAGAAGATCAGTGAAACGGCTGAAAGGTAAGGGTTAATCAATGACCTAGTTGCAGCTTGTCAAGAATGTTGTTATCAAATTTTAGCAGAGAATCATAATGCTGTTATTTTGTATATATATTGAATAGAAGGAAAAGCTTGCATTAGGCTTGGTGAAATCATTCTGTTTTGATTTGAGGATTTTATAAGGAGAGATGTAAAATCTCCTTTCATGTAAAACGATGACATTAGAGAGAGAGTTGGGTAGCACCTGTAGTAGAAAAGATGGTGGAAACTAACTTAGGTGGTTTGGGGGGCATGTAGAGAGAAGACCTATAGATTTTGTAGCAAGGAGATCAGATGGAGGATAGTCATATCACTAGAGGCAGAGGAAGACCAAGAAAAACTATAAGATAAACTATTAAGAAAGATCTAGAGATTAATGAGTTGAATAGAAATATGGTATATGATAGAGTATTATGACATCATTTGATCCATGTAGCCAACCCCAGTTAGTGAGAAAAGGCTTGGTTGTTGTTGCTAACGATGTTGCATGTATTTTATATATTTTTAGACTACGATTTGGATTTTTTTTTTCTATTGGTCTTTCTCTTCGGTGACTTGGATACAGTTACCATCTGATATAAATACATGCATTTTTATGTAAAAGAAACCTTTTCATACATTGCTAATTGAGGAATCTTGTGTTTGCAGCGTCAATGCTTACATCGTTTTCAAAACTGAGGAATCTGCTCAAGCTTCATTGTCCCACAACATGACTGTGGTATGCACTTGTTCCTCTAAGTGTGGTTCGATCAAGTATAAGCATTGCCATGTATTTATGTTGAAGGGCTGTGGCTGAAATCTTCTAATATTATTGTTTGATTATCTGGCTGTAGGTTGATGGAAATCACATTCGTGTTGATAGGGCATGCCCACCCCGCAAAAAACTTAAAGGGGATACTGCTCCCCTTTATGATAATAAGAGAACTGTTTTTGTGGGCAATCTCCCGTTTGATGTGAAGGTATGTTTCCAATCCGTCATTTTCTATTTAAGGTCACATAATTTCATCTTCCATTGTTGCCTCTATATTGTCCAATGAATCGAACATGTGATCTTTTCGTGCAGGATGAAGAACTTTATCAGCTATTTTGTGGTATACCGAGTCTTGAATCAAGTATAGAAGCTATTAGAGTTGTTCGAGATCCTCATCTTAATGTTGGAAAGGGAATTGCCTATGCGCTATTTAAAACAAGGGTATGCTGTTTTGGTGCCTTATTTGCTTTACATTTTGATATAATAAATTCACTCTATGTGCTTCTATATTTTTTAGCTCAAATATGTCATAATTGATGTTATCACAAGCTTCTCTTTAGGTGCTAAAACATAGGGCTGTTTTTGATTGACTGAATACTTCACTTTTTAATGAAGAAATCATCCTTTTTGTCCGTTAATTTTAAGAATTACATGCTATTATTACTTAAAACACATGCTTTTTTGTGATGCATTCTGGAACGCAATGATTGGAATGGACTGTTACCTGTGCTGTGGTTCTGTTAACTTACTTTTGTTTGGATGGGCTATTTTTTACATTGTAATATGCCTTTCTCTCCTGGAAACAGCCTCTTGCGTAAAAAACAGGGTAAGGCTGCGTACAATACACCAAAATGGTGGGACCCCTTCCCGGAGCCTGCGTATGCGGGAGCTTTAGTGCACCTAGCTGCCCTTTATGCCTTTCTTTGTAACTAGGTACATGTCATTTTTAGAAGATACCTTTTATTTGATGAGAATATAAGTAGTTAAAGACTAATATGTATGGTAAAAGTAGAGTCAAGGGAAAGGATCCTATCCCATGCGACCATTCACTGGAGGGAGTCCACTCTTCATTATTTTTTTTAATAAATAAAACTGCAGTTGGTAAAAAAACGAGGAGTGGATATGATTCCACCGGAGGAAAATGTCACGGGAGATGATCTCCTCTCAGTTAAAGGTGCGTTTTACACTTCAGGACACATGATTTGAAAATCATGTTAAAACCTGTTTACCAGTATCTGATTCTCTCAATGCCCAATCTCGCTCCTAGATACTTGGGATGCAGACTGGGAGAGAACTTGAGCTTTCGATTGATGAATAATGCCACTCGGACATTTTCAAAGGCGCTGAAACATGGGGCTCTTTATTGCTGACAAGCGCCTGAAATCTCATTTTGTCTCGGAGAAATCATATTTTTTGTATTATTGCTTTTAGAATGTTATCTTATCTATTTCTTAAAAGTATATACATTTTTCAACATAATCTGGAACGTAAGGATTGAAATGCACAGTTGCTTGTGCTGTGGTTCTGTTGACTTACTTTGACTTACAGTAGCTACATTTTATATTATATTACGTCTTTTCTTTGTAACTAGATACATGTCATTTTCAGAAGTCATCTTCTTTCAACAGGAATATAAGTAGTTAGTTGGTAATCGCAGTACTGGACACTGACATGTCATAGTAATTGAGTTAGGCTGCATGTTGCACTTTGAGTCCTGAATTGAAAATTTGATTATACAGAATTCCTTTCCGGGTGGAAACATGGGACTTTTTGTGATCTACAAACTCAAGTCCCCATTTTATCATGAAGAAACCATCCTTTTATGATAAAACCTGGGACATAAAAAATGAAATGGCAGTTTCTTCTGCTGTGGTTTTGTTCTTTTGTTGACTTCTGTTTTGATTGGCGGCTGCTTATATTGTAATACGCCTTTTAGTGTAGCTAGGGACTTGCCATTTTCAGAAGTTACCGTCGTTCAATGAGAACACAAACAGTTATAGACGGATATTTGAAGTAACAATGACATGCTTGAAGTTAGATATCCGTGGTTAAGATTGCTGGCCTACAAAGTGTGAAAAACATTTTCTATTTTCTTTTCCTAAAATATGTGTTCATTTTAACTTGCTAATAATTAGATGTGAGACTCTTGAAGTTAACCATTGTGATGGAGAGAAGATGAAATGCTAGCTATGGATAATGCATTTATGGAAATAATGAAAACAATTCTTTTTCATTTTCATTGTTTTAAAAAAATGCACACTATTGTTCATTTCAAGAGTCTATTATCTCTTTGTTAGCAAGTAAGATTGACTCAAAATTTAGGAAACGAACCAGAAAATGTTTTCACAAAGTAAACGGGGCCTAAATGTTATTTGTGGAAACTGTTTGAAGTTGAACATTTAATGCTGGTATCTTTTTTCCTGTCTCTTTTAGCTTCTACCTGGGAGAGATGTTTTATCTTCTTTGTTTTATGGAATTATCTGTGCTTGACTGCTCTGGTTTACACACTCGAGTACTCAAGGAATTACTGACAAAAGATAAAACGATAGTATTGATGTTCAAAGCGATGGTTGATTGGATCTAATTCCAGACATATTGCTTTGCGTTGTTAAAGAAAACATTACTGCATTCCAAAGTGGCATGAAAAATGTTCATACTACTTTTCAGGTCCTATCACCCGGAACTCTGTCTACAAATATTAATTAGTTGCTTGTGGTTGCAGGATGCTGCCCTTTCCATTGTTAGGAAACGGTCCTTAATGCTCCGAGATCGAGAATTGAGAGTCAGTATTGCAAAAGCAGATCCTAGTGCTACCCCATCTAAAAGGCCCTACTCTCCAGCAGCACGACCCAGTCATGGAAAACCAGATGCTACCCCATCCAAAAAACCATACTCTCAAGCAGCACAAGCTCGTAGTACCCCTGTAAGGAAGTTTTCAGGGGCTTCAAAGTCTCCTTCAAGCAGTAAAAACGGGTCAAACAGAAAAACTACTGCTTCTTATCAGGGTCTGCGAGCTACCAAATCTGATGTCCCCAAGAAAAGTCACGGTGGAGAAAAGCCAAAAGAGCGCACAAAGAAAAGACCAACAGTAGCTGCCAGAAAGGCTAAAGCAAACATGCAGAAGGAAGGTGATACACTGAAACAAGCAGGGTCAAAACGCAAGTTTGATAGTCGTACTCCTGATAGCTCTCGACGAGTTAAGAAAGTCCAAAAGAAGAGGTAGCTTGTTTCTAAAGGCGTCAGGTATTAAATTTCGTTTTCCTCTGGTTAGAATTTGCAAGCCCAAAAGACTTATGAATGAATATGTACGCACGTTGAGGAAAGAGTTCGACTCTGATGATTTTATGAGGTCGATGGTCTTCAGTGATCTCAGTTAAACTCCTGGTGAAATCTAATTAAAGGTGCAATTGTCAACAGTTTAGAAAGAAATAGACGGTGGTGGAAATTAATTCTTGTAACTTAATTTTTTTACATTATTGTCCTAAAAATTGTGTAAGTTTCTTCTATTATAGAATTTTGATAAGGTTTATTGGGGCATTTCTGTCTTGGAAATTTGAATGGTCCATCAAATTTTGCTCCTGACCCCATTTATAAAAAAGTTTTATTGAACCTGTTGTTCGCCATCATTTTATACTGCAAGTGCAAGAGAATAGGAGAGAATAGAGAATATTTTAAGCAAAGTTATAACTGTTAAGTTTAAAGATAAAACATTTAATTCTAAATAATCACTTTTGGTCCTCAAAACAATCATTTTGGGTAAAAATTCTTTTTTTTTTTTTAATGATAGTATCAACTTCTAGTTCTAATATTTTGGGCCAAAGTTTTGGTACTTTTGTTCTTTCCAATGTATTCTTAAATTGTTTGGTAATATTTTAATACGGCAATAAATTCAAATGAATTCAGTCGTTTTCGTGATTTTTTAAGTTTGGCAAGTTTGTCATTTGAGTTCATCCGCTCCCTTCTAGCTTATGCAAGTGGGGTTGTTTCTTGTTAGGCTCGGGACCTAGTTTCATTGTTTTTTCAGTTATAAGTTATTCCCTATTGATAAAACATGTCATCATCTTATTACACACAAAATTTGATTTTAATGATCTATAATAAAAGTAACTTTATCTTATTTAAAAAGCACCTTTTAATTCAAGTGTCTTTCTCCCAAATAAAAAAAAAACAGTATATTTAACTCAGTTTAATAGGTGAAAGGGAAACGCCCACTTTTGTGAATGCTTTGAAATTACATTATGAAAATTAAATGATACCAACTAATTTTAGTACCAGTCAAAAAATAAAAATAATTTCTCAGAGAGTGCGGGGAACCGTCAACTTATTAGATGTTCGAATCCAAAATTTAATGCTTCGGTAAAATAGTAGGCTTTTTTGTTGGTTGGATTTCTTTATTTCAGAACATTTGCGGGGTTATAAAAGAGTTCAACTACCAAAACATCTCATCTTTAAATACTTAAAAAGTTTAGTTACGTTACTTCTTTTTATTTCCTCAGCTATCCAATGAATAATTGAAACTTTAGACATCAATTTCAATAACCTTCCATTACTTTTCTTTAAAGCCTTCCCTTACTTTTCTCTTAAACGAAACACCATGCAATAAGACATTTGTACAATAAAATGTATAACTGATATGGATCCTAAAGATAGTCAATATCAGGAAAACACTTTGAATGAACTACATCATTTTTTTAATGGAATGAACTACATTATTGTGAATGGAAAAACACGTGATAAACGGAACTACTAGTCAACAAGCGTGATTTTTATACATAACAGATTATGAACAATATGCATAAATTGATTCTTCCAAACGTCGTTTCTTGCCACCGGCGTCAATAATATGATTGTCTTGAATTACTGCAGCACTTGGCAGTGAAATCAATAGCGGAGAACCACGTTGCAATAGTTTTCTGAGGATCTGTACACATACTGGAGCTGGTATTGGCCTGTTGGGAGAACAAGGCCTTCCATGAACATGATTTGTGGCTTCTGAACTCTTATGACTCGCTCTTGCCCATTAGTGTTGGTGTAACTGAAATAATGCCTATGAAAAATAATGTAGCGATTGAGTTGAAATCATAGAGATCTCCCACAGATTGTAGCTCTCCAAGAGCTAACCCTGCCTGTATAACAAAACAAAAACCTTAAACACAAGCACAATGGGAAGGAAAAGAGAAGGGGAGATGAAAGTTATTTCAGTTTCCAATAGAGTCAGGGCAGGCCCGATGGCGAGACAACTTATGCCCTAACTTAAGGGTTGATAAATAAAAATGACTACCTATGAAGCACGCTGACACGCACACCAGGCACACCTTCAATCTGAAGTGTAAGTGCTACACAAAAGACTATACATGTTGTCAAACCTAATGCACACATTGGTATATTAAGCGAAAAGGTCAAACATGTGTGCAGAAAGGCCATCCTCTTAGGTCGGCCTTTATTAAAGTGTTACTTTGGGTGACATGGTGCACATGTTTTCAAGTGGTGTACCAATACATCCATTGTTTTAACTATTTCATGAGCATTTATTATTACAAATGAATCCAACGGCTAAAACTATGGATGAGTTTTCAGACTAGTGCACTATAAGTGTGTCACCACTACTTAGTTAATGGACACAACTGACTGAGTGTGGCTGACTCAGATTTGCAGTATTCTGAACAGTTCAAGATTTGATAAAAGCTAAAGCACAAAAATATAATTATTTTGATAACCACATACCCTGACTGTGACATAAGCAGCAGGTATGAGTCCAATGACAGTTCCAAGGAAGAAAATATGATAGGGAACATCCACAATTGGTGACGCAAAATTAATAAACGTGTTGGGAAGAGTCGGAGTCAATCTCAGAAAAAGCATGTAGTTCAGCAAACTCTTTCTTCTTTTAGCCACCTGAAAATCAAAAAGCACAAATTTATTTCCATGTGTAGATTGAATTTAATTAAATCCAATATGCTGGAACTTGGAAGTTGAACTGAACCTGGGTTTGGAAGAACTTCAATTTGTCTGGCCAGAGAGAGAAGAGAAGGGGTCGTCCGATAATTTTTGACAGGAAAAAACACGAAGAAGCTCCCGCTGTGGCAGTGAATACAACAAGAGCCACACCTTTAAAGACACCAAAGAGTGCTCCGGCAAGCAATGACATGAACACAGTCCCTGGAATCATGAAAGTCTGCATGAAAATATAAACCACGCAGTATCCCACCAAGACTTGTGCAGTGTAATCACTTGTATAGCTCTCAAGGTTATCTCTACAAAAATAAATAAAAGATATATAAACAATGCATAATTTTTAATGTCAACTTCCCATTCTACATCGGGATCCACAACATTTCCCTTCTACAGAAGCACAAACTTAAAAAATTGAGCCAATGTTTCCACAAATTGAAATGAAAAACAAAGTCAATGAACTGTCCTAAAACATGATTGATCCTATCATTTAATGTCTGTTCCAAATGTAGATCAATCAAATTATTGAGAAAATATATCCATATTTAGTTATCTGGTCAGAATTTTAACGTTGTGCATTAGAGTCTCTTTTCGGCTCTATTTAGCCACCCCAAGTGATATATAAAACATCAGTCATCAGTTCAAATATAAATATGCATGAGTTATAGTTTTTGGGATGCTACGGTGAGTCCTTCACTTGATGGAAATCACTCACCTTGTGTTACATTGTCCAATAAGTTACAAGTCAAAAACAATGGAACAATAACATCACTAGAATAGAAAGTGAGCCTTTAAGAGCATCTCCAATGTTGAACACCATTGGAGGTTCTTAACTTCTTTTTGGAGGACTTGTAACTTGACTACGCCACATCAGATTTATGCAGTGTTATCAATCACAAATCACAGAAAATAGAAGTTTGTTCAAATTCCGCTACACAATAGTGCTATAAGCCTAATGCCACTGCAGCCGCTATTTGACAACATTTGGTGCTAAATAGTATATGCTAAAATTTATTCAAATAAGCAATTTATTCAAATTTTGTTACGCTAAAATTGTCACACCTTCCGATCACTATTATAAGCAAAAAATTCCACTTTCAAATTCATTGAATAATTGATGTATCTGGTTTATAATATAGACTAGATACATCAGTTATTCAATTAACCAATTAATCTGAAAAGGAAATTTTTGTTTATAGTCAATAAATCTGAAAAGGAAATTTTTGTTTATAACTCAATGAATCTGAAAAGGAAATTTTTGTTTATAACGATGAAGTGATTTTTAACAACACTAAGATCCCCTTTTGACTCAATTGGTGGCCATTGACCCCATTTAAAAACTTAATGGATATCACAAGTTAAGAAGAATAATTGTCAATGCTAAGAACAAAGTTCATAAAGAAAAAACTATTCTCATAGCTGGAATCTGCGTTAATTTTCTCCAACGATCGAACTGGGTAATATAATGTTCAAAGGATAAGAAATTGCAAATATTATTATTGATTCAATTTCAAAGCATAACATTCAACAACCAATGATAGCAAATTAACACCTAAACATAAATACCATATGAACAACTCTAAACTCCACAAGGTGAATCTCTTTACCAACCAATATCCTTTCCAGATCTACTGTAACCAATCATCATAAATTCATAATTAAACACAAAATTACGTTATTTATTCAGATTCATTCAGCATAACAAAGAACAACAACAATCAAACATTTATCCAACAATAACCAAATTTAACAAAAAAAATGTCAATAGTTCATTTTTTTGGTTTATTTCACCTCAATATTCAATTTTTTACATGAATTTATATGAAATGGTGAAAAGGGTTACCTAAGAAGCTGAAGATCATGAAGGGTACGAGGTAGTTTAAGAAAGCTATAATCTGAATCTGGCATGGTAAGATAAACACCAAGAAGACCCAATATAAATCCCAAAGCCACCGTTGAAGCTACCGTTGTTTCAAAAAAGCTTAATGGAAATTTGGATTGCACAGGCACAGGTTTGTTTATGTTAATCATTTCAATGGTGTCGCCGTTTTTTGCCATTGTTTTGAAACAAGGGTCGTTGTTGTTCTTCTCTGTTTCTTTCTCTTCTCTGCCTTATCTATGTTGAAGAGAGAAGAGAGAGAAAAAGAGAACAATTCTGTTTCAAGAGAGAAAGAATATTCCTCAATTCTTGGTTGGATTTTGATTTATAGGTGTTGCAAATTTGCAATGCAGCTAACACGTTTTAAGGATGTTTTTGTTGTTTCTTAGGAAAAGAAAATGTCTTTATTTAATACTTTCATTTCATCCGATCTATTGCAACATTTCAATTTTTAGATTCATCGAATAATTACGAATGTATTTGATCTATATTGCATATTAGATACATTAGTTATTTAATGAATATAAAATGTGATTTTTTCTTCCTCTTATAATTAAGATATGAGGAAGTAATGTTTAAAAATGCTTTTATTTTTAACGTGTTTAATTTTTATTTTTTTTTGACAAATAAAATGATATTCATTCATTCAAATCGATAGATTACATCAGATACAAACATCGCTAAAAACGTAAAGGGTGAACCTGTGAACAAACTCACAGCACCCAAGTTAATAGCACAAAATGGCAAAATGCCTACAAATAATATGATAAAAACAAAGTCACCGAAATTCACATGCTTCCAGATCTTCAACGTTGACGCCCAAATCATTGGTTGAATTTGTATTGACTGATGCCGATCTTTCAATAGAAAATAAACGAACACCGCGATAAGACGCGAAATCAAACGTCGCACAAGACGACAAACAACACAACGCCGCACTTAGACGACGAAATCACAAAAAAACACAATAGAAAAAACTTGATATATGTGAAAATCACTTATTTAGATTGAAAGAAAAGGGAAAAAAGATGTCGAGGGGTGATTCTAGGTCAAAAAATGACTTAAAACCACCCATCCTCGATGAACGAAGGAGAAAGAAAGTTTAGAGAGAAGTTGGAGTTTCTCTCACTAGAAAACTAGAAAACACTCACTTCTAATTTTTAAGGTGTTTAATCGTTAAAAATTACTTTATTATTCATTTTAGTTTTTAAAGATTTAGATAAGATAACAACGGATAAAAGATCACTAATAACTTGATTTAGAGAGATGACTCGAACTCATCGTTGAGAATGGAACAATAAATAAACTTTTTTTACAAGAACAATAAAGAGACTTGTGCAGTAGATATTATTTCTTATGCCATAAAAAATAGGCTTAATTGCACTTTTGGCCCCCTATCTTTCCAAAAGTTGCGATTTTGGCCCCCTAACTAATTAAAATACAAAACAGCCCCCTATGTATTGGATCTTTGGCAGTTTTGGCCCTCAAGGCCACTTTTGACTTAGTCTTCGCTTACGTGGCACCCACATCCCTTAAGTGAGGTGTCACGTGTAATTAGTTAGGGGTGCCATGTCAGCGAAGAGTAAGTCAAAAGTGGCCTTGGGGGCCAAAACTGCCAAAGATCCAATACATAGGGGCTGTTTTGTATTTTAATTAGTTAGGGGGCCAAAATCGCAACTTTTGAAAAGATAGGAGGCCAAAAGTGCAATTAAGCCTAAAAAATATATTATTTTTATTTTTTTAACTTTAAATTGAGTATTATAGAAGTTGGTATGTTGATTGGGTAGGATCGCAAAGGTATCAAAGTTGTCCATTAAGAATATCAAAAAAATAAAATAAAATTTGCATCTATTAAGAATGCTTATCATTTTTTTCTTTCCTCTAAAAAAGTCATCTTTTTGTTTTATTTACGTAAAAAAATTATTCATCTAAATTGATATAGAGTACATCGAATACTATAATGATTCAACATCACTAAAAATAAAAATGAAGAATATATAAACAAACTCACACGGATCAAATTAATAACATCAAACAACACAAATGTGACGATCAAAATAATTAAAATGATTTGTTAACTTGACACTAAAATCATTAATTGAATTTGTTATAGATTGAAGTTGATCTATTGATCTGAATCAAACGAACATTACAACAAAATAAGAAATAAAATGTTGCACAAAGATAATGAACAAAACAATGTCGCAATCGGGCGACAAAATCTAAAAAAAAAAATCCAAATTAATATGTATATAAGGGAAGAGAAAACATGATGCAATAAAAAATAAAAAAACTCTATCACTCTTTGCACATAGTTATCCCAGAAGGCCAGAATGTTTATCATCTTATCCAAATGTTTGTAAAAATTTTTGAAGAAAGCAAATGCCTGTAACTTGCGATACTCTAAATTTCATTTTGAAAAATGGAGGACTTCTTTTAGAATTTAGAGATAAACACAAAAGAATGTTGAAAATTTCTTTAGCACTTCATATGTTTTTCTTTTTATAAATAGAGTTGTCTAATTTTTTTGAGAAACAGTGAGAATTACAACTCTTATGCTATGCCACTCATGTGTAAAAAGATATAACTTCGATGATGAATCATATTTCCCACAATTTATATATATAAACCATCTATGCAAATATCTAAATGATGAAACTTAATTGCCCACGAAAATTATATAACCATTTTATGAAGTCTTTAATATTATTATTATAGATATAACAAAAAAGTTTAAAATATATACTATTTTATAATATGAGTAAATTTTAAAAACATTTTCATTGGAAAACAGCATGTTTTGAAAGGAATAAAAATCATACACTTTTTTTTACGCAAACATACACATTTATTATATTTCATAAATTAATGTTACGTGAGTCAATATAAAAAGACTATATATATATGTTTATGATATACTAGATGTTTATGCAAATTTATAATATAAGATGGTGGGTTTATCTGACTTTGCATGAGATATGTTTCCTCCAATCAAAATTTTAATTCTATATAAAAAAACACCCAAATGGTTGCTCGGTTTTCCCAATCAACCACGTTTTATTTTGTTCTATAGTTTGTTATCTTTATCTAAATAAAAAAATATTATTTTGAAGTATGCAACACAAGGCAAAAGAAAATTATACACGCATATAATGAATATGATATAATTGGATAAAATAATAATCTTTTAGTGCATGTCATCATCAAACTAATTGAAAAAATGTAGTAACGTGAAGTAACGGAGAATGATAAAACGCATAACATGAATATCGCATTTCAGCTGCAAAGGATTGTCTGTTAATAAACACGCGACTACAACAACTAATGGAAGAACAATGTTATATATATATA
>Ga0315914_1003475_pt1 | contig 23916 bp, 14 predicted proteins | sample MpolenodulesMG_FD_203920 | JGI IMG/M metagenome (GOLD analysis project Ga0315914, IMG submission 203920) | Medicago polymorpha root nodule microbial communities from Los Angeles, California, United States - elongated nodules | ecosystem: Host-associated > Plants > Roots > Nodule | place: USA... | reverse complement strand
GCAGATCAGTGTATCTCAGAGTGTTACGGTTTGGGAAGTTTTTGAATTGGCATTTTTGGCAGAGTCGTAAAAGCTGTAAGTTTGATACTTTTCTCTGCAGATGGCAATAAATACACATAGTACCCTCGGCAGGAATTGATGGAAGCATATCTGATTGGCACATATGATTGTGAATTCTTCGACTAAATTTCGGGAGACTGTTATGAAGGAATTGTCTCTTTCGTGTCGTGTCGTATCCTATAGAGGTGAGCTGTACATTGTCTGATTCTATAGAAGACTTGAAAGCCTGATGTAAGGCAGTTGTTTAAAATTTAATCTTACTCCAATGTGGGGTTAATTTCTCTAAACTAGACATTAGTTTCCATAGTTTCTGGATAACCTTTGCTTAAAGAACACAATAAGCTCATGTTTACTTAGTTGTGTATTTCTTCTTATTTGACTATCCATTTGCTCATAACAAGTATCTTAGCATACTATGTTTTTGAGGCATAATAAGGTATAATGTTCCAAGTTCCAATTGTTCATATTGACTTTCTTTTTCTAGTTTTGGATGACAAATTGATGTACTTAAATTGACAATGTGGAGTTCTTGTATCTGTGATAAACATCAGGTTGGTGCGCCCCGGAATGTTTGTATAATAGAATTTTGATTATTACTTACATTTGGCTCCACTATATTTGAAAATTTAGATTCTGATCATTTGCCTAATGTAATTTAGGACCGTCAATTTATTTATTTATTTATTTTTTTGAAAGGGGGATAAGCATCACTTATAAGTTACTCTAATCGCGTGTTCCTGTGAGGCTTCTTGAGTTCGGTCTTATTAACTTTCCTTTTCCAGTTATGTGCCTGAATTCCATAGTTTCAGCATGACAGGATTGTTTTTGCTGAAGTTTATAAAAAGTCTATCCATATAATCAATCTGAAAAATGAGAAAATGAGTGGTTATTTGAGTGCTTGAAGTTTGATTCCTTCTGTTTTTTTATAGTTGATATATCAGTTTTGATGCGCAATTTACCTAGCAACAGCAACCATTTCTTTTATCTCTCCATTTTTAATATGAGAAGTTCGCCTACTAATGATTGTTACCTCTTTTCTCAAAAAAAATCAGCAATTTAGTTTTCGTTGTTTGTGAGTGCATTCGTCTAACATTTACTCCTTGAACCATATCCGTTCTTTATACGGAGAAAACATGCTTTTGATATATTAGATTAGATGGAGTAAATAAATATTCAAATCGCTCTCCGAGCGGTTCGGTTTGGTTTTGAGAAAAAAATGTCAATTTAGTCGTTAAGAATCACAATTGCAAGTCAATTTAGTCCTAAATAAAGTGATGTATTTGCCGAGATTAAAAGCATTTTATTAAATGTTTCGAGATGCGTTGCCTTTAGGCAATTTCATGGTGAAAATTCACGGCCAGGGTTGAGCTTTTGATTTTCACGGTGAACATTGCATCGGAATGTGAGAATTGGTGTGCCACCACGTTTTTAAACATACGCGATCTATGAAATCCAAATCTATGATTCACAAGGGACGTATGTCTTGCACCATGCGTAAGTTTGTTTTTATTATTGGATAAACAAGTCTTCCTCTTAATTTAAATGAAATATGATGAGATTTAATGATTCAATTATGCAAAATAGGGTTGTGCTTGGTGCAACATTAATTTGTTTTTGCACATTAGACCGAGTCATCTTTTAATATCAAATTAGTTTCAACCTTTGTACTTTTACATTTTCTTCATGTTTCTGCCAGGAAATGAAGGCACTAGCTTACTAATTATTTTTGGCTACCAACAAGTTAGTATAAAATGGCATCAGAATTGGCATGATGCACTTAAAATATGCTTTTTACCGTCACTATTATACTACTCTCAGTTGTTTTCTTAGCGGCTACATTATTGGAGTATGTGAAATTAACTTTCTGAAAAACATTTTAAGATTGAATAATACAACAATAAATTGTTTTATTCTCGATAGAGTAAAGTTTTATTCTTGATTCAATGTCAAAAGTCGTTTTCTATAAGAAACTTGAACCACCAACTATCTTCATCTTAGTTAGTCACTACTAACTTTATGCGCTAAGCATTTGTCAAATTTAAGATTGATATTTTCTCCACTTACGACAAATCAATTACCTCACAGTGCACTAACTTCCAATCAAATATCTAATGCTATATGACAAGACTCGATAATGTACCTATTTTCTTTTTAATACAAATCTTCATATAATTAATCATGAAGATAATTTCCTATCTTTGAGTAAATCATAAAATTCTGACCTCATCATAGGGATAAAAAGAAAAGTAGACATATCCTCTTATTATGCCATATAAATGAGAAAAGTTTAGGTAAACGTCAGTTCTGATTCTACTTTATAGTACTACATAAAAATATATGGTCTGCATTATAATAGAAATGGATTAGGGGAATCTTATTTGTGGACCAGAAACAAAAATCTAGTTCTGCATCTTGGTTCCTCTACAGGATGGATGATTGGTACAAATTGAATAAATTTCATATTCATCCAAAGTACAATTCACATGTGGGTGGGCCAAACAAATCTTGCAACGTTCACTTGCCTATCAATTTTCTTCACCTCACATTTCTTCAAAATAAAAATATTTTTTTTGAAAGAAAAAATAATACACATATTTGTTAACAATAATAATAATTATTATCTCATTCAATACATCATTTATTTTCTTTCTTCCTATTATATCATCATTCCATTTCACCATTCTCTCTAAGGTAATATATACTTATTGAGACGTCTACCGAACATTTTTTTTCATTTTTTAACGTGTACCTTCATACAACATATTTTTTGACGTATACTTTTTCCTTCGGAAATTTACTTTTAAACATACAAAATACACATTTTTTTGAATGTGTCCATCTGAAGTGATATTAGGGGTATGAAAAGTTTCTTTCCTTTATTTGGTATTATTCAATTAATACTATAGACTATTTTCTCAGATTTGGGCCGGCTGACAAAAGAACATGATGTGCTGGATTCCAGCACAGAAGGAAGCTAGGTGGAAGACACCCACCCACCCCTAGCTGGGGCCTGGGGTATCATATCTCATTTATAATTCAGATTGTAATTAGGTCAAAGAGATTAATGGAATAAAGTACAGATCATCCACCCTATGCTCAAATGAAAAATATACACTTATTGGCACATTTTGTACTTTAGGTTGTTTTCATTAATATATTGTTTTGGTTTATTAAAAAAATTATGTTTCCTGAAACTAGAAGTTTCAGCTCCATTGTGTCGTTTTATAGTTACATACGCATGTGTTTCTTTTTGGTGCTGGGTTTGTCAAATATCATGGTGTTGAGAATAAAATGTTTTATTTTTTTTATTTTTTTTTAAATTTAGATATAAATGTATTTTAAAATTATATTTAAAAGAAAATATCATTAGAATTTATAACTTATATTTCTATTTAAATGTAAGATTTAAATGTTTTTTATATAAATGTTTGTTTTAGAAATCTGTTTTGTATTACAATTTTCCTTAATATATAGATAGAGTCATGAACAAAATTTTAGAGTCCATTCTCCATTGAAAAAAAGTATCTTCACAATGAAAATATATCTGATATAATTTTCGCATTACAAACACAAAAAACTCATCACACATTACCTTCTTTCACATAGACAATTTATAGTTTCTATATGCTATAAAAATATTGATTGTACCAAAAAAATACCATCACAATTTGGAAGTGCGTAGCCAAACATATTTAGGGTTTGATGGAACAAAACAAGTATCTTTGTACTCTAATCAACATACTAAAAGGAATTTGGATATTGTCCAATGGCATCCAAGACCAAGTTGATGAGGCATCATTAGCAGAAAGATACGAGCTATGGAGGACAAGATATAGAAAGGTCTACAAGGATGTTGTAGAGGAGGAAGAACACTTCCAAATATTCAAACACAATGTGGAATACATTGAATCCTTCAATGCTGCAGGGAACAAACCGTACAAACTCGACATTAATCGATTTGCGGACCAACCCATTGGGGCTTCCGATGATGGGTTCAAGAGAGTTAAAGGAAATTGTGAGAATGTGTATCCCCAAGTTCGGATTAAGAGCTATGAGCAAGTCCCTAGAAATAGTGAAAGAGGTATGTTTAGATTTTACTCAAGTGGGGTTTTTACAGGAGAATGTGGAACTAAGCCAAACCTTCCTGTAACAATAGTTGGCTATGGTACATCTACTGACGGTTCTAATTATTGGTTAGTAAAGAACTTTGATACAGAAGTAACAGATTTGCCTCGAATGTTCCATAGTTTTGGACAGCCCATGTATCAATTACTACACTTTTGATTCACTCCATTCATGTTTTGTTACAGAAATGATGTTCATTCATAGAAGAATGCTACGAAAACAGTACAAACTTAACTTTTTAATGTGTGGGGTAGTTTAAAAGTTTAGGATACAAATCCTAAAAAAGACAAAAATGCTGACATATTCATTACTATCATACTAACATTTGTCATTCTAAAAAAAAAACAAACAAACTTAACTTCCATAAAATTGAAAATGATGGCTTTGGAAACAAATTCAAAGCAATTGAGTTAATAGTATAAAATGGTAAAATACTTAAAGATGTGATAAAATTAAAAAGACCTGTGAGAGTTAACTTAAAATCAGGTTCTGGAGAAATCGTAGCACGATTGCAGGACAACGTGGCACGATTGGATGTTTCAGTTCTGAAGCAAGTCACTGGAAAAATCGTGGCACAATGGGATCGCAACGTGGCACGATGGTGCGCTGGAGGCGAAAAACAGAAACGTATTTTTCAGTGCAAATTTGTTCCAAATTTTAAGCGATATTTTTACTATAAATATAAACATTGTATCAGAGTAAACCGGGGGATAGAGGGGGCTGAAACAATGGTTTAGAAATCAAACTAGGGTTTGTATAGAGTTTGCTCTTGGCAACAAACACCAGGGTTGGGTTGACTCACCTTGGAAAACACTATTAGGATTGAGTCTCTTACTTGGGTTGGCCTAATGGTATTGGCTTGGGACTTGGGAGTGTGCTCCTCCTCAAGTTCGATTTCCTCTGGTGTCAATTTGAGTAGGCTAGTTTAGCTTCTTCAAAAAAAAAGAAAAGGGATTGAGTCTTTTGGTCACGGGAAGAGATTGGGAGTTTGGGTAGAATTAGACGGGAGACTTATTCTTGTAATCCATTGATATCTCTTTTGTAAAGTTACTCATTATTATAGTGAAACGGAGAGCTGCTCTCTCCCCCAGACTAGGTCAATTTGGACCAACTGGGTAAACAAATTCTCTTGTGTTCTCTCTTTCTTTCTCTCGCTGTTTTCTACTTTTGTTTGTGATTATAACTTCCATACACTTTGTTTTGGTTGCTTGACTATCACTTGCTCCACACATCAAGTTTATTATTGGTGTGATTTTCATCAAATTCACAACAAGACCAGAATACTCGTGTCTTTGGATTGACTAGATTTGTAATAGATTGAAGTTGATGAAACAATTTGAACCGAACTAGAACTCTAATAGATCGAAGCTAATCTAACGATCTAAATCAAACAAACACCGCAATAAGACGGAAAACTAAATAACACCGTGCACCAAAATTCACAATTATAGATCTATTCAAATTTTTCGCATATTTTGGAAAATTCAAAAGAAAATATTTTTAAAATCTAAAAGAAGGTCAAGTGGGATTTTTGAAAAAATGTCATGGTAGTCCGTTGGTTTTCTTTTCCTGCTGCTCATCAGTTTCAATTAGAACATACTCCCTCTGTCCTATAATAACTGAGCCATTTGCACAAAAAAATGTCCCAAAATAATTGAGTTATTTTACTTTTTAATACAATATTGATTATTTTTTCCCTTTATAACTCTAATTAATACTACTTTCACCACTCTCAATTCAATATATTCTATTTTACATTTATGATAAAGAAGAATTCACCAATACTTGATAAAGACACTCAAAATTATTTTTCTCTCTCTTTCATTTATACACTTTACTTAATCTGTGTGAAATGAGAAAATGACTCAATTAAATTGGGACGGAGGGAGTAATTTCTTAACAAAACAAATACAAAACATGAGGAAATGCTAGCAACACTCACTTTTCAACACTTTCTCTAACACTCACTTTATTATTGAATGAAATCAATATATGTCTCACCACTTTGTGTGGGTTCAATTTTCAAAGTGTAAACCTACAATGATTTAAACCAATAAGAGAGTGAGTATTAAAAAGTTCAAAAGAGAGTATTCCTGACACTACTCTTAAAACATAATAATATGAATAAAAGGGATTAAACTCAAATACATTTTTCTAATTGTTATTTTCATATATTCAATTTATACAGTTATGAGTACGTAATAAGAAATATCTATTATTGACAAATGAATAATGGATACAACAGATATGCTTCCTTTTCTTGTCAAATAATTTTAAAATGATGCTTCCTTTGGATAAAAAATGCACTATGGATATTACGTTAATGATGCTTCGAATATTCACAAAGTTTATGTATTCATGCCAGCTCTGGAAAAATTCACATATGGTGAAGAAATTTTTACTGAAGAGACGTGTAATCGAAGAAGAAAACAATGGTTGAGATTCATAAACCAAACGTGAGTGACAAAAGGTAGATGTAACAAAGTTCAAACAAATGTTGAATCTTGATAGGAGACGATTAGATGGGCGATAGAGGGTGCAAAACAGAGTCTCGGGATATTGAAATGAAAAGTACATTGGCAAATTCTAAATAGTCCTAATCTTATTGATGATCAAGAGTGAAAAGTTACCTTTTGATCTAAAGAGGAGATGAACCACTTAAATAGAAAAATAATAAAAAGGCAGCTATAAATTAACTGAGTTAAAAGCACCAATTGACACCCAAAATTTAAGGGACTAACTTGAATCTCAATATTAAGTTAAAGTAACACAGAAATAACTAAGCAAATTTGAACTCATTCTTATGAGATGTGAAATGAATCCTTCCAACTGAGCCAAGTTGGCTCTGTTGTAACTCTTAACATCACACTCAGCAAGTTGTGTGTAAGATAAGGGTGGAATACAAATCTTGCCCATGTCCAAGAATTCATAATAGTAGTTTTTAATTGTTCAAACTGATCAAATTAACTAATCTGCCAGCTTTTTTTAATAGCCCCCAACTGGTGTTCTTATCCTTCCAGAGTAGGAATACAAATCAACAGGACATACAATAATTTATGCAATTGCAACATTATTTTGTATGGATGTAGTAAACAAAGCACTGATCTGTGCCTCCACAACATTAGACAGAGATATGTATATATATTTTAAATCCACCATAGAAACATTATCATCATATATATTATAACAAATGCATAATCCACTAGAGTTAACTATTTTATAAGCTGTCACATAAGAAGTACTGAACCATATACTGTAACCATCAAAACTGAAAACCAAAGACATACATACTACAATAACAGAAACAAAGGTCTATAGAGGAGTACTGAAAAATGAATCTAATATGAGATCTCCCTAAAAGGCTAACAACATAACTTCTGCATCCAAGTCCAAACCTTCCTCCCTAATATCATCTAATAGTTCTGTGAATAGTCAAAGCTCAATGGTTGACCAAATGGAGACTGAAAAGCAGCAAAAAGTATATCAGACGCATGATGGTAGAACAATTAACATCAGATTCATGATAATAGAACAATTAATATCAGACAGTTTAATAAGGGGGAAAAATAAATCTTCATCAGGGAGGCAAATTTAACAGCTTATCTGACAAGAAATTGTTTGGTGCACCTGTAAAAACTTTAATCCTCAACAAAATAATTTCCTTCAATTTGACGATTTACTTCTATTATTTTGCAAAAACAAAATGGATAGATATGAAGGGAAAATAACAATACAAGCCGATTCTTTAAATGCATACGCTGTACCATCAGATCATAATAAAAGATCACCAACGGTTGAGATTAAAAACTAGTTAGATGAGTATATCAGTCGTTATTGTTTATTAATAAAAATCAAAGGTCAGCAATAGGTGGTCACACTAAAGAGGCACTATAGCTGAGCGGTAATGACCAATAGTGTCATGCTAAACCCTAGCTATTATGGACTGCCTGTCCTTTCCCAACATAGCTCTATGCCGCTATCAGATATTAACAACATAGCGTAACGATACATGTTAGATGTCGCAGTTCTAGCAAGGGTAGTCGGGGAAGTAGGTACAGTTAAAGTGACACCCGTGATTTCAGGAAAATTCATATAAACCTGGAAAACTATAAAATTAAAGCACCACCAAACAAAATTTGAATAGTGCAAGTTGGAGAATTGAAATAGCCTACCCAAATCTATTAGCATTCTGTTACAATGCAAGTTGGAGAATTGAAATAGCCTACCCAAATCTATTAGCATTCGGTTACAATGCAAGTTGGAGAATTGAAATAGCCTACCCAAATCTATTAGCATTCTGTTACAAGAGCCAAGTCATTCCCACGATGAAATTAAAACAATCAAAATGGTAAACCCACAACACCTAATTATGTAAGTTATTAGATTTATTTCAAACATGTCATTGTATTTGAGGCTAGTACAGAAATCACTCATCAAATTCAACATGGTAAAAAAATTGAGTAAAATAAATGTGGTTTACCTGGTAAACAGCATGTCTAAATTGGTCATATGAATGAGCATACATCATTGTAGGACTTGGCCATTGTAGGTAAGCACCATCCCCAGATGCCGGATTCAATCCTGGGGTACAAAAAGGACTCATCATCGGGGTTGAAGGAGGTCCATATCCAAGTGAAGGTTGAGCTTGTGGCATCTGACCCAACTGATTAAAAGTAGTTTCATACGGAGCAAATGAAGGTTGAGCTTTTGGCAAATTAAAAGGCACCAGGTTAACAGCAGAGGCAGATAAACTCCTAGCATACCTGAACCAACAATAAAATTCAATTTGATAAATAAGCCAGCTATGTTTATAGCATAAGAGCTTATCACATAAGTTTTTTCTATAACAAAAGATACTGTAAAGTCAAAATGTCTTCATATAAGCCATAAGTTGTTTTCATAAACTATCCTGAGAGCTGATGGAAATAAGCTGAAAACAACTTATAGGCTTGTCATAAGATGTTTTCTTAAGCTCTCTCAAACAGTCTCATAAGTGTTTGTGTCAATAGATAAGCTCAAATAAGTCAACCTAAATAGGCCCTTAAAGTTTAAACCAATACAAATGCATAAACTACAACATAGCAAAAAAAAAAAGACATCTCTAAAAGTTAATACGTTATAGAATCCAGAGTTCCATTTTAACATGCCAGCGAAACAAAAGACATGTCATTCTTAGCTCCCAACATCCTTTGTCTCTCACGAACACAGATAGCTTTTATTTTTATTTTCACTGATACTAATGCGAGACAAAGTGTAGCCCAACAAAATAGCAAAATAACTATGTTTGCAATTATGGCATTCATTTTCTGTAAGATATAGTGATAGAACTCACCTTCCATAGCTACGATCATAATCTGGATCACTTCGATCCTTCTCCCTATCTCTGATAATGGCAACTCGAGGATAACTATTATCCCTGACACCAAAAAATCTTTCTGAATCAGCCATGGGGATTTTGCTAGTTTCACTCTCATCCTTGCTCATAAAAGAATTCTTCCCATCTGTCGGAACCATGGATGAGGTATCAAGTGAATCAAAGCTTGTAGAGCCATTAAAGATACGTGCTCTTGCCCGATCATACTCCTCCTTCCTCTCTTCGACACTTCTCAGAGGGTTTCCTTTTTTTGTGGAATCATTGGCTCCATTCAAACTAGTTTTATGAGGCCTAGATTGAATGACAATTTTTTTCAGCTCGGATTTCTCATTGTCCAACTGTTTAGCAGGTATTTCAGATAAGCGAACCACGGGATACTTGCTTTCAGGTAACTTTTTGACCAGAATTTTACTCTGTCCATCTAAGCCAATATCTTGAACCATTGTTTGCATACCATAGTGTTGAGCAACACGGTGAGCAGCCAGTCGGAGATAAGAAGAAGGGAAATGTTGAAACTCAAAATGCTGCTGATCAGCATTGTTCATAAATTTCTGGATATCTAGCTCCATCCGCAGAACTGAAGGTACAAAGTATAAAAAAAAAAATTAACAGAATATCATGATTCATGCTAATATACTAAGAAAAAATGAAAGAAAATAACCAAAACACAGCCAGAAAAGGGGAAGTTAAAATGAAGAATAATCATCAAAGAATAGCTAATTTATTTTCTTATGAAAATTCTAATCCAACTGCCATCCTCCACCGAATGGCTACTAGTCTGAGCTTATGAGTCATGACAAAAAATAGATCGTACATTATACATCAAGTCATCAACTACTCCAGGGGTAAAAATAGATTATAACAGACATTTTTTGAAAGTAACTCAATCACAATCTCAGGTTGCATATATTTTTTGTACAACTTCCAGCTCGACGGTCTTATGTAAAAAAATCTAAGCTACATATTGCCTCACATGGCTAAGTTTAGTTTTTACACAAAAATGTACACTTGACACTGGTAGACAGCTTAAAAACATCACCAATATGAGTATGATCCTCACAACCAGTCCCATCAGATGGTAGCTTAAGTCTTATTTCCAGACAATGTTTTGCATCAACAAGTGCAAAAGAAACTAACAAGCTTGACTTTATAAGCCATGAAAAGTGGGGGGAAGGGGAAAGTAAGGAGGAGTGCATCAATAAACCGTGGTAAACAACCAATGTTATCAATTGTGAATCGCAGAAAATAACAGTTTGTTCGAATTCCATTGTGCTAGAGTGCTATAGCACCCCTATAGCTGCTATTTGACCACTCTTTGTACTATAAAGTGTATCGCCAACAATAGCGATTTGTTCAAGTTCCACTACGCTATAGCTATTCGGCAACAATCCCTAGAACATAGATTGTAATCTTTGGAAATCATAGTGCTTCCCTACATCATATCGAGCTAATCCCTAAAAATTCAATCACATAGACATTCAAATTCATGGTCATGGTCTACATTTTATCCTTTGAAAGAGGATATTATCTTCAATAAACTTCACATAAATTAACAAACATGAAATTTGAATAAATTGGAACGCGAACACCCCCAATTAACACCTAAGTTTCAGTGATTTAATTTCCTCAGAAACAAACAACCCCAACTTTATCATCTAATTAACAGTCTCAATCTCAAAATTTCACAATAACACAAAAAAACAATAACAATTTCAGATCTGACATGATTCAACCTACACAGATTCTAATCCAAACCAAAACCTTGATGCAAAATCTATGCAACCAAAAACAAAATCAGTAAAAAAATCGAATAGGGTTAAACCTAAATCGAGCTAAATTACCAATTTTGAAGCAAACCCATGAAAATTAAACAAAAAAGAAAGATTTTTCAGAAGAAACTAACTGGTTAGACGATGGCGAGGATTCTGAAGAGCCTCAACCAAAAACGGGTCAACCATTGACTCCTTAACAAACCCAGAAGCAACATCGTTGTTGGAAACCAACGATGAATCCATGGTTCTTCTTTTTTTTTTTGGATTTTTTTTGTTTCACCCAAAAAGGGGAAAACAAAAAAGATTATTGAAAAATAATATTGCTCTTCTTTTGTATTTTCCTTCCCTCTAAGAATGAGGGAAAGGAATAATAAGAAGGGTGAAGAAGGAGAAAAAGAAAGATAGAAGAATGAATGAATATTAGAAGAAAACTCAACAGAACAAAAAAACAACAAAAAAAAAACAAACCCTTTTTTGATTGGGTGAAGAAATTATTTATTATATTTCCAATGTAAAAAGGGTCACCGCATTATCTTCTTTGTACGGTTCGGTTTTCTACAATTCCACAATCACATCATCCATTTATTTCCCACACGTCTCCTCATTTTCTTTTCTTTCAAAATTTTAAATAAAACCCATAGAACTAATAATATTTGTAATTTTCAAAAGTAACAAATTCAATAAATCATATTTTTTTAACATAACAAATCATGTTTATCTTTATAAATGACAACATAATATAATATAATAAAAATTCTTAGATTTTTTATGGAGAATGTTAACCAGTGCCCTTAAGACATTGATTAAAATACTAAAATAAGTAACTTTGCAATTAAAAATTGTGTAATTATTGCTAAAACAAAAGTAAAAACTTACATTTCTAAGATAAAATTTCTACTAATGGATTCCTTAACCATTGCCCTTAGGGCACTGGTTAGCAAAATCCCTTTTCTTTATTAGCATCAACAATGTAATACTCATTCCGTCCTTATATCTAAAAATCTTTTACATTTTTCACATTTCTTAAGAATTTTTTTAGTTCAATTAATGTGTCTATTTTGTGTGTTAATATTACCAAATTGTCGTTGTTTGTATGTGTATTAAATTTGACTTTTCATATTTCAAGACAAGTTAGTAGTATTAATTAGGGGTATTTTAGGAAAAAATAATAAATGCATCTAGTAATTTGAAAATGGGTTTACATTTAGGGACAAAAATAAAGTCAAATGAGTGTTTAGATTATAGGGACAGAGGGAGTATCTTAATTGAAATAACAAAAAAAATCAGCCCAAAATCCTTCCAAAATACCTGCGTCCCAAAATGTAAATAAAAAAAAGCTCAAAGTTCAAATTTTTTTTTTGTCTTAAAATATGAGGAAAAGATACAAACTTTTATCCTATTTAATATTGTTTTTTTTTCAAAAATCATCTTTTACAAGAAAAACTGTTTCCTATTCTCATGAACTCAATGTAATTGATCTATCAACGTAGTCTTTGATCTATCAAAACTCATAGTTGTAGGTAATTGTACCAATGTTCTTGTCATCATCATCATCATCATTATTATTATACGATGGTTTTTGTGGTGATGAAGATTTGAACTCCGAAATTTGCATATATCATGCATTGTCTCTGTCAACTGAGCTAAGCTCACAAGGACATATGACGGTGTTGTTTAACCTTAGTTGATACTTCCTCCGTTTCAAAATACATGTCGCTATCAACCACTTCACACACGCCCGTGCATAATTTTGACCATTAATATCTTTAATTATCTAAAGTAGAAAATTATAAAATTTAATATTTTTTTTTAAAAATTGTCGAACAAAAAATTATATAATTTTTTAAAAAATTTGTCGAAACAAATCAAACAACATCTTACATGTTAACGTTTGTATTTATATATTAGTTAAAAAGTAGGGTCAAAGTAGGTCATGCGAATAATGCACATTGCAAAATGTAACATGTATTTTGAAACGGAAAGAGTACTTAATACGACTCAACGTGCATGTAAGATGTTGATATTTTACTAAGCTTTTACAGGATCATATTAAAACGTGCATGACGAGAGTTAAAACTCTTCCTTGTGGCCAACTAATGAAACACACAGGGATCTGTTTCCTGATTGTTAAAACTTTCAAAGTAACAGTTAAAATGCCACCATAGATAAAAACAAGTTATTTGTCGTATAAAGCTATTATCTAACAAACAGTTGGCTCTTTGTTTTTATTCAATTTCCTCTGTTCGACAAAGCTCGAGACGAGGTCCTCTTAAAAGACGAGTATGAAACAATTTCTTCTGCTGTTAATGCTGGTTTTAAAGAATTCTTTGCGGTCTTGAAATGGTGGTTGTAAACAACGCTAGCATCTATGTTTTCCCTTAGAGCTACTATTCCAACTTCTTTACATAATCCCTGCAGTTCAGCTCCTGTGAAGAGCTCGGTATCTTCTGCTAGTTTTCTGAGATCAACATCACTCCCTAAGTTCATCCCACGTGTGTGTACTTTAAGTATCTCAAATCGACCCTCCAAATCAGGTGGCGGAACATACAAAATCTATTATTCCATAAAAATATATTAGAGTGAGACAAGTTATTAAAATAGAATGAGGTAAACTCTATTATTCCATCATTGGCTAAGGATTCAAGTTCTCGACAAACTTGTGTTGTAAATTATAAGAACATGAATTAAAAGTATAGTAGTAAATATTCGTACCAGGTCAAATCGTCCAGGACGCATAAGTGCAGCATCAATTGCGTAAGGGCGATTTGTAGCAGCCAAAACAAGGACTCCCTGGAGAGAGGGTAAAAAAAAAAGGAAAAAAATATGGTTACAGGACAGAAAGAAACTAGATTTTATCTACCAATCTCTTATAAAAGAATTCAATGGGTAGACAAAGAGGATACAAGGGTTGGATGAAAAAATGTCCCCTCGAAAGATAAACTTACTTTAGCTTCTTCTAAGCCATCCATCTCAGTAAGCAGAGTGGATAAAAGCCTCTCTCCAACTACAGCACCGCCGCTCGAACTATCACCCCTGCAATTAAGGAAAACTCAAGTACATTACTTATGCACTAAAAAAAAAGTAAAATATCAGATTTCTATTTTGTAGCATTAGAGACGGAAAATTTATTAAAGATAAGTGTCATCAACGCACTTTCTAACTCTCTTTCCAACACATTATTATTCAGAGAAATACATACGGGGTCTCAGTCCCAAATAGTGGGACTCCTGTAAATTTCACTCAATAATAAGGAGAGTTGGAAACAAAAATGTCAGAGTATGTTGCTACAACTCTGACAAAAACACAAAAACACAGTTCAGATTCCATGAAAGATCCTATTCAGTGCGTCGTTCAACATAGAAAAATCGAACAGAATAACATTTTCCATATGTCTAAACAATTGAAAACTAATCATGAAATGTTATCACAATGTGTAAAAGACCCAAAACTACACAATAATTCTTCTGATTATTTTCCATAACACATGCATAGGAAGCTTACTAACCGCTTGCCAGCTACTATATCAGCTTCATCAAAAAATATGATGCTCTTCCCCGCCAGCCGCGCTTTTTGAAATATTTCACGAAGCAAACCTTCTCCATCTCCGACATACATGGAAAATAATTCTGCACAACTGTTTCATCATTTATTACTTCAAAATATTGCCTTAATGTGGAAATCAGTTTCTATAAGAACTGAATCGCAAGAAAGAAAATGTCGTGAAGAAATATATATAAACAGAGATTTGAGCATTATATGATTGTACAACTTGGAATGTGGAACATATTAAAACATAACATCTTATAGAAAACAATAAGAGTGCCACTTTAAATAGGAGGGTCAGGGTGATAATAGTGGAGAAAATGTTGAACTAACGGGTTTCAAAATTAACAGCCAAGAATTTAGTCACATTATTTACCCATGTATGAAAGACGGCATATTTTGCTGAATCTCAATTTCTCAAACCAAGTTTATTGCTTGGCATACAAGATCCTATAGTGCTTTGTGTTTTTTGCCCGCACCCCAAGAGGCATGTATCTCAGAACACGACTTGAGAAGGAAATCAAATTCAGAATACAAACAATTGTGAGGAGGAGGGTTTGTGGAACCTTGAAAATAAAATAGTCTTGGTACATAGGGTTTGCATCTTAATAACATGATTGTCATTTTAAAGAAAGGGAAATGATCTTTTTATCTTCATCATAAACGTCAGTCCTATATATGCCTAGTCCACACTACAATGATCAACCGTACTTAAAAAACTTAAAATATTCAAACCTCAAGGAAAAGAAAGGAACATTAGCAGCATTTGCAGCAGCTTTAGCAAGAGTAGTTTTGGAACATCCTGGAGGTCCATGGAGAAGAATTCCACGGATAGGGGTTATTCCCAATCTTGAAAACGCAGCAGGATGCTTCATAGGCCACTCAATAGCTTGCTCGAGCTTTGTCTGTCCAAGGAAGGATACACTCAGACAATGATATTTTCAGAGTAAAAATCAAATGCAAAATTATCAAAGTACAACCTTCACGTCTTTCAATCCCCCAATATCTTTCCAAGTCACTTTGGGAATTTCCACTGTAATGCCTCTTGTTATGCTTGGTTGAACAAGTGACCTTGCATTCTTCCAATCTTCCATAGTTAAATTGGAATCATTAACATCCTTATTTGCATTTTCAGACCTTTCAATTGCAGATTTGACAGCTTCAAGACACAAGTCCCGCAAATCAGCTCCAACATATCCGTTGCATGATGCAGCAACAGATTCTAAGTCTCGTGAATCCCGAGGGATCTTCCTTGTATACAGCTAAAATAAGTTTAACATAAAAAGAGCATAAATTCATTGTTGTATGGATTGACTTTCTCACTAAAATATCAGTCTTAGGAATTGCATAAACAAATCTGAAAAAGGAAGTAAATCATCCTAACTACATAATGTGTTGGTAGAGACCCATGAATGGTCATTTACACACACGCGCGCGCGCGCACATACAAAACACACCCTTCACATCTCAAGGTTTGTGCTCCTAGCTTCTTACTTGCAGAGGATTTAATATTATCTCGAGACTCGAATCATTCTACAAGATCAAGACAGACGAGACCCAAAAATAGTGTCTCTCACAGTTACCTCTAGAATTTGAAGACGTTCCTCTTCATTAGGTACTGTAACTTCAGTTTCAATATCAAAACGTCCATACCTTCTTAGGGCAGGGTCAATTGCATCTACCCTGTGCATGCATAAACAAAATATAAAAAACCAATCAAAAGTATTCAAAGTTCTTATTATTTTCTCTCCTCCTTTTATCTTAAATCCCACAACTTCAACATTAATTTAATCGGTAACCTGTTAGTTGATGCAACCACAACTACCCCTGGATTAGATGAGGTTGCTTTGTTTGAGTCCATCAAAGTACAAAGTTGGGAAGCAATTCGGACATCTAGCTCTCTTCTGCATGTAGACAGTGTAAAATAGTGGGATCAATAGACCTGCTGCATGCATATATAAATTCTTTCTAAATCTAAAATAACTGACAAGCATAACAAAACAGAAATTTGAGGCTAATAATTTGATAAAACTGGACCAGGAATAGCTAAATAATACTATATTGTTGCTGAAAATCTGTCATTGATATCAAAATGATATCAATAACAGAATAGATAGCAAAATCACAAAGTTGCCAAAGATGATCACATTCACATGTTGGCATATAGCAACATTAAATCACCACCTTACCAGTATAATTTCTAATCAAACGAAAGAAACATAAGACATGACAAAGCTTAGAAAACCAAGAGCAAATCTGCAATCGTGTGAATTAAGTTAAACAACACCTGATACAGTTTTGATTCATAAACTTGACAGGCTATATCCAACTCTAGTCCCAATTAATGTTAATGACCACTTTAGAAACATCACTTACAGAACTTTCATTCATAAAGTTTAAACCTTTATTCGGCACTAATATCCCAAGAATATCAATGACATTCTAATCAATAAGCAGCTTCTTTATCTTAGAGAATATACAAATACATAGTTTTTAACAAATTAGTTGGACTTTTGTCCATACCTCTGGTCATTTCCAAATGTCAACAATAACAACCAAGCATTATCCTACTAAGCGAGGTCGGCTACATGAATCAAACAACGCCATACTGTTCTATCAAAAAACATGTCTTTCTCCAACTCATTTATCTCTAGATCCTTCCTAATAGTTTCTCTTATAGTTTTTCTAGGTCCACCCCTACCTCTAGTGATCCATTTCCAAATCTTCATCGCATTAGTTGAGCAGCCAGGAAAAATATATTGTTATTGATATCACAAATTTATCAATGAAATTGAATCACCACAAAACCTACAAACATTTTATAACGTACTGCATACCCACACACAAGCTACAGTACGTCCCCTCAAATATATGCTAAGAAAATACGGAGGCAATACATAACCGACATAAAACAAATTCAGGAGTAGAAAAAAGATTATAACAAAGTCCATCGCCAATTTATTGTGCATAGACCGGGGAATTCTGTTAACGAGAGTTTTTATCCTATTCTTTTCTCTACTTTTCATTAAATTTAATTGTGATTACAACTGAATTGATCTCAATAAAAAGAAGTACGGGGTAAAAGAAGCAAAAGCTATAAAAAAAAAATAAAAAAAAACCACAAAACTATTATTCAGCATAAAAGTTGTGAATTGTCCCATACATGGAATCTCGACGAGGACAAAGTCCATCTATTTCATCTATAAAGATAACCGATGGCTTGCCCAAGGCTGTATGAGATGATGCCGCTGAAAAAGCCTCACGGAGATTTCTCTCACTTTCGCCAGCAAGTGCGCTATTAACAGTGTTTGGACTGCAAAACAAACAGACTAATAACAACTAGTAATTGATTCAAGTCGTAGATTTTTGAAACACAAGATCCACAAAATTATATATTCAAAATACACGCACCTGATAATTGTCAAATTTGCTCCACATTCCTCAACAATTGCCCGTACCAAACTGGTCTGCAATCACATTCACATAAAAGATAGATGAGTACAATTAATTTTAAATTAATAAGCAAAATGTTAGTTTGGTTCATAGCCTAATCACATTTCTTAGGAATAAGCATCTCACATAATTATCTTATGTATATTAAGTTACTTGTTGTCATTGAAAGATATACTTGCAGTTTGCAATCAAAACCATTGTTGCACGTCCAGACCGGCTAACTTCCCACTAAATTCATATAGATTACTATATGCAAATCAAAGAGGACAAACCATCTCATGTCTCAACACTCAAACCAAAACCCAATGTCCAAAGTACCGTACCAAATGGTATATTTATGGCTGTTAAACTATACTAGCATCTACTTGGTGTATGCAAACACGTCAATGATCCTGGCATCACAAAATTATCCCATCTTCCTACCTCTAAGCTTTACACACACCATCGCATTCAACATAGATTAAAGTACCTATATTTGAACTAATTGCTGGGGAGTCCTAGGGAGCAACAATAGGCTAATGATCTAGGGCCAACAAAAGATCCCGACACCACATCTCCACCAAAACTGTAAGACATTGGAAATATGGGTCGTCTCTCTTATGTATCCAAGATTTAACCCATTGATACGGGGTAACGACTCATACTTGAACCCGACACTATTAGAAGCCAAATTTTCAAATTCTAAATCCCCCTATTTGATAACCAAACAATGAAATTAACTAAGGGCCGATTTGGATTGAATTATTTGAGCTTATCTACTCTAAACCCCCCTATTTGATAGCCAAACAATGAAATTAACTAAGGGCCCGTTTGAATTGGATTATTTGAGCTTATCTACTAGGGTAAGTTTTGTCAGTTTGGAAGAACTGATGAAAGCAACTTTTGATAATTTTCACAATCTTTTTTCGGCTTATTTTTTATAAGTTCCACAATATAGCTTATGAAAACAACTTATACCCATATACAGAAACAATTAATTTAATTTCATCTTTTCTTATGGAAATAACTTATTAAGCTTATACATTGACGCTTATCATGATAAGCTGCAAATAAGTTGTTTATCCAATCAGGGCCTAAGTATCAGTAGTGAAATAAAACACAGCAATGCAACTAAAAATAAATGGGTCAATTATAATTTAAAAATACCTTTCCAGTGCCAGGTGGACCATAGAGCAACAACCCTCTTGGAAACTGAAACCAAAACCCAAAAAACAAAGTAAGAAGGAATGAAAGAAGAATAATCCAAAATGAATGAAAAGTAAAGAGTTTGAAAAAACAGAACTTTAAGGCCAAGGTGTTTAGCTTCAGAAGTGAAGAGACGAGGGTAAGTGATGAGTTCTCTGAGGATTTGAATAGCTTTGGCGTTGCCACCGATGACATCCTCAACTTTCTGGTGACCGTTGCTGCTGCTGGTGCAGCTTTCAGTCTCTCCGCACATTGTAGCAGAGAAGATGCACGGAGAGATATAACAAAACAAATGAAGCAAATAAAAGCGGCGCTGGTTACTTATAGTTTGGATGAATGAATGTAAAAATTGACTGCCAAGGTAGGTTTTGTATAAGTTACTAGTTTCAAATAGGTTAAATTACATAGGGTTGCTTTGAGTGGGAAGATTGATTTTAAGTTATTTTGGTTTTAAGTTCGTTTTCAATTTAGTCATTCTGTTAATCAAAACGATGATGTGTCAGAACGACTAAATTGAAAATGTTTACAAATGTAAAGGATTTATGTGTGCCTAAAATAACTTAAAGGATTAATTTGTTGCAAACCTCAAACTTAAATGATTTATGTGTGACAAAAATAACTTAAATGATCAATCTATTACAAACCTCAAACTTAAAGCACCCATGGTGTAATTTAACCTTTCAAATAATTCAATCTAAATTGGTATGGACATTAGTAATGACTTGAACTTGGATTCCTAGCTTGTTTATTTTTAAGGTGAACTTTAAGCTATTTCTCCCACGGTAAATAATAATAAATTCATCTAGTAATTTGAAAAGAGATTTATATTTAGGGATAAACTTTTAATCAAATAAGCGTTTATATATAGTAACTGAGGGGGTAATAGTTAATAAAAAATGTCAAATATATCTCAGGATCTTTATGTCCTAAAATATTTACAATGTTACCAATTTTTCATCCAACTTCGTTATAAAGTGCTTACCTTATTATTATTTAACACTGATGTGACAGATCAAGATGTTTATGATACCAAATATGATTAATTGCACACATTTTCTCATTTTTGTTTCCGAATTCAATCCTGATTTTGAAGATAAATGTTTCATGAACTACGTTACAAATCAAGTAATCAGAATATTTTGTTTCAAATTAAACCTGAATAATACACATGTGAACATTAATTTTGAGAGCAGTGAATTTAGACCCACTAAGTTAACATTAAACGTCTACATAAATATTTTTTAACTAAGTTGGATGAAAAATGGTAACGATGAAAATATGTTATGATTTAAAGGACAAATTTACTGCAAAAGGAACTTAAAAACTAATTTGTTAAATAATCTGACTTAAAGGTTTGTGGAAAGCATTTAACCTGACAAAAATACGAGCACGTTGATGCTAGTAGGGGTGTAATAATTTAGTTTGAATCAGTTTTCAATCAAAAATGTATGAATCAATGAAAGCTTTGTCGTTTGGTTTGATTCGGTATTTACTATTTTTTTTAAAATGAAACTGAACCAAACTAATCAGTTTGATTCAAGTGGGTTTGGTTCATTTGATTATTCAAAAATGATTTAAAAAATCCAAAATTCCAAAATATACAATATTGCCCTGGTCTCTATTTATAAGAAAAAGTTCAATTTTAATTTCATTTAGCAAATGATGTATCTGATCTATATAAAAAATTTGATAGATCATTTGTTGAATGAATCTAAAAAACGAACATTCTCTTAAGAGATCGAAGGAAGTACACACATAAGTCAACGATAGCTACAAGACTTGAAATGAATAAAGCTAGAACACCTACTAGACAACTATTCCCTTCGTCCTTAATTATAAGCATCCTTTCAAAAAAAATCTTGTCCCTAAATATAAGCCTCTATATAAATTACTAGGTACATTTTAATTACATATATCAATAATTACTTATTCAGAATAGAAGACAAGTTGACAATAAGTTGCGTCGCTAGACCTTTTTGGATAACAAAACCTCTATACAAATTACTAGGTACTTTTATTTTATTTTTTTCAAACATAACCCTAATTAATACTACTACTAACTTACTCTCTCTGTCCCTATATCTAAGCACATTTTTATTAGAGGCAAATGATGCTTACATATAGGGACGAATGGAGTATCTTGGAGTATGAAAAGTCAAATTAAATACACAAATAAACAAAGAGCATTTTAGTATCATTCACACATAAAATAGACACATTAATTACACTTTCAACTCTCTCTAAAAAAATATCTCTACCTTCTCTCTAACTTTCTTTCCTCACCGTTAACTTTTTCCCTTCCGATCCAAAAGCCTTCTTTCACCATGTAAATCTAGATGACGGTGGTGTGATGAGTTTCTGCTATCATATAGATTCTCCACATCATCGATGCAGCTAAGAAAGCTTTCGTCGTTCTTTGTCGAAGGCTTTGTCAGTTGCGTTTTGTACCCGTAAAAGGGAATGGTTGTTCAGATCTATTTGTTATAAGTTGTTATGAGCACCATGGGTGTCGTTTTCGAATTCAACATGTTCTGCACTGGTGGTGGTCCTGTCTATCGGTGGTGTTTTGGTTCTGAAAACCGTCATCGGCGCAGCCGCGGTGGTGTGAGGAGGCCAAGGTTTTGGCGATGACCGTGGTGGTGTGGTGATGGAGAGGTGGTGATGGTGGTTGTCGTGGTGGTGATGCGGTGATGTGAGGAGGTCACAGTTTTGCGCGGTATGTTACGAGCTTGGTGGGGTGGCAGTTTAGGTTGTGTGGTGGTGGTGATACGGTGTGAGGAGGACACAGGTTTTGGTATCCGAGAAGTGTTCGTCGTTTTCGCTCCACCATTGGTTCTCTTTTACTCCAGCGACGGACGCCTTCTCTTTGTCACTGACGGTCACCTTTTTACGATCTGGGTTGTGTTTTCGCTTCAAACCAGCGTCGTTGCCTGTGTTTTGTTGTTGTATTTCGTCTTCTCTAGATCTATGTTTTGTGTTGCTGCCTGTTTCTTGGTGAGGATGTTTGGTGGCGTAGTGATGCAGTGGTGGTGGTGGTGAAACGTGGTGGTGGGGATGCCGTGGTGGCGGTGTTGTGTGGTGGTGGGGGTGTTGATGTGTGGTAGTGGTGGTTGGTGTTGCTTAGGTGAGAAGGTGGGTGGTTGTTGTAGGTGATTTCTATTGGAGGTCGCCTCTGTTATTCTGGTCCGTACTCGTCGTTAGCTTTTTTTTTAGTTTTGGGTTATTAAGGTGTTTAGGGTGTTTTGAGGGTGTGTTTCCTTCAAGCTGAGTTTTTTCCCTTTTTTGATCGATGTTTGCTCCACCGCAAAACATGTCGGCTGTCTTACTTACTGCGTGCTGGATTCTTTTGCTTCGAGATCGGGAGTTGGTGACTAGAGGCATTATTGTTTGGTTGGCTATGGTGTTTCCCTGGTGGACCGGGGGTAAGGGGTACCCTTCTGAGTTGGTTCTGAAGTCTGGTGGGCCAATCGCTTTTGATTCGAGATCGGGAGTAAGTTCTTTGGATGAAGTTTGGTTTTGGGTTTTTTTGGCGTTCTTTCGGTGGACTGGAGGTTGCGTGGTGGTGGATGCTGAATGATCTTTAGAAAAGCAGTTCGTTCTTTGGATGTGGCTCGATGTTGATGATGAGGACTGGTTTCTCTTTTTCAAGGGTGTTCTTTTGAGGTGAGTGATAAGTGCTCAAAAGTAACATATTTTATGTGTTAATATAGGCATTTTAGTGACTTGTTCTGCAAGTTATCTAAGGAAAAGCTACCAAATTGTGTTCTTTTACCATTTATGCTTTACATGCCTGATCTTCTCCCTTTTATGCAGAAAATGACAAGCAAGGAACAAGAAAGAAGCTCATGAACCAAAGTCAGTACGCTTAAGTGTCCTCAATACGCTTAAGTGTACATAATGTCGAGAGCAACTTCATGCACACCATTGGTACACTGTCAGCACGCTTCCCAGATTCAGAGAGCACGGTTAAGCGTCCTCTCGTACGCTTAAGCGTGCTAGTTCCAGTAGCCAACCTTCATGTACGCTAACTGCACGCTTCACGCACGCTCAAGTGAACTTCATCAGGATGCAAGTGGATAAGGCACACGTGGTTGTTCCTAATTGGCCAACAGAAGATTTCCAAGAGGCACGCTTAAGCATCCTGTGTACGCTTAAGCGTGCAGGCACGAATTCTGCCCAACTTAAATAGTTTTTCTTCTCTTTCTCAATAACTTATCATTTTTGTAATACATTTTCTAGTTTTTAGAGAGAGAATAGGGCATTTTCTAGAGAGAAACACAAAACAAGGTAGTTAGGAGTAGATTCAACCCAAGATTTGTTGAGACATCATGGATCTAGGCATTGAATCTTCATATTTTCTTCATCCTTTGCAAAGCTATCATAGACATATGTAGCTACATCTTC
>Ga0315914_1003474_pt1 | contig 23916 bp, 16 predicted proteins | sample MpolenodulesMG_FD_203920 | JGI IMG/M metagenome (GOLD analysis project Ga0315914, IMG submission 203920) | Medicago polymorpha root nodule microbial communities from Los Angeles, California, United States - elongated nodules | ecosystem: Host-associated > Plants > Roots > Nodule | place: USA... | reverse complement strand
AATATTATCTTATATTTTATTATTCTCTCTAACGTTTATAATTCAAACTCATAAATTGCTTCAATGTCAATTTTTTGTGTTAAAAAACTATTTATATTTTACATATTATAATAATTGGATAAACAATGAGATTTTTCATGTTTTAATAGTTAACTTTTTCTTGACTGTTTTTTTTAAAACTGTTTATATTTTACATATTATAATAATTGGATAAACATTCGGATTTGTCATGTTTTAATAATTGACTTTTTCTTGACCGATTTTTTTTTGAATCTTTCTTTCATTATGTTAATTTAATATAATTCCTTGTTTGTTTTTGAAAAATTTGACTTTAACAAAATATTTAATTGGTGTATGTTTTGTCCTTTTGGTAAGTCATAAATGGCAGTAAGTGAAATTTAAGTTTTAAAATTGTAAGAGTTATTTTCATATTCATATCTTTGTGATTCAACTTGCCACATGTCACTTTCTTAGGTATTTCATTTTGTTATGCCATGTGGATTGTGTAATTTCACCATTCTAAAATGTATGTATAGGAGATTAATTGAGTCAAGATCCTCTCCATTTTCTCCATTTAGAGAGATAAAAAGTTAAAAATAATTAATGATGGTGTGACTCATTCAATGATTGGACCCACCATCTATTTTTTGTGTCTATCTCTCTCCAAATTGCATCTTTCATTTATTTTTATAAATGGAGAGGATCTTAACCCCAATTAATTAATGTATAGAGGTCGACAATTAACTACTTAACCGTATTTCATTTTACGTGTTCAACAATTTGATTTGTCCTGGATTGAGTTAGTTCGAGAAGCATCTTATCTTAAAAAAATAATAATTAATTTTCATTAACTCCGTGGACTCCCCGTCAAACCACTCACAACAGTTAACTATACTTATTTGAGTAACTTTTTGGATTTGGATTGACTGAGTAATCTTAATTTGCTTTATTTATAGGGCTAGCCAACCGTCTTCCATTAAACCCCCGTCAAACCACTTGCATATGTACAACCAATTAATTAATGTATAGAGGTCGACAATTAACTACTTAACTGTATTTCGTTAACTGCATTTTATTTTACGTGTTCAACAATTTGATTTGTCGTTGATTGAGTTAGTTGGGGAAGCATCTTATCTTAAAAAAAAAAAATTCCATTAACTCTATGGACCCCACGTCAAACCACTCACAATAGTTAACTATACTCATTTGAGTAACATTTTGGATTTTGATTGACTGAGTAATCTTAATTTGTTTTATTTATAGAGCTAGCCAACCATCTTCCATTGACCCCTCTCAGAACACTTATTACTTTAGAATTGAGTGGCCAATTGTTATGGTTTTGAAGATCTTCCTATGTGTCAAGTATAGAACATGGATGAAGGAATAATGGTGGTCACAAAATCAACAACGGTGGGAGTAGAACCTCCAACGGTGGGAGCAGTAGTGAGATCTTTAATGTGGTGACAAAGACCATGAAAACAAATCACCGGAAATTTAGCTGGAAATTCAGGTCATGGAATAGATCTTCCAGCATTGCACACGGTCGCCATGAAAGCAAGAACGAGAACACAGTTGATGGATGACTAATCCTAATTTGATTTAAATTAATAGAGGTTGTCAGCCAACCATATTCCATTAACGTATATCTACAATCAACTATCATATTTATTTCGTTTTACGTGTAAGATTTGGTTTTTCGTGATTGAGTTAAGAATTTTTCTAATTACACCTCATGTATTTCTGATTACATCTTAAAATGACAAAATTATTCATAGATAAAATTTAATTTAATTTTAAATTCAGTTTAAGTAGGTCATGTAAACTTAGTTTAATTAGGTCATGTAAACTGAGTTTAAGTGTTCATACTAAAAGTTAAATTTTGCTTTAACCTCTTCAACCTTGTTTAATGATTGTACGTAATTTTATTTTAAGTATGTACATGTAAACTCAATTTAAATAGGTTATGCAAACTAAGTTTACATGTACCTACTTAAACTGAATTTAAGTTAACCTCAACAATGTTAATTAACGTTGTTCGTGCTCATCATTAAATAACCGTGTTGTAGAGTGCATAACATATCAATGTTGAACAACAAGAAAAAAATAGAAACTCTAGCATCATTGAAAAAGAAGAAAATCAATTACTTATATGCAATAGAGTATGGATGAAAGATGTTTTGATTCACTATTTAATCTTCTATAAAGATTGATTGAACATCCATGATTGTTTGTGGGTGAAATGAGATGAAATTTTAGAGTGACAATGAATGAAATCAAGGTTTTAAATTTTTTTATATAAAAGGGCAATTTTTGTATTATTATAAAATTTTAAGTAAATTTAGGTGTAACGAGAAATACATAAGGTGTAAATTTTGTGATTAATAGTAATACCAGGATAGTGCCGTATACATCAATCACAAAATTGGCTGCACTACACCATAAAGTTTTTGACTTTCCTTCCTTCAATAATGGACTTCATTAAATCTCTTTATATTTAATGGAAAATGCTAACTATTCACCTGGGACACTAGTTAAAAATTATAAAAGGAAGTATATTTTTTTGAAAATTATGTATTTTTTTGAAGTAATGTATTTTATTTTTGATGCCCCCTTCCATATGTCATTGATGTCCCATTCTTATCTTTCTCATCAGATGTCATATGTTTAAGAATGAGGTGACTGAGATTAAGAAGTAGTTTGTTGAGGAGGTGATAATGATGCATATATCAACATCAATGACATTGTTAAAACTTCCACACATTGAAATTTAGTAATGAAGACAAATGTTAAGGATGATTTTTGACATTTTTTTGAGATTATATGATTTAAAACTTTGATTCTTATTTCTAGGATTATCTCTGTCAACACTAAGTTTCTGAAACCAAGATTTTTCCTAGAACTTGAGTGATAAGTTGATATGATGATAGAGGTAAACATGATTTTCTCCTTGTTGATTAGTGCATTGCCATTGAAAACTCTCACTGAGGTAGGATAATCTCTGTCAACACTAACTTTTTGAAACTAATATTTTTCCTAGAATCTGAGTGGTAAGATGATTTGATGATAAAAGTGAACATGATTTTTTCTTTGTTGATTAGTGCATTGCCATTGAAAACTCTTACTAAGGTAGGGTATAATAATCCTTCTCTTATATGTTCCATATCAGATTGAAGTAAAGACATATATATATATATTTCATGAGATTTTTTTTTAGGGAAAGGGAAACTAAATGCATACTCATTTGCGTGGCAAAACCATCAATTTTTGTTTTTGTCAAATAATTAAATGATTAAAAATTCACTTGATTTGAACCTAACTTTTAAAATAATATATAATTTGGACAACCATAAATTTGTTAAAATGCTAACATCTATTCAATCATATGGTTAAAAAACTCAAATAAATATCAAGTTGAAAAATTTAGTGAGGGAAGAGTTAATTTTTAATAACTGGATTTGTTTAATTAGCCAATTATGTAACTAGATTAGGTTAAAGATTAATAGTTAGATAGAAAGATTAACAGTAACTACGTTGTTCTGACTAGACAGTCGAGGTTGAAGAAGGAGGCGATAGAGAGAGGGAAACATCAAAGAAAAAAGAAAAAGAACGAAATCGAAGAGAATGAGATTATTATTTTAGGGTTTTTGATTTTGAATCAATTTTTTGGCGAAAATGTCTCTAACAAGCGTGAAAATGTCCGAAGAAGTTTGGTTAACATGCGCAACTCATGCATTCTCCACTGAAACTGAAGAGATTATGGGTCTTCTTCTTGGCGATATCCAGGTATACTATAATCCCCAAATTCTTCTTGATTTTTTTTTCTTCAAATTTTTGATTTTGATTTTGATTTTTCCCCAATTTGTGTTTCACAATGTTGAATTTTTGATTTTTCAGCATTCGAAGAATGGGAGTGTGACTGCATTGATATGGGGTGCATCTCCTCAAACAAGGTCTGATCGACGAAAAGATCGTGTTGAAACTAATCCTGAACAGTTGGCTGCTGCTTCAGCTCTTGCTGATATATCCTTTTTCTTGTTGTGTGTTATTGCATTTAAGTTAGATCTTAAAAAACTCATTTTTAATTTAATACTGTTTATTTTGACCTCACATATCACCTATGAAGCAGAGACACGGGCACGACATTGGCATGTTGACACAAGTAGTAATTTGAGAAAATGACATAATTGAATGTAATCACACCTGCGGTGTTAGACACGTGTTGGACACCGCACATATTTCAATTAGAAATGTCATGCTGCAGAGCATATCACTTAGGCCCTGTTTGGATAAACAACTTAATTTGCAATTTATAGATGATTATTACAAAAGATAAAATATAGTCTTAATTTGCAATTTGTAGATAATAAGCTATTTTCATAAGCTATCTTTGAGAGTTTATGAAAATAAGCTGAAAACAACTTATGAACATTTCATAAACGTTCTCACAACTGCTTAAGCCGGTAGGTAAACTCAAATAAGCCAATCCAAACAGGCCCATGTGTTTAATGCATTGGTTTAGCTTGACAATACTGTCCAATTTTGATAATTTGTTGTTCTTAGTGATTTAAGGACTGCAATTGTTGCTTTGATTGTGTCTTTAACTTCATAGCACAGAATGACTGTTACAACTGGAAGAACAACGAGGGTGATAGGCTGGTACCATTCACATCCTCATATTACTGTCCTGCCTTCACATGTCGGTATGTACTTTCGGGTAGCCCGTCCCCCATTGTTTCGATATTGTCTTCTGCTTATCACTGAATGTATTATTGTTTTAGTTGTTTGTGCTTGGATTGGAGAACTGAATCCTAATGTGTTGCATTTATGAAATTGAAGATGTTACATAGTATTTTTTTTCTCAGAGAGAATATTGTTAGCATAGATTTGAGAAAGGAGTGCGCTCCTAACATCCTTTATGTTATACAGTTCCTAGATGTTGAAGTCAACAGTATTTTTGTGTATGGTGATATTCTAAATTTTGAACTTTGAGTTGTGTTCCAACTTCAACATCAATTGAAGGTTAGTGTGTGTTGAGCATATGAATCAAATATGTTGCTGGAGAGGATCAATGATAGATACTAGATCAAAATGTAGAAGAAAATAGTGTTTATCGATAGCAAATTCCATTACATTCAATGTATTCAAGCATTCAGGTTATCTCCCACTCTAAAACCCTATCCAAAACCAAAGTAAATCTGTCGAGCACGTCCTACCTCATACTCTCTAACTAACTCACAGACAAAGGGGGTTTCCTATCATTTGGCTGATGCAAATGTTATTTTCCATGAGAAATTATACGAAGACTGCACATTTTTCTCTATTGCCTGTATTGTTTCATTGAAACAGACAAAATATCGATGTCTGTTACTGATAGTATGATGCTTAATAGTTACATGCAGTTACTTATTCACATGCACCTCAGACACTTCTCATCAAATCACCGAATAATACCCTGCGTTCTACTGTAACCTTTCTGAATAGTTCAACTTGAGCACATGCCGTACATGGCATGTACAACTATCATTTTCCTATATCTGCTATTTATACTTCACTTTTGGTATTTAAGGTAGGATATAACATTTACTGATGTAAGACATAGAAAATGTATGGGTTTACAATAGCATATAAGTTTTGATCGTGTTTTAACAATAAATTAGCTAGAGAGTTCTATGAATTAGGTTGAAAGGCTTTTTATCAGGCTTTAGATTTAATTTAACAGTACTCACTATTCATATACGTATTCTAAACTTCTAATGGCATCTCCTCTTCCTCAAAAGTTTGTGATCTGTTTGCATACATTTAACAGCATGCTTGTTATCACGTTGGATAGGAGTGCAACAAAGAATTTTTTTAAATGACTTGTCTTTTTTCCTTTTTGGTTTTATCCAAAGCAACAGTATAATCATTAATCAGCATCTTTACTATTTTGTAGATGTGCGGACTCAGGCAATGTATCAACTTCTTGATTCTGGGTTTATTGGGTTGATTTTTTCTTGTTACAACGAAGATGCAAACAAGGTTGGTCTGAAACACATGATAATTGTTAGATGTCTTGCAGTATTTATTCTCATCAAGTTTAATAACAAATAGCTTTGAACTGTATTCAGATAGGAAAAATTCAAGTAATTGCTTTCCAGTCATCTGATGGAAAGCAGAATAGCATGTCAAGACCCATACCTCTGTCTCCTGTAAATAAAAGCTCCATTATTCATATAGATTCATCACCAAGTTCCTCAGAGAATTTAACAACAAGATCTGGTTACTTCAAGGGAGATAGCCCAGAGCAGGACACTGGTGATTCGAGAAGTGCTGGTGCTAGTAAGGTATACTTTATCTTATATGAAATAAGATTTAACACCCCGTGTGTTGAATTTTGTGGTTGAAGAATAGACAACAGTTTGAAAAATGTAGATTACATTTGAATGCAGAACATGGTGGGACTTGAATGTTTATTTCCAATCTATATTTTTGTGAGGGAAGTTCTTAAAGATCAGGGAAATGCGTTCAGTCCCTAAAGGATGTCCCACCAGTATAATCATAATTGCATTTTTCTGTCTAGGAGAAAGATAATTCGTTTTATGTGTGTTTGTTTTTAATTTATGTAATTAAAATTTAAATTGTAATTTTTCCTAGGGTGGGGGGAGATCTTCAGAATTGGGGAATTTCTTCGCTAATGCCGATGCCAACTATCTAGGGAGCGTAAAAGATGGAGAAAACTATCATCTCAACAATTCAGACATCATCGCAGTTGATGATCCCATGGATATGTCAGAAAGTATGCAGGAAGCTATGCACCGCTCAAATTTGGACATGAGGTATGGAATATAGATGAGCATGTATTTGAACACTTTGTTGTTTATCAACCGACAATTTAGGCGTGTTTTTTGGATTTGGATTCATCTTGTCCCCTTGCACAAAAGGGAGCACAGTGGCTGTTGTTTTTAGTATATAAAGCTCAACCCAGGTGACCTGGTGATAAAGGTCTGGGATAGCTGCAATATACTTGCCATTAGAGACTGAAATTAGGAAGATTAAGGGGAGGGCCCTGATATCCATTTTATTGTAAACAGTAATGTCATATGTATGAACATAATCTTTAACGTGTCTTAAAAATGCTTCCCTAGAATGCTCCTCAGTATGATTCTGCTGCCTTTGCTTATGAAGCTTTCCTTGGCACAGTTCCATTGTTCCACCAAGTATATATGAAATACCCATGATAACATAGTGCACTATAAGTTTTGCATTAGAAATATAATCATGCAGGGGAAGGTATTGTGTGGATGTTTCTTGACTTACTTCTTAGTTAAACTTTGAATTATAAATGGAAGTGATTACTGTAGAGAACTTTAATATAAAAATGAGAACTGCAATTTTTTATATTCACTGTATTATGATTGTTCACAGGTATACCATGTCTAACCTTTTATGAGGTTGACAAGATAGTTTCTCCATCTTGGGTTTTAAAATAACACATATTTGGTGGCAGTGGTGCAGAGTATGTTAGAAAGGAAATTCCCCTTCATGTGTTGCCGTCCTTGTCTTTTATCAACCTTGATTCGCCTCTATCATCATACACGGATCTGCAACATGTACTATTTGAAGAGGAACGGACGGCGTATAATCAAGCCATCTTACAAAATACAAGGTGGTACTTGATTAACTATATACACTTATTCTTCGTACATATATGAAATTTTATGGAAACACTATTTGGGATGAGATCGAAGCATTGAACTTATTGAAGTGTTTCTAATTTCCTATGCCATTTGTTTGTACTTGGTAGGGATGGGAAAGTGCATCCACTCACTTTCATACACCACACTTCGACTTATCAGGCTTCCTTGTGCAAGTTGATTGAGTATTGGTAAGAGCATGATCAAGATGCCCGTTTATTTATTAGTCCTATTTTTTTTGGTTTGTTCTTTTTCAATAAAGAATTATTACTTTGTGGTACAGTTTAAGTCCTGCAATCAACGCACTTCAAGATCGACTAAGAGAGAATGAAATTCGGGTATGTATCAACATTTTTAAGTTGCATCATAATTTATTTTTCTTGACTATATTGTCAGTATCTTAAGAGGTTGGATATATATTTCAATTTCTTTATTGCCTGATCCTCTGAAATTTTATTTCCAATTTTCTTACTTTTATTTACAGAAGGTCCTAGTTAAGATTCAGAACTAATTTGGCTACCCTCTTCTTTCATGTCTTATGTAGCGCTTTAGATGTAGTTGCTTACTTAACGTGCTCACAAGTTATTTTGATGACCCAACAAATTTGAGATTTCTGTCTTTCAATGCTCTTCAACATTTGTTCAACCATCTTCACTGTCTATTGCACTTATGTTTTTGAATTACAGTTAGCAGTTCTGAGTGAAGAAGCCAAGTGTCTGGAGGCGGAGGCATCTACTTCCAGAGGGAGTGAAGCAAGTTTAGGATCTCCCCGTCAAGTTGCTTCTCCCCGTCAAGTTGCATCTCCTATACAACGAGGAAGTTCATCTCCTCGTCAAAGAAACTCGCAGAGTTCAAGTGAATCTCTTGGTTCAAAGAGTGTAGCTAGTCCTGGTAGCCGGAGCAGAAAAGGATAACAATGTTGAATTCGTGTCGGATGTAGTGCTTCAAGCAACATGACTTGATGATTAGTGATGATTTTGCTGAACGATACATAGAATGTACATGATAGTGGCGGTATTACGCCTCCGCAAAATTTGCTAGTTTGAAAATGATGCTCAGTAAAATATTTTGGTTGTTAGAGTCGATTTCATGTGTACAATTGTCTCGGTGACTTGGCCATTTTATTCTTGGAAGAACAAATTGAAGTTATCAATGACATTCATGGTTGGTTTAAAGGTGTGTTGAAATTAAATCAGGACTATACGGGAGTTTAACAAATCAAATTGACATGATTAATTCGATAATCTAAAACAATCCTGGTTGAATAATTAGTTTACTTTACTTCCCTCGAAAACAATTCAACGAATTAAATGATTAGAAGAGAACTTTGAAAAAAGAAAAAAAAAGTCAACTACTTGTAAACTTACCGTCAGGGTAACAATTTTTACACAAGTCTTCAATCACATTTTCTTTGCATACCAAATTAATCTCATAAGCGTAGGTACAAATTTGGTTCGACCCAATTATTCTTCTATTACTTCTTTATTTACTTAGACAATCATCACCAATTAAGAATGCTTAACCTCAAATACGCAGAAATTAAAATAAACAAAGCATGCGATTAGAAATGAAAGAGGAGGATGGTGGGACCAAAGCAATCCAAGTCCCCAACTTAACTACCAGTTGTAAAATAACCGTCAACATTCTTCCTTCTCTCTTTCTCTCTCTTCTCAAACTAACAAACTTTCTTTCTTCTTCACTTCATAATCTCTCTTCCAATCCAATGGCTTCATCTCACTGTACTTCCTTCTTCTCCTTCTCCTTCTTTTGTTTACAATTCCTACTATTTTTTAACCTCAAAACAATATCAATGTTATTTTTTATTATTTTTTAATTTTAAATTTGTTTGAATTGTTCTGAATTTACTGTTTTGCATGTACTTTCTTCACTACCAGAGACTGTATGTATAATGTCACGCCAAAAACTTCTGTTATCAGATTAAGTTTTCTGTTATCTAAATTACTACTGTATTAGTTTGTTGGTTTAGTGATGATAAATTTGTTTTATATTATTAATTTTGGATAACTGGATTAGCAAAGAGTGATTATAAACTTTGAAGCACATACATAATAGTTTGAGAAAATGACATAATTCAACGTAATCATGTGTCTATGTCGTGTCGGTGTCACCCATGTCGGTCACCAGACACGCTATCAATCAGAAGTGTTGATGCTATAAATATTATAAATAAAGTAGATTCTCACAAAAAGGGTAAAGAGCAATCTGGTGGATTAAAGCTCCGCATACGCAGGGTCTAGAAATGGGTTCCACCATTTTGGTGTATCGTACGCAGCCTTATCCTGTTTTATTTAAACAAGAGGCTATATTTATGATTGAACTCGTGACCTTTCAGTCACATGAAAAGAAATTCAAATGATTTGTCGAGCACATAGTAATCTCCAAACACAAACCCTAGGGATCTTTAAGGAGGTGTTTGGAGACTGCATAATTAAGGGTTTATCGTGTAAATGCTTATGTATATGTTGTTTTACAACCAAACAAAACGAGGGACAGGTTTGCATATGCACTGCAGGCTAGTTTATATAAGCTTGGGAGCTTATTTGAAAATAAAGTGAAAAAAATTTAGGAACACATCATGAGCTATTCCAAGCACTTAGACAAGTGTTTATTTCATTACATAATGGGTTCAGCTTCAGCAGCATAATGAGTTGCAACCTTTGTAACATTTATAGGCAACTCTTTCTTTTTTATATCGTTGAGAGTCATTATGTTGTCTTAACTTATTGGTATTGTTCATGCAAATGGTGAAAGTCTGCAGTTTGTTCTTAGACCTTTGAATGGTTTTTATTGTTTCGACCCCAAAAATGATGGTTATTTGTGTCATTAAACGTATCACAGGTAGCTTAGGGACACAAAATGTCAAAGTATTGAACTTGCACTTTGGTCAAAAAGTTGAGCTTTCGCAACATTTTGGTACTAGAAGTTGGATCAGTAGGAAGTCACTGAAGTACACTAGATTGGTTGCGTCAAAACAGTCAGTTAGATCTTTAACCCCATCTAATGACCAATCAGCAGAGATCCAATGTAAGTTCTTTATTCTGACATTCACAATTTATTTTGTTGTATAAGCTATACAAATGCCATTGTTCTATTACTCAATTTCTTTAAGCCTATTGAAAAATTCCTACCATCCAAGATTTCACGTGCATTATTTTTGTCCTACTTCGGACGGAAATGATGTGTTTTAGGCTTTAGCAAACATGTTGATGTCATACTGTGTGTGCATTATAGTGTATATTGTACACACTCAGGCGCCAGAAGTACATCCTACATTATAGATCATATTATATGAGTACATATTTGGGGCCGTCAATAATACTAACATAGCATGCCAATTCTCAATCCCTGGCCTTGCACCCCTCTTGCTAGCTAATGTAATGGGCACAACCCTTCTAAGGACCTAGCCTTGTTTGTTGCCTGTTTTGTTTCTTCCCCCTCGTACCAAAATGAAAATATGGTAATTGTTTAGGCATTTGGCTCACTATTATACTTGAAATTTGATTAGTAATATAAAATACATTGTTTTTCTTCTTTGACGCAAGAACATTGGTTTAAAGAACTGTGAATTTGACTTTGTTTAAAATAATGATCTCTAGGTAAAAAGAATAGACTTAACATTCATTTTGGTACCCTGAAGAAAGTTAATATCAATTTAATCCCTCAATCACAGAAAGTGGCACCAATTAGGCCTTCTAAAAATGTCACAACAATTTAGTTCCTCAATCATCGAAAGTTGATATCAGAGTTTATCCCTCCATTGTAGAAAATTACATGAATTTAGCCCCACTTGTGATTCGTAAACAGAAGAACTGTTTTGAAGTCATTTTTCATGATTGAGGGACTAAACCTGCACTTTCTTTGAAGGAAAAAAATGATGTCACCTATATCTTTGGAGGACAATAATAGGTTAGTCTAAAAAATAATAATTGACAGGAGTGTAATTTACATTACTAATCTTTGCAAGAAAGTAACGGTTTTGAAGTTCATTCAATTTATATGTATAATTAGACGCTAATTGTTTTCTGAGCTGAGATCGTCTCCATTATTTATTAAGCTTATGTTAGGAACTCAGGTAAGATTTTTCGCCCCTGAATTTTTATTGATCACAAGTAAAAATTAACGAAGGAGCACTGTCTTCTTTCACACTGGAAATTCCAGTTTAGCTAAGTAATTTTCAAAAGTCAAATCCTAATCTGTTCCCATGCTTCTATTCATAAAAGGTTGGAAACTACGATGCAAGTTAACAGAATAAAACTAACTAAACAGAGATAACAACCTGCAAAATGATCTAACAGTAAAAACCTAAATACACAAATATCGTTTAAAAGACCTAAATACACATTAATCTCTATTTAGATTTTTTCTCCTCTTCCTATAAGAAACCATTACAGCCTTCTCTCTAGGAAGAGATTCATTGAAAATCAGTAAGTGTTTGCTGGTGCACCCCCGACCTCGATAACAACCTCGATCTCGACAATTGGTTCATCTTCGGCTTCTGCAACTACAAACAAATCTTTGGTTTTTTGTTTCCATGATTGTCTCCTCTGACCAGTTTAATTTTAAATTTGTTTCTTGCCTTGTTGACACCAAACCCTTGGACTAGTCTCATCATCCAACTTTCTCACCCAAGAACAAAGATTCTTGGCGGCTGTTTCCTTCATAAATGTGTTCTTGTGGCTGTGACAAGATCCTTTTTAGAGAAGGTTGTGCCTCCAACTTGTTTGACTCACCCAAAACTTGTAGGTTAGTGTTGTCTCCCTCCATTGTCGATCCCTTGTAACAACCACTGTCTCCCTCTCCAATTGTTCTGATCAGATCTGTGGAAAATGATTCCCAATTTGGATCTTGGTTTTCTTGATGCTAAAAATGAAACCAAATCACTGTCTCATCATCCGTGCTCATGAACGCCCAATGCAACTTATGGACCTAATGAATTTCTTGTACTCCAAAGAACTTTTCAGCCTTAGCAATCCAACCAATAGGGCCTGTCCCGTTAAGTACTGGCAGCGCTACCCTTTTAGCTCACATGTCCTCCCACTCTGGCATTGCTGACTCTCCTCGAAGATCCAGCAGGTCAAACCAATTGTTAGAAACCGGAAAATTTAATTGAAAACAAAAGACTATTTTATTGAAAGATTGATAAAAAATAAGAAAGAGTAGGAGAGATCACTCTCCTCTAAGGATCTCCTATTCTACAATAGAGCCATTGCTCTATTCACCCAAAATAATACAAATCTGAACAATATCCTTTCTCTAACTCATTATCCTCCTATCTATACATGATAGTTCGATAACTATCCCATTAATTAAAAATTCCATAGCTAGCTCCTTCTTATCCTATATCCTAACTAACTCCTTATCCTATGTCCTAGTAGATTCATGGGGGCTTCTATTTCCAACTGCATACACTAGTTTGCACTTTACACATTTAAAACATTTTAGAAAATAGATCGTCTACCAGTCCACATTGTTTGATTTTCAAAACTCTGTTAGTTTTTATCAAGGTTCTGTTGGTTTATGTCAATATGGGATTCTATGAGGAAAATACTTATATGTTCATGCATTCATGCTGTGATCTGATTTACATAATCAATAGTGTGTTTAAACTGATATTTTCATTATTAGTTTTTCCGAGAACTGAAACTGTTTAATTACTACATAAAGCAATTGAAATTTGCATGTGGCAAAGTCTACTAACTTGATATGTCTATATCATAGTCTGGCTTCTACTGACATTCCTTTTTTGATGATAAACAGCTGTTTCAAGGTCAGAAGATGGTTCTGAAGAGATTAAATCTTCTGGTTTGACAAGTAAACTGTTTCCCAATTTTAATGATGTTAGTGCATAGTAAATCTCAGCATCTACTCTCTTCTCAGTTGTCAACCGAAATCAGTAATTCAGCATCAATAAAACAAATCCTAATTGATGACGACTTTATTATACAGTCTTCATCAATAATTCTTGTTCTGAAATTTTAAACATATATTTCTTCAATCTCTTTGCAGGTGGAATTCTTGCTCACTAACTTATGTGATACGGCATCAATTGGGGAGCTAGAATTAAAAGTAAGTATCATGCTGATCAATGAATTTATTCTCTTCATAAGCACAATATTTTTCATGTACTCTATTAAATCTTGATTCCTTTGTCGTTTCTTCTTCATTGCCATCTGCCCAACCTCCAAATGATATATATCAGCTTGATGGATTTCACCTGCGTGTAGTGAGGGATTTGACTGAAAAAACTAAAACACTTCCTCCTTCAATTCCTGCTCCTGTAAGTACAAATACACCGGTGGAAGTAGCTAAACCAAATGGATCAGTTTCTACATCGACAACATTGGCCATCTCGAAGTCAGTACCTTCTTCATTGTCTATCCAGGGATTTCTAGAAAAAGCTGCAGATGAAGGGTTGGTGATAATTCATTCTCCAACGGTAAGACTCTAAACCAAATAGTATTTTAAATTCCATTCAATAATCTACTCTAAAACCATAGAGCAGGTTGGCTTCTTCAGAAGATCTCGGACGATAAAGGGAAAACGTGCTCCTCCTTCATGTGAAGAGGTACACTTGAAGGCCTTTCCTTCTCATTTTTGGGGTGGTCAACTGAAATCTTGTTATCATAGTATCTTACACATTCACCTCATGTGTATGTTGAGAAATCTACAATTTCAAATATAGTTTTTGATAGTGTCAATTTTTTGACAGATGCAAAAAGTTGAGGAGGGGAAAGTGATTTCTTACATTGAACAGCTTGGTGGGCAGCTACCAGTTGAGGTTTGTGTATTAAACATGTTTCCTAGCTCTTTCAGATTCACATCATCATACATACACCATTTACTATATTTACTATTACAATGCCAATCATAGTTTTCTTTTTCCTTCAAATTTCTTTCTAGTCTGACGTGTCCGGGGAGGTCATCAAGATTCTAAGAGAGGATGGCGGTTAGTTGGTTACCTCTATTTTTTATCTGTTTAAACATAATGGCATTTTTATGTGGATTTTGTTCATTACTTACTTTGTGTGTGTGTGTTTGTGACAGATCCTGTTGGTTATGGTGATGCACTTATAGCAATATTGCCGTCATTTCCCGGAATAAAGAAGCTTCAATATTGATCTTTCAATTTTTTTTCCTTGAAAAAATGCATAGATTCACTGTAATTATCTGATACTTTGAGCACAAGTTATATGGTAGGTCAATAGATTATACTCCCTGCAGTATTCAACACTCATCATAAACTGAGGCTATTTTTTCCCAAAAGGAAAGATAAGGATAAAATGTCAACCCTGCTTTCTCGTTGATTTGCTATTTGCAAATAGCCTCCTATTCAAGACAAATATTCATTGATTTATTTAAAAGATAGTGTAAGTTTCATGTTCGATTATCTCAAATACCAATTTAGTAGGTTAATTTAGCTTTCTTAAAAAAAAAAAAACGTTCGCAGTTGAAATCAAGATAGAGTATAAACAAACAAAAAGCCATAATGATAAAAAAAAAAATTAATTTGCGCACATTTTGATAGATAAAGGATCCAAACGGGACAAATCTTTTAAAAAAATTTGAATAAAAAATACATATAATTTGAAATTCTATTTTAAAACTTTAAATTTCCTTAATTTTTTCATCTTCATGCATTTGCAAAATGAATTTTGAATACTTTTTGGGGTGGTTTGAAAGTGAATCCGAAAAAATGAGAGGACAATCCAAGATTCTTTAGTGGGACTGTAATTTTCTCTACTTTATTTTGTAAAAACATGTCAAGGAGTTTTTTCTAAGTTACCCTTCATCCCACAAATATAAAATATTAGTATAAAAAAGCTTTTATTTCATGTGTTGGTTAATAATGCCAATGGAGTACTCCCTCCCTCTGTCCCAAAATGTAAGCAAAAATTTGTCCTAAAATGTAAACAAAAAAGATAAACTTTTATCCTATTTAATCTTGTTTTTTTTATTTTAAAAAAACCATCTTTTCCAAGAAAAACTTTTGTTTATTCTCATGAAATTAAATGCAAATAACGTCTTCCCATAAAACTTATTTCAAGTAAAACACAAAAAACTATACTCCAAATACTTATGTTTTAGTTTTCTTAATAAGTGTGATTTGATTTTTTTCTCTTACAATTTAGGATGGAGGAAGTATTACTTTTTTTTATTTTTTATGTTATACTTAATTATTTAATTACTCTAACTTTTATCAATTCTTGTAATTTTTCTCTAGTAATTTGGTAAAGTAAATCATAATTTTCATAAAATCAACAAAAATAAATTTTACTCCCTCAAAATTAATTTAGCATATTTTTGGGATGAATGGAGAGTGAACCAACAAAATTAACTACTACTCCTTCAAGAATAAAAATAAGTAAAAAGAAATTTTAAAAAATAATAATTAAAAAGTCAAATATATTTAGTCTAAATTTTGTATAAGATACATTTGATCTTTTAATACATTAATTCGAGCAATGACGCAGCTAGCTAGTGACGTACATTAACTTTTACTTATATATCATTTTTTCCCCTTCCATTTGCAGAAAAAGAGAGTATATTTATGGTATTCTTTAAAGTAAATCAACCACTACTCCATCAAAAATAAAATATAAGCAAAAATAAATTAAAAGATAATTAAAAAGTCAAACTTATTTGATCTAAATTTTGCACCAAATATATTTAATTTTTAAATTATTCTTAATGCGTTTATTTTTTCTTTTTCCTTTTGACCAAACATTAATTTGGGGCAACAACGCAACCAGTAACACCCAATAAGTTTTCCTTATATTTCATTTGCATTTGAATTTTGAATTATTTTTAATACATTCTCATTTTCTTTTTGACCAAACATTAATTCGAGGCAATGACGCACATTAATTTTTCCTTAAAACGCAATTTAGTATATATATATGGGCTTATAAATAAAGCCCAAGCCCATGATATAAGACATTCTCCATCACCTTGTGTGTGTGTCTTTACAACTTCCAATTTCATAGTTGCATTGCTTCAAATTCATCATTCACAAGAGTGGTTGAAGATGGATTCAGAAGCTGAAAATTCACAAACCCATATGAGGATTAAGACTCAGCTATGCAGAAGATTCATGCAAGGAACGTGTCCTCTTGTTGCACCCCAATGCAACTATGCACATGGCTACAACGACCTCAGAACAGCAACAGGACCAAGATTCTGTAGAATGTTCATGCACACCAGACATTGTAGCTACGGACACAACTGTCGTTTCCTTCATGCAACTCCTCCTCTACCTCTTCATCATGGTCATCCTCAGCAGCAGCAGCATGAGAACTTTTCTCCACAACCACGTATTTTTCTTCAACTTCTTTCATTTACTACACTAGCACTACTTTTTGGTCTTGTTTGTTCATTTCTTAGTATTAGAACAAAAAGGGTTTTCATTTCTGCAGCACCGACACATTTGATCAAAAGTGTGTTAGTCAGTTCTTAAACCAACACAACACTGACAAATGTGATTACATTCGATCAATTTATTTTCTCAAATTATTATGGGGGTTGATGTATCAGTGTTGTGTCCGGTGTTTGTTTTGGTGCTTTATAGGTTTTATGTAATCTGGTGAATTTTGTGCTTGTTTAATAATTGGATTTTTTGTTATTAAAATAAAAATGGTTTTTTTTATTTTATTTTAAATATTATGGACTGTGAAATTGTGTTATTGTATGATCTAGTTCTGCAGCAAGCTTAATCAGTTATGGCATGTGATTGAATTTAGCTAGGATGATATACTGTTAAAATATTTCAATAAAAACAACAAACACATAATGTTGGTTCTTGTGCCGATTATGAGGTTGCTTAATTAATAAGTAATGTCTCGGAGTCGAGTCTTATAAATGGAAAAAATGTTCATCGGAAATGGATTACCCATATGAGTTAGGGTCTGTTTGAATTGACTTATTTGAGTTTATTTGCTAACATAAAATATTGTGAGATTGTTTGGAAGAGTTTATGAAAACAAATTACAATGCTGTCAATTGTGAATCGCGGAAATTGGCGGTCTGTTCAATTTCCGCTATCCTATAATGCTACAATGCCGCTATTTGACAATTTTTTTACTAAATATCGTGGAACAATAGTTTGTTCGAATTCCACTACGCTAACGCTATGGTGACACTATAACCGCTATTTGACAACACTGCTCATGACATATCCATAAATTGTTTTTAGCTTATTTTTATAAGCTCTCCATGATAGCTTATACAAACAGCTTATAGTATACATGAAAATAGCTTGACTTTAGTTTATCTTTTGTTAGAAAAATCATAAATACTTATATGATATGGACTTAAGCTGTTTATCCAAACAGAACCTTAGTCCAGGTCCAATATGATTTCCATGAAAGCTTTTTGTGATTCAATAGAATATAGAACTGTGTTGGTGTAAGTAAATTTTGACTTGAGAGTTTGTGAATGCAGAACCAGGGATGATACAAAATGCAGAATGCAGGATCATGCAAACTTCTACTGCTGCTACAACTAATGGCCACTCTTCTGCACAAAACAACACAACGCAATTGCAAACTTATAGCTCTACTCTTGCTACAAATACGTCAGCCATCACAGTGGCAACTACCTCTTTACATAAGAATGGGCCCTATGCTGGTAAATCCTTATCTGACAAAAACACAATGCAAAGGGTCATTCGTCTCTATGCTGATTGGATTTAAGAAGATGTATCACTGTACGTGCTGAGTAAATTGTTCTAGTGGAGACTTGGTTATGTTTTTTTGGAGGAATGACGGAAAAGATTCAAAAGTTTTACTTCAGTAGAAATCTGACACAGTTTGTTTTGAGGAATATGCTATAGTTTTATTTTTACTTTTATTTTTCTTTTTGGCATGGTATATGATACAGTTTGTTTCTGTGCAAATATATATACATAGCCTTGTAAATTTGTTACTAAAAAATGAATTGGAACTATGGCGTATCATTTGAAATACATTTGATTCAATTTCCAGTTAGGACTGTTCAATATAACTATCAATAATCCATGATTCACCCAAACACGGCAAACCTGTTTTATATTATAATCTGGTTATGTGGACGAGTTGTATCAATTCATCGAGTTAAAAGTGAAAGCTAAATATGGGTATGCAGTAACTAGTAAGTACAGGCCAATGCTATTTCACAGGTATCTTTGAAGGACCAAAATGAATGTTCGCACTAGTTTTTGTGCAGTTAAGACTTAAGAGTACACAAATAAACTAGACTAAGTTTGACACTCATAAAATGAGTTAACCGATTCCAGAATTTCCTTTGTGAAATTCGAACAGATAAGATGGAAATTTCTTTAATCTCAAGCAAAATTGATTTGAACATGGATGGATTCAGAAGGAATACATTCTACTTGAACAATAAAATGCATATTTGGCTTGTTACAGTATTGGTGAATTCAAAAGTTTGCATTAATGAAATGCAGGACATCAATGAATTCAGAAGAATATTGATACCTAATGAAATACAACTGTTGCTTTCAATTGTTTTTGTCTCCACAAGATCTTACCCATTTGATAGTTGACCGGGCTAAGGCGTCCATTGGATCGATACATTTTTTGAGAAGAGGATCGTCATGGGGCAAAACATCTCGCATTTCATCAGAAGCAAGGATAACAAAATTAACTGCCCTCACCAAAAGAACTTGAAGCGCAATTCTCAATAGATTGCATGCCCCTTCCATGTCTTTTCGGCTCAAAGCTTCAGTCGCAGGTATCACTGTATGCTCCAGAGTTGCTCTATCTGGCAGGATAACCTCAAAGCTCTGAATATATATCAGTAAATAAGATGAACACATTCACATCTCTATTGCTTGTCAACATAATTCAACATGATCTTACTTCTAAGCAATGCAACGTTTGCAGAAAAAGTAAAAAACAACTAGTACATATGAAGAACATATAAGAATTAGGAAGGTAAAAATGTAGTGCATATATACATATTTGACGGTCATCTCCATGTTCACAAACAAAATTTTGGAAGAACGTTATTTGCACATAGGTATACCTACAAAATACATTATGAGAATGCCATTCATGTTTTCAGCACCAGTGGTAACTGGTAACTCATAACAGTCCACAGATGTAGCAGAGCTATTAGACAGAAACAAAGTTCCCAACAAAGCAGTATTGTCAAATAACGGCTATAGCGGCACTATAGCATAGCAGAACTTGAACAAAATACTATTGTTCTGCGATACGCTATTTAGTACAAAGTGTTGTCAAATGGCAACTATTGCGGCGCTACAGCATTATCGCATAGTGAAATTTGAACAAATTGCTATTTTCTGCTCTCTGCCGTTGACAATAGTCCGACAAAGTACACATAAGAAATTGAAAACAAGTTATAAATTCAAGTGCAAACAAGCAAAGTGCGCATGAAATTGAGAAGTCACGAATAGCTGTAAAACATTAAATCAGGCATCTCACTTTTAACAAACAGACAAAGTTTCAAGCTCCCCTTTACTCAAAGTTTCAGCTAATCACTTCCATCATCTATCATATTTACCAATATAACTGGTAGGTTCCTATGATCCATGTAAGTAAAAATGAACTCCTACTATACAATTGTCACACAAAAACCCATATACAATTACAAATCTGTTGAAACTCTAGCATGCTATAGTTTATAAATGAGATTAAGGACAGTAAACTATTTAAAACAAACACAATAACAAAAAGATTAGGGAAATTACTTCATTTTGAAGCTTCTCCTTATAAAAACCAGCTGCTAGTGTTGCATTTGTTGCAAGCACTCCAATCCTCAAAGGACTACCAGCTTCAAGTGGCTTTAACTTAGCTTCCTTAAGTTCCTTTGCAACACAGTCAGCCATATGAAGAAAAGGAACAGAACAACCTTTGGATACTTGTTCATACCAAAAATGTGAAACATTACAAGGCATAACTATACAACGCGCCCCGAAATTCTCGAGAAACACCCTCTTATTTCTAAGACTTTGCACAATCCGAGTAGAATCAACTTTAAAACTTTCCAAACTCCTTTCATAGGAAAGAAGGTCCTTATTCAAAATTGGATCAGAACAAAGCAAAAAAGGAATGGGATTTTGTCCATCTTGTGAACTCAACTCCACAAGCTTTCTTAGAAAATTGAGAGTTGCATCAACAGACATGCCTCCAATTATGCCAACAGTTGTTCCTTGATAACCAAAAGGACTAACAGAATCATTCCTTAAAGAACCAACAAGGTTCTTGGAAAATTTTCCACTTTCATCTGCATTCAATATAACTGAAGATGGGGGTGTAGCTAGAACTTTCCATGACCTTGACTTGCACAAGTATCTAGGATTACGATTAGGATTAAGAATACTTACACAACCAAATAATGTTTGTGATTGGTAACACAAAGACATTGCCAACATCACATCAAATCAAACACCTCAAATGGTTTCTAATTCTTATTCTTCACAAGGAATTTTACACCCCCATCTGAATTGAGGGTTCCAAAGTAAGAGATTCAATGAAAAAGAATCAAACTTTAGAAAACCCTTTTTGCTGCAAACATGTGAAAAGCCAGAATCAACATGACTCTTTTTCTCAAAAGAGACAGTGTCACCATATGATATATTTTTGACAATATCAACCATATAATATAGTATTAATAACCATATTTATAAGTAATTATAATTATAATAATCAATATCGATAATAAATAATAATATTTTATTTGTTCCTTTCAAATCAGATCTTCACAATCTCTTTTGGATTGCTCTAAATTATTATTCATGGTTCACATGATAATTTATAAAAATATAAAATAATGTTGAAATATCATCAATGTGACTCAATAGAATTTGATATGAATATATTGTGTAATAGTGCAATCTTATAAAAATGTTTAAAATGAAATAGATTATAGTAAAGTGTAGAATGTTCTAATATGGTTAATAAGGGTGGTAAAGTTTTAAGGAAGTAAAAAGTGCACATGATAATATTCTAATTTGTAACAACAACAGACAGAGGATTTCATGTCATCAGATGTCAAAGATCATTTTTTTCAGTGATTTGATCAAAATAGAAATTATTTAGAAATGGACCATTATATTTATAGACAAGTGGTAAGCATCGAAGAATGTTCTAGCCATGTGCATCGTTAATGTCACGTTTAGATTGGCTATGTCTTTTTCAACTGGGTTCCACCACTTGTGAAATAATCAACCAATTGAATCTTAGTCTCTTTTAAAAGTTTAGAGTACTTTTTTCTCGTATGTTTTTGTATTGTACTTCATTGTTTCTTCATGAAGAAATAACAGTCCTTTTTATTTTTGGTCAAAATCATACATGGTTGTCACATGTTTGACCCTTAAAGAAATAACAGAATTTCTTATAAGATTTTTATTTCCGCCCTCCATTTTTCTCACGCCATCTAAAGTCTTCGATTTACGGATTTTAATCAGAAACATGTTTTTGCCTTATGTCATAGATAGAAGCCAAAATTATTCAGAACATACAAAACAACCATATCACATTCTAACTCAATTGCAGCAACATAATTCAACCGCAACGATTTCAACAATATAATACAACAACGATAATAATTGCTTCACGGTGTTTATCCATGCATTTCATCATATGTTATTATTTATTTTTTTAACAAGTCAAAATAAGATATATTATTAACTCAAAGGTGAATCACACGCACAAGATGTGCTACAAGAGAAATACCTCAAAACAGTTACAAAGTCATCGGTGCCAAAAATAGACAAGCACCGCCAAAAAATAAGAAAAACTAGATGAAATCGTTAAACTACGACCCCCATGCATAAAAGAGGGTGTCGCCACCAATCTTAATAGGCAAAAACAAAAGATGGCAAGTGAGCCTTTAACCACAAAAAAGACTGCAACTTTACTTTGTCCAAAATAATAAAAGGATCGGAGGTCTTATTGTTGAAGACGCGGTTGTTCCTTTCCTTCCAATAGTCCAAACGCAAGCCATCCAAATAACCTTGAAGAATGAATGCGATGATTGCAGCATGCCCGCCATGTGACAAAAATGCATAAAATGGTCACGGAGCACACAAGAGTTGACAAAATATCATCGTAAATTGTCCCTATGCATAAATTGTTTGGAAACTTACATTTAGACCATTCAGACCTGGTGATTTTTTTTTACGTGCATACTTCATACATCCAAACTGATATTTTTTTTTTTTTTGAAAGAACATCCAAACTGATGTTAGGGGTGCAAAGATCCATCCATGGACATTATGTTTCATCTGCGTATGATTAGAGTGAGAAAGATTAAAACAGTTAATTTGAAGTTTAATATTTGATCATTCTTTTTTAAACTTGGTATCTAGTTTAAGGACCTATTAATTTGAGGGTCCAATTTTACTGTTCAGTTACAAAATTTTCATTTAAAGTTAGAACAAACTCTGTATAAACTAGTCCATTAAAATTTACATTAAAAAATCGAACCCGAAACCTTGACGATTTTTCTGAAAAAGGCTTTTTTTTATTTTGACGGGTCTTGTAACTACATTTTTGAAAACGTGGCACATTTTTTTATCTCAAAATATGATTTATCTTGTCATAGTAGTTTATCTGATAACAAACTTTATTACATTTTAACCGAATAATGTATATAAATTATTATTTTTTCTCATATAAAATTACGGTTGCCGTTCTTCGAATTTGACAACTTTTTGGATTGGTTCTTTAATTTTTCTTTATTTTCTCAAACTGATCCTTTATGTTACATTATTACGGGTCCATTTTTTTAGATAAAAAAATGTTAGCCTTTTTAATAAGTTTTGTTAAAAGAAAACACGTAACATTTTAATATTGACAAACTCACATAGAGATCACCACAAAAAAAGAAAAACTTACATATAGAGATGAACAAGTCATATTTGTGCATTTGTTTTTCTCTCTTCAATACTATTTTAAATATAATTTTTCAAATTCAAAACCTTAAAACCAAAGTACCTAAACCTTAGTAGCAATGTCTTCATTAATGAGCAATATTAAAATTACAAATCCAAATAAGTGATAATTACCCACTAAGTGCACATAGTGGTAATTATCCATTAATCAGAAAATGGTCTTTATTCTTTCCCTTAAATTTAGTAACTGCCCATTATGAGCAAGTGGAGGAGCAGTTTTTGTTTTGCACGTTCAGTAACTTCTTGATGGCAGAAGTTATATAAAGGAGGGCAGTTCATTTGTTTTGGTTCCCTAAGCCTAACATC